>Ga0129299_1001202_pt1 | contig 17258 bp, 19 predicted proteins | sample ConPoolayeCmetaG_FD_94477 | JGI IMG/M metagenome (GOLD analysis project Ga0129299, IMG submission 94477) | Hot spring microbial mat communities from California, USA to study Microbial Dark Matter (Phase II) - Cone Pool mat layer C metaG ... | reverse complement strand
GATTTCCCGCCGGTTTGTGTCTATTTCGAGGATGAAACTATTACCCAACTCTTCTCGGACCTATTGGAAGCGCGCGGCATTCATACCCAGATTTTGACAGACCTGGAACAAATGCCGAACGGCTCTGAAACAAAGATCATTACCGAACCTCAGTTTTTTCAGTTCTTGGATAAAAGCTCTCACGGCAAATGTTTAATCGTAGGCAATAAGGAAGCCTTGCGAGGCATTGCCGCCTTGTCCTTATCCCGCCCCTTGACCGAAGAGAAAATAGAAAACGCTCTTGCTCAATTCCTTAGAACTTGATCGAGCCGCAGAGCATCTGGTAGAAGCCAATACTAATGCGTGTCTTAATCCAGCGTGTCAATCACGCTTCCGTGTCAGTAGCCGGGCGGACAGTTGGTGCCATCAAACAAGGACTTCTCTTATTGGTGGGCTTCGGTCAAAACGACACTGCAACCAAGTTGAAGCCTATGGCGGAAAAGATTGCAAACTTGCGTATCTTTTCCAACCAGGAGAGAAAATTTGACTTTTCGCTTTTAGATATCAAGGGCCGAGCCTTGCTGATCCCCCAATTCACACTGTATGCCGATACGAGCAAGGGCCGCCGGCCCGACTTCACCGCCTCATTGCAGCCGGAAGCAGCGCGGCAACTCTTTGACGAGTTTGTGGCCGTATTTTCCGCAACAATAGGCTTAAACCGCGTAGAAAAAGGAGAATTCGGCGCTTATATGCAAGTAGAGCTGCAAAATGATGGTCCCGTCACCATTTTGCTTGAAATGTAGAAACAAAGTACGCCTTTCATTTTTTCCGCAGCTCCGCAAGGCGCTCTTTTATCACCTTTTCGCCGCCGCGCTCTGAGGGTTCGTAGAAAACCTCCCCTTTAAGCTCATCCGGCAAATATTGCACCCCCGACGCCTTGGCCCCCTCCCGGTCATGCGGATAAATATAGTCCCTACCGTAACCCAAGGACTCCAGCAAAGCGGTAGGTGCATTTCGCAAGTGAAGCGGCACCGCGATTTTGGGATGCTCCTTAATCTTTTCCAATACCCGATTCAGCGCCACATAACTTCGATTTGACTTCGGCGCGCACGCCAAGTAGGTGACGCATTGGGCTATAGGAATCCGGCCTTCCGGCAAGCCCACCCTGTCAAAAGCCTCGCCGGCCGCCACGGCCAGCGGCAGAGCCCGGGGATCGGCATTGCCGATATCTTCACTAGCGAAAATAATCATGCGCCGGATAAGAAAGCGCGGATCCTCCCCGGACTCAATCATGCGGAAACACCAATACAAGGCGGCATCAGGATCGGAGCCGCGCATGCTTTTAATAAAAGCGGAGGCCATATTGTAATGCTCTTCGCCAGTCCGGTCATAGAAGCTCACCCCGGCGTCTTTTATGAAACGCTCAATTTGTTCTTCATCAACCACTCTTGTCACGGCGCCCTCTGCCGCAACATAGCTTTCCAAAAGGTTTAAAACCTTGCGCGCATCGCCTCCCGACGCGGCGCAGATAATCCGCCCGGCGCCGACACTAAGCTCAATACCTAATGTCTGACAGCCGGAGGCGCAAATCCTCTCGAGCGCCTCCAGCGACAGCCCGGGCAAAACCAACACCCTAAGCCGCGAGAGCAAAGCAGCGTTAAGATAAAAAGAGGGGTTCTCCGTGGTCGCTCCCACCAAAACAAAAGTGCCATTTTCAACATGCGGCAAAAAAGCGTCCTGCTGCCCCCTATTCAGGCGGTGAATTTCGTCGACAAACAAGATCGTAAGGGTGGGTTTTTTCTTGGCTTGTGAAGCAACGCTTCTAATCTCCTTTACCCCAACCAAAACCGCCGAGTACTCGATAAAATTGCAGGCAAACGATTTCCCCACCAATCTGGCAAAAGTCGTCTTTCCTGAGCCTGGCGGACCCCATAACACCATAGACGGAGGCCGGCCTTTGCCGGCCTTAAGCTGTGAGAGCAAATTAGGATCCATGGCCTCAAGACCCTGAAAGTCCTCCCAGCGCGTAGGCCTCAGCCGGTCGGCGAGCGGACGGCAGAGGGCGCTGTCAGCCGCCGGTGTTTTACTCCCATCTAGAGCTTGATTGCCGTCAAAGAGAGAAATATTCCTCGCCATATTGAAAAAGCAAACTGTTGAATATTAGAGATTACACCCTTCCCAAACCCGCTTTCAACCGGCATTTCTCTTGCTTAAAACTCCAACACCAGGTAGTTAAAAGGATAAATAACATTCCTCAAAATATGCCATGTTCAAATCTGAAACTTACTTCGCTATCGCACTTCTAGCCACCGCGCTGGCCCCCTGTTGGGCGTTTAGCTCCCCCCCAATCAAAGTCGGGGTAATCACCGCGCTTTCCGGCGAATACGCCGGCTACGGCAATAGCCAAAAAAATGCCATAACGCTGGGACTTGAAAAACTCCCGCCTGCAATCCAGTCCAGGCTGGAGGTAATTTATGAAGACGATCGCGGCGAGCCGAAGAATACCGTCGCGGCTCTTCAAAAACTAATCGCTACCCACAACATCGACATTGCTATTACTGCGTTCTCGGGCGCTTCCAAGGCAGTCGCTCCAATTGCGGAGCAAAAACATATCCCGCTGATTGCCATCGCTTCCGACCCGGAAATCGTGCAGGGAAAGAATTGGGTCGTAAATTTTTGGGTCACGCCAGAGGAAGAAGTCAAGGTGGCACGGCGGGAAGCAATTAAGCGCGGTTACTTAAAGATTGCCCGGATTTGCACTATCCACGAGGGCGCGCTAGCGGTCAAAAGAAAGTGGGATGAAGAAAACGCCGCAGATTCCGCTATCACAATAGTGCGGGATGAAGAATACCCCCTGGCAAACAAGGATTTTAGGCCGTTTCTCAATAAAGTCCGGAATCACGGCGATCTAGACGCCATTTTTCCACTCTTGATGCTCGGCCAAGTCGGTCTTTTCGCCCGGCAGGCCCGTGAGATGGGGATAAAGCTTCCCTTCTTCGGCATTGAGACTTTTGAGGATCCCCATGAAGTGACGCTGTCACGAGGGGCACTCGTCGGCCACTGGTATATAAACGCCGATGAGCCGAATGATTTATTCACCAAGGAATTCATGCAACGCTTTCCCGGATCCTCCACCTGGACTGCCGCCAACGCCCACGACGCCATACTGCTTTTAGGCGAAGCCTTAAAGAGCGGGAGCTCCCGCGAGCACATCAACCATTTTCTGCATACCGTCAAGGACTTCAGCGGGGCATTGGGCACCTATTCAGCCTCAGGCGACAACCGCTTCACTCTATCGGCCGCAGTAAAGCTGGTCACCAAAGACGGATTCATAAAGATCGGCCCCTAAGATTAATTCTACCTGTACCATTTATTTTTCCATTAGTTTCAACAAGTTAAATGGTACAGGTAGAATTATTGATTGCCTCACCGATAGCCGACTGCTAGCGTAAAATTACGATACGTTATCTTTGCCAAGCTGGAGGTTTTAATGCGATCTCTGATCAAGGCTCTTGTCCTGGGTTTAGGCCTGTATTTATCGCGGCCCGCTCTCACTTGGGCATTAACCATAGATGATTTTTTAGAATATGGCCTCTTGCAGGTTCAAAACGGCGAAGTAAAAAGTTTACTCATCGCCTCGCCGTCAGCTATAGGTCAAAGCCGCTCCCTTAAAGTACAAGGGTTAGAAGGCGGCGGACAGGTTACTTTGAAAACACTTGACGGTTACCTCAATCACTCTCAAGATGCGGGCACAAAAGGTCAATCCTGGATCGTCTGGGACGGCGATGCAAACCCTGATAGCCTCAACCCCATTGGATTGGGCGGAGTCGACCTAACACAAGATAGCGGCACGGCATTGGTACTCAAAGGGGTTTCTTTCGACTATCCCTTCAGCAATCCGCTTGATCTGATGCTGGTAGTCTATGACGCATCAGACCCAGGCGGCCTTAAGTCCTCAAGCGCGACAATTACGCTTTCTCAAGCAATTCAAAACCAGGACATAGTGATTCCCTTCGCTAACTTTACTAGTCACGGCTGGGGCGGAGCAGCCAGTTTTCAAAACGTTGGAGCGATCCAGCTTTGGATTAAAGGTCATCATTCTGATGTTGATCTGCGGATGGCCGCTGTCGCCACCAACGGCATCTGTCCCCAAGTCCCTGATCAAACCGGTCGTGTAATCGATATTTGCGGCGTATGCGGCGGAGACGGCCGTTCATGCCTGGATTGCAAGGGCGTGCCATTCGGCAACGCAGTGCCAGATGAATGCGGTGTTTGCGACGGAGACGGGTCAACCTGCCCCAAATGCTGGCAAACCGACATCAGTAGCGAGCTCGAGTCCCTTCTAAGCAAAGCCCGCGCGCAACGAGCTTTAAATTTGAAGTTGACACGTAAGATCTGCCCGGCTAAGGCAGTCCTAGCCCGCAAGCTGAAAACAGAAACACAATCCTTTTACAGCCAAATGGTAAAATTAATCCAATCACTTCCCACGACGATGCTGCGCTGCATCAATTCGCCGGAGTGTATCCAAGTTCAAGACTATGCCGCCACCATCGAAGAGTACAATACATACGCCGAAAAGCTTTACCAAGTAATGCGCGAAATAATCCACGAGCGGCGGAATTGCCTTAAAGGTGGCGTGTGCAAGGACTCCCCCGGCGCCTGTGCCGAGCGGGCTCGTAAGCGTAAGCAAGAAGAGCAGAATTTGAAGCGTAACGGCCGGCGGCTCATGGAAGAAAATACCAGCCTCTCAAACCGGGTACCGTGCGTAACCAATATCTGCCGCTAAAAGCTGCCTCATAAGTCGCCCAGCGCGGCCATTTACTTTACGATCCTCGTCGCAACGCCTACTCGAAGGGCTGAACTTTCCAAAGCAGAAAGCCTAGCAAGCATAAGATAACTATAACACAAGCCGTCACGGAACTGCGCCAGGGAAAATGATTCGTTGGGAGCATGCACACAATCCTCCTCACTGCCGAACCCGACCAACAGTGGTTCCGCGCCTGAGACGCCAGCCAGAGCCGCCACAATCGGAATAGAGCCTCCTTCCCATGTAAAATCCACTTCAGAACCACCGACATTTTCCAGAACTTCTTTAGCCGTTTGAATCAAAGGCGAGTCGGCGCTTAAGGACACCGCCGGACCAGCGATGCCTTTGTCAAGTATTTCAAACTTAAGACTCGGCGGAGCATGACGCTTTAGGTGCGACAATAAGAGATCAAGACAACGCTGCGGGTCCTGACCGGCCACCAAACGCGAAGTTAGTTTAGCTGTCGCCGCGGCCGGAATAATGGTCTTACTGCCTGGTCCGCCGTAACCAGCATACAAGCCGTTAACCTCAATGGTAGGCCGCATACCGCGGCGCTCGGCATAACTAAACCCTTTCTCGCCGCCGTCCGGCTCAACCCCGATAAGACTCTTAAAACGCTTGGCATCAAAAGGCACCTTGTCAGCCAAACGCTTATCCCCGACCGCCGGCATAATAATTCCATCATAATAGCCCGGCACAGATATGGCCCCCTCCGCTCCATGCAAGGTGGCTAAAAGACGAGCCATTTCAGTGGCCGGATTTCTAACTACTCCGCCCATACTCCCAGAATGCAAGTCATGACTTAGACCTCCAAGCCGTATTTCCAGCCAGATAAGCCCTCGAATGCCCATGGTGATGCACGGTACCCCGGCGCGCACGCATCCTGAGTCGCAGACCATGAGCACATCAGCCTTAAGCTGATCCCGCCATGATTCCAGACGGTTCCTTAAACCTCTGCTGCCTGATTCTTCCTCACCCTCTATCAAGACTGTAATAAGACACTTAAGACCGTCTTCCCTAATGAGCGCCTCCAGCGCCTTGATAAAATACAATATTTGGCCTTTGTTATCTTGAGCGCCCCGCGCATACATGCGCCCGTTTCTAATTTGGCCGGCAAACGGATCACTTCGCCATTCTTCAAGCGGATCGACCGGCTGAACATCATAATGTCCGTAAAAAAGCACATGCGGGCGGTCTTGTACTCCTTCACGTCGCCCATAGACTACAGGCAGTCCGGAAGTATCCAGCAAACCCGATTCCAAACCAACCGCGTTAAGATGCTTGACCAACCATTTGGCGCACTCAAGGCTATCCTTGGCAAAGGACGGGTCGGCGCTTATGCTTTTGAACTGTAAAAACTGACGCCATTCTTCGATATAACGGGACTTCTCCTCTTCAAAGAGTTTTAAACAATGATCTTTATTACTCATAGCCACCCCGCTTACCGCAATTTAACTGATTGCGCTCTTGGCCAACTATGCTTAAAAATAAGCATAATATTATCACTCGCGCTTTTAACTCACATGCTTACAAACAGGAAGAGAAAATGAGAAGAATAGCTAATTTTTTACCGGTTCTGGCCTTGCTGGCCTTGGCTTTTGTGGTTTTGGCCTCAAGCGGCTGCTCTACCAAGGGTAAGGGCGCAGGCCTCGGCGCAGAGGGTGAGGGCCTTTCGGAGGCTGATTTGAACGCCCAACGCGAGGCTCGCTTTGGCAGCGGCGGAATTCCCACCGCTGAAGGTGAGGGGGTGTTCCGTGATATCCATTTTGATTTCGATTCGGCTGTGGTAAACGACCGGGCGCGCCGCGACATTGAATACAACGCGCGAATTCTACGCGAGAACCCGGATATCAAGGTACAACTCGAAGGACACTGCGATGAACGCGGCACAGCTCAATATAATCTGGCCCTGGGGTCAAGTCGCGCCCGGGCGGTCAAAGAAGTCCTAATATCGCTTGGAATCCCGGCGTCCTCCTTGGAAACCATAAGTTATGGAGAAGAAGTGCCGCTTGATCCAGGCCACAACGAAGAAGCCTGGGCCAAAAACCGCCGTGTTCATTTCTCGGCCTATCGCGATTTGCCGAGGTGATTGTTGCCACTCTGGCCGAGAACACAACGCACATAATTGGCTACGCTCCGATCGTACGTTTTTTCCGCCTCGTCGGGAAAATAACAAGCTGGAAGTTCCCTCATTGCACGATGGTAAGCGATACACTGACAGCATAGGCCCTTCTTTTCGCAGGCATATGAGCAGTTACATCTACTTAAGTTGTTATTCCTTACACATTCCATGAAACTAATTCTTGTAATTTTAACAAAGCACGGGTCCCTTCTTTCCGACGCACCGCTACGATAGCGCCCGACTGCTCAGCATCTTAGTGATAGTGAGCGCACGTTCGGGATTCATCAGCGCCAAGATCTGAGCGATTCTTTTTTCCGGCATACGTTCCAACAAAGTCAGCGCTATAGTCACGTCCAATTGCGCAATCAACGCCGCAGCTTCTTTGGGATCCATTGAACCGTATACATTAGCTAATTGATCCAACTGATTATTCCTCTTCTTGTCGTTTTTTTCGCGATCAGCTTTAAGGGCTTCGGTCATCTCCTTAAGCTGTGTCTGTCGCGCGGCAAACTCGCGGTCACGCTTATCTAGCTCTCCTTCCCTTTGATCGATGCGCCTACTGCGTTCCTCCAGTTCGACGCGCCGGCTATCAAGAGCGGTCAGAATTGTCATTTCTTCGCGGGAAAAAGCAGTCTGGGGGCCCGGATACTCGACCACTGACTTGGCGGCCCGTGCAGCCGTTCCGGCATAGGAGGCCTGAGCAGGGGTGGCGGTTGCAAAACCTGCACTTTCCATGGCGCTAAAGACAACCTTGGCCGCTGCAAAAAAGATTAAGCAACCCATAGCGGCATAATGGCCGCGGTTCACGCGCTCATTCAAAGGCCTCCGGAGAGTCTTATTCGCAGGCGGCACACTGTCGCCGGCCGAATTACGAGCGGCATTTGCTCGCGTGTAAGCTTTAGGGATGCCCGCTGTTTTAGTCTCTTCACGCTTAGATCCAGCGACCTCCATTTTCTGGCGCTGGAGTAAAAGAGCCATATTACGCTGCAAGTCGCGATACAGTTCCATAGCCTGCTCGCGGGTCAAGCCGTTTTTTTTCCCCTTCATAAGGTTTCTCCTTGTCTTCCAACCAGCTGGTTACCCTTTTGTACTGCCAACTCATCCAGAAACTTGCCCTCTTCTTTAGCAACATAGTCCAAATATTCTTGAACTTTGCGCTCCCTGAAGATCTCCAAGGTCTTGGCTTCCCGGGCAGCCTCTGTATACTCGGCCATTGCTTCCTCAACTTCCTTTTCCAATTGAATAATCGCCAAACGCTGCTTAACAATTTCATCTTGCAAACGCTGACCGAAAAAGCCGATTAAATAAATCTGCTGAGCACTTAACACCTTGTCTGGACCGGATACATAGCGATTTGCCAATTCAGCCTGCTCAAGCATAGCCAAGCGATTTTCGGCCTCATGAAGCTTCATGTTCTTAAGCAGCAGTGCCTTGCGCTTGTCTTCCTTAATCAGCAAGCGATACTGCAAGACCCGCTCAAGTCTAAACTTAAACTTCTTCATGACGCCGATCCCAAAATCTCTGTCAACTGCCGCCAGCTATCTTCCAATCCAGCTCTTTCGCCGGGAGGTTGCCTTAAAAAAGCATTTAGTTTTTCATTTAGTTTCACCGCTCGATCTATTTTCGGGTTCTGCCCCGCCTTATAGGCTCCGATCGTAATTAAGTCCTCAGCCTCTTTATATGTCGCAATAACATCACGCGCATCCGCCGCAGCTCTCATCACTTCCAGCGGCACAATGTCCGGCATGACACGGGACACGCTTTCCAACACCTGAATAGCCGGATAATGTCCCTTACCCGCCAGTCTGCGATCCAACACGATGTGGCCATCTAGAATGCCTCGTGTGGCGTCGGCAATCGGCTCGTTCATGTCATCACCTTCCACCAGAACCGTATACAATCCGGTGATCGAGCCGCTGCCGCTGGTTGTACCGGCGCGCTCCAATAAGCGCGGTAACATGGCAAAAACCGAAGGCGTATAACCGCGCGTGCTGGGAGGCTCACCGATTGCCAGTCCGATTTCCCTTTGCGCCATCGCCAAGCGCGTCACAGAATCAAGCATTAGCACCACGCGCCGGTTCTTATCACGGAAATATTCCGCGATAGCAGTCGCTAAAAAAGCGGCCCGTATTCTGAGCAGCGCCGATTCGTTGCCGGTTGCAACCACCACCACCGAACGTTGCACACCTTCCGGCCCCAGATCACGCTCAATAAATTCGCGCACCTCGCGGCCACGCTCGCCCACCAGAGCAATAACGTTGATGTCGCTACGCGCATGCCGGGCAATCATACCCAATAAGGTCGACTTTCCGACACCCGAACCAGACATGATGCCAATCCGTTGCCCGGCCCCCAACGTAAGCATGCTGTTTATGGCCCGTACACCGATATCAAAACAATCTTTAATGCGTGTACGCGTTACAGGGTTAGGTGGTTTACGAAAGAGCGGTACAAGCTCGCCTTCCACCGGCAACGGCTTATGATCAATGGGCTTTCCTAAGCCGTCTATCACCCGCCCTAAGAGCTTGTCGCTGACCAACACCTCAGCTGCCGCTCCCATGGCCCGGATCACTGCGCCCGGGGCAATGCCCTGGACCTCGGAAAACGGCATAATCAGCACCCGATCGGTTCTAAATCCAACCACTTGAGCCGGAACACTACTCATACCGGATTGAATGGTTACGTGCGATCCCACCGGCACAAAGGGTCCATTGCCTTCAATCACCAGACCGGTTACGTCGGTGACTACTCCACGCAAGACATAATTACTGCTCAATTGCAAGGCCGCTTCCGCTTGAGCAAATACCGAACTCATCTGACAACCTTCAAAATATTGTCCTGCACGCGCTCCCAGGCTTGATCGAGCTGATAATCGATTTCCCCGGCCGATGTCTCAATCACGCAGCCGGCACGAATGGTGCTGTCCGCCTCAAACTGCCAACTGCCGTCATATTCCTTGAGATGGCGCGAAATACCCACCAGCTCGATGAACTCCATGTCCTGCGGACTGATACGCACTTTCTGAATGGCGGCCCCGCCGGCCAGCTGCAAGGCCTCACGCACAATTGGGATGATATACTCCGGATTGATTTCCACTGCTCCATCGATGATTTTGCGCGCGATTTTTATGGCCAAATCCACACAATCGCGCTCCAAGCGCTCCTGGTGCTCACGAAGCTGTTTAGTCAAGTCGTTCAAGGTCTCGGCCAGATGCCTTTCAATTTGACTCAGCTTTTCCTGCTGCCGCATGGCGATCTCTTCCACGGCTAAGCGCCGTCCCTCTTCACGCGCTGCGCTTTTTATCTCTTCCAGTTGCGCTGGAGTAAAAGAAAGTTGTTCCTCTTGGGCGTTTTTCTTCGACTTTTCTTCCTCGCTTTGATATGCCAAATGCTCAGGTAAATGCCAGCGCTTACCACCGTCACCCGCTTTTGACCGCCCGCCAAAGTCGGCAAACATGGCATCTACGCTCGCCTCCTCATAGGAAAACACTTCAACGTCCATAGGCACAAAGTGCTCGTGCCGTATGTCCTCGCCGATAATTTCCCAGCTGGAGTCCTGGTAAGGTGTCTCACGGTAGGATCCCTGGCTCAAGGGGGTGGTTTCCTGCTTAGTACCGGCCGCCATTACAACCTCCCATCATTCAGCCAATACCTGATCAGTAAAGCAGCCTGCTGTGGACTTTCTTTTACAATACGGCTGTTCTGAGCCATCAAGTCTTCCAATTGCTCAAGATCGACGGCTGGTTCTATGGTCGGCACACTAGCCCGCGCGCGCTCCGACTCGATCTCCTGCTCAAGTTCAGAAATACCAGTCGGCAATAAGCGGGTCAGATCCACTTCAGCCTCAGTAGGTGTAACAAGGAATTTCACCAGCGGCCGTACAATGACAAAGAAGAAGAAAAACATAAAAACCAGCCAGCTGCCGCGGGAAAGCAGGTTGAAGATCAAGTCTTGAGTCGCTTTGCCTTTCATTTCAGCCGTCAAATCAAGATCCGAAACATGAAAGGGAATATTCTCGACCGTAAGCGTATCACCGCGCACGCTGTCGAAGCCGACTGCGCTTTTCACCACCGACTCAATTTGTGAGATAACCTGAGGCTCAAGCGGTTTAAAAACCTTAGGAGCGTTTGCCGGAGCACCCGGCTGCGCTTCATAGTTACCATCTACTAACACAGCCACCGATAATCTAACTAACCGCCCGCGCGGATTGGAGGTCTTACTAATCGCCCTAGAAACCTCATAATTCTTGATTTCCTCCTTGCGATTGGATTTGTCCTGGCTGGTGCCGGGCGCCGCCAACAAATTGAGATCATTGGTCAGATTGGACACCACTCCCGGTACGCCCCCGCGCTGCGATGCTCCGATTCCTTCTTCCACCGTGCGCTCAGAACGCACAACCTGCCCCCCGGGATCGTAACTCTCTTCCTCGCGCTCACTGGAGGAAAAATCCATTTCGGCGGTAACGCGCGCAATGACCTGATTCGGACCAAGCACCTTGGCCAGCATCTGTTCAACCCGTTGCACATAGCCCTTTTCCACCTCTCGTTGGTACTGCAAGCGCGAAGCCTCAACGCTCAGCGATTCTTCTCCCTCCTCTTGCGGCGAAAGCAGATTGCCACGCGTGTCGATGATACTTACATTTTCCGGCTTAAGGCCCTCGATACTGCCGGCGACCAGATTAGCAATGCCCTTAATCTGTTTTTTATCCAACTGACTTCCAGCTTTTAAGAGCAGCATCACTGAGGCAGTCGGCTCCGAACCCTTTTTGGCAAAAACACTCTTCTCAGGCTGGGCAATATGCACTCGCGCCGCAGCCACCGCCTCAAGCGATGAAATCGTACGCTCTAATTCGCCCTGAATCGCCCGCTGCCATTTAACTTTCTCTTGAAAGGTGGTGGAACCAAGATTCGCCGTTTCAAAGATCTCGAGTCCTACTACGCCGCCTCGCGGAACACCTTCGCCAGCCAACTCAATACGTGTCTCATGCACAAGTTCAGGTGGGGCAATGGCGATGGTGCTGCCGTCCCCACGTACTTCATACTTGATTTTCTTCTCCTTTAACTTGCTGATCACAGCTGCTGAGTCAGCCGGCTTAAGGTCGGAAAAAAGCACGGCATAGTCCGCCCGGTTCGCCCATTTTGAGACCCAAATAATACCCATCACCGACCCTACAATCAGCAGCGGGAACATGATCTTCTGGACCAAGGGGAGCTTCATGTAGCTCTCCGTCAGTTGGCCTAATATCGCACTAGGGTCGAGCGTGGTTGTCACAGTTATCTCCTACAAGAATTCGGACTTGGATTGGACTAAGCTTCCTTCCACTTACAACTCAAACTATACCTGAGTACGCATTATATCTTCATAGGCCCGGATAATCCGGGTCCGGATATTATTCATCAGTTGAAAGGCCGTATCAGCCTTTTCCAAAGCCACCATGGCACTGTGTGTAGTCGCGCCGTTTTTTTGCAAGATCAAATCCTCGATCTGGCCGTCGGCCTCCTTCTGCAGCCGATCAATCTCTCGCAGCGCCTCGGCAAGAGCCTGCGAAAAACTTTCCGTACCCCCCTTTTTCTCCGCCACTTGCTCCTGATTAAGGGGCTTAATTGGCTTAACGGGCGAAAAACCCGGCAACAACGGATTAATTCTATCTATACTCATAGGCTGCCCTCCTAGTAAGCGCCTGAAATCATACGTGCATCACGTTCCATCTGTTTAATTGTCTCAACGGCACTGGCATTGGCTTGATAAAGACGGCTGGCTGACATCAAGTCCGTCATGGTGGTTACAACGTTAATATTAGGATACGCCACATAGCCATCCTGGTCCGCATCGGGATGACCGGGTTGATACACTCTTCGCGGCTCGCTCTGATCTTCTACAACTGCTACCACCGACGGCTTAGAGAGCGTCATGCGATCCAACGCTGAATCAAAGGCGCTTTGGAAAGAGGTCGCCACTTGAACCACATCCTTCCGCCGGTAAGGTCCACCCTCCGGTGTACGAGTCGTCTCAGCATTGGCAATATTGGAGGCCAAGACGTTGACCCGTAAGCGTGCTACACTCAAGCCGCTGGCTAATATTTCAATCGGACTAGACATTATAAATTACACTCCCGCTACTCTCACAATAATTTTCAACATCGCTAGTTTTCTTCTTAGCAGGTTGGCAGCTGTCGAATAGGCGCCACTGTTATGTGCTAGGCGGCCCATCTGAATATCAATATCAACATTGTTACCGTCTTGCTTAGTAACACCGGAATATGTAGGCACCAGATGAGCCCCTCCTTGCGAACCAACATCAAGATGTCTTTCATTGGTCTTAAAAAGAGTACTGGGGACAGCCTGAAAAGCACGCTCAAGTTCACCGGCAAAATCCAGATCCACCGCCCGGTATTGTGGGGTCTCAGCATTAGCGATGTTGCTGACAATGGCTTGGTTCCGTCGCCAAGTGAGATCCAAAGCCTTGGTTAATCCAGAATAGGTCTTATCAAAAAGCCTATCGATTACCGACATATAGTAACTCCTGGACTTAAGCGACAGCGAGGGCCGGCAAATGGTCCCCACCGCTAAAGCTTCGCTGCCTTTAAAGCCAGAGCTATGCAAACAATATGCAAGCCATTTATCGAAAGTTGGCTAGTAATTCCGCATACTTACAGATTAAGGGCGTTGCTTTGTTGGCTTATGTGTCAAAGAATTGGCTTAAGCAAAACACCCGATGACAAACCTAAGAGAATCATTAGATAACCGCTGCTCAAACTGCCTTAAACCTCAGCGGCTCTGTCTGTGCGTCCGCATCGTCCCCGTTTCAAACAAAACCAGGGTCTTGATTCTGCAGCATCCGCAAGAAAATAGAGAGGCTCTCAGCACAGCTTGGCTCACGCATCTTGCGCTCTCCAACTCAATTTTCCGCGTCGGACTTTCCTGGCCTAATTTGGCTTCGGCACTTGGTAATCAAGCCGAGTCCCGCTGTTGGGGAGTTTTGTTTCTTGGAACGATCAGAAGTTCAAGTCCCGCCAAGACTAATCAGCAACCTGTCAACATAATTGACCGCCATGGAAAAGTGCTACCTGACTCCACGAAGATACTAAAGACATTGCAGGGGATAGTTGCGCTAGATGGCAATTGGCGCCAGGCCAAAGCCCTATGGTGGCGGAATCCCTGGCTGTTAAAACTAAAACGGATTGTATTGTTGCCGCCCCGACGCTCACTATACAGTCAAGTGCGCCGTGAGCCCCGTCGCGAGAGTCTGTCCACACTTGAAGCAATCGCTATGACTATTTCAGCCATCGAAGATAACCAAAAACTTGAAGAAGATCTACTTCAGCTTCTTAGGTACTTGATATCGCGCTACAGAGCTGGTAGGACAACTTGACCGAGAGCCTTAGCCGATAGCTGGCTGCGCCGAAAGAGGCCAGCTCTTCCAGCTAGCCGCCAAAGAGCCTCTGCCGGGCTTCAACCAGCGAAGCAAAAACATACCCGGCCAGCACTTTTGTACGCTCATTCGGCTGATCTAAATCGGGTACCAAACAAGCAATCATGCCAGCGCGTTGGGCAGCCTCCAAACCTGCTTCTGAATCCTCAAAAACCAGACACCTAGCAGGAGAAGCACCAAGGCGCCCGGCTGCCAGAAGAAAGATGTCTGGATACGGCTTCCCGCGCTGCACATCGTCACCCGTCACGATTATGGTAAATTTCCCGGACAGCCCATTACGTTCCATACGGAATAGAGTGTTTTCCCTGGATGTGGAGGTCGCAATCGCCGTCTTTATATTTCTAACCTTTAACTCATGTAAGAGCTCCAAAACACCAGGTTTAAGGGGGAGCGAAGCTGCACTAAAAAAAAGCTTCTCATAGTACTCAAGGCGCTCCGGCAACAGATCCGACTTAAAGCCCGCGCCGGCCATCTGACAAAGCTTTGCAATCGCCCCCCGGCGGCCCCGCCCCCTAAGTTGAAGATGTTCCTCGGCTGTCAGCGCATAACCGCAATCCCGAGCGGCGGCACACCAAGCCCGTTGATAAAGGGGCTCGCTGTTGAAAACGACCCCGTCTAGATCAAATATAGCAGCCTCTAGGTTAAGCAGTTCCACTGCGTAAGGTACTTTTAGGCAAGCATTTTATAATACAAGTCTCACAATAGCCGTACAAAGTTTATGCTAAACAACTACGTACTTTGGAGCGAGTCAAATGTCCATATAAACAAAGAGGCGCTAAATTCTAGACGGCTTTTCAATTTCCCGCTAAAGTTGCGACTTAATGACTCTTTGCCTAAGCCCGCAGCTCAAAAGAGCATCGCCAGCCCTTTCCCGCCTACTAGCCGCCGGCCTGGCCTTAGCCCTTATCCCGGGCTGTGAGAGTGATGTCCCAGCAGGTCGTATAAGAATCAAGAATGATTTCCGGGGCAAAGTCGATAGCACCATCAAAGTGCAGGCCGGTGGCTCAAACCATGTGCTTACCGCCGGTCAGTCTGTCATTCTTCCCGAAGGCACCACCTCAATTATTTTCTCTTACACCAGCAGTAAAAAGGGCACCCGCGAATACGGCGTTCGATGTCCGGCTGACTTGCAACGCGGGATTACAATTAAACTAATCGATGTTCATATGGGGAAAATAGCCGGTGGTTGCGAAAAAATGTGGTCTACACATAAATAGCTGAGCCGCAAGACCGCTTACTGAAGTCTGTTTTGCTTTTTTCGCTCTTTACGCCATTTTCTTTCCAAGTGCTCCAACACTCCACCGTAAGCCTGCTCGGCTTGGTCGACAATCTGCGCTAAGATAAATTGACCTTCTTCATCCAATTCGTAGGGAGCCGGCAGATTAGCCAGCATGCTAAACACAATCTCTTTGACGCTGACCACCGAGCCGCCAGCCTGAGCTAACTTTTCAGCCGTTGGAATCAGTCTAAAAACATAATTTCTTTCAATAGCGGTGCGAAAAGCGGGGGCCAATTCTTTAATAACCCTATGCACCAGGGCGGGACTGATCTCACCCGTAAAATGACTAAACCCGTAGCACCAACCATCCATTTCTACTTCAAAAATCTCATCATAATGGGCTTTGACCCGCGGACAAATTGGTGTGGCGCTGATGTTAGAACTAGTCGTTCCCTCTTCCATGTCCCGCAACCCCTAAAAGCCTGGCTAGAAGCGACGATAAATCAGCGCCTGTTTTGCCATCCTCTGTTTGAGTCCGCTGAGAAACATACTCAGCGGCCCGCGCTCGTATTTCTCTTACGGCTGCTTGAGTAGCAGGCCCCACGACCGGCCTCCAGCCTTCAAGAATTTCAACCAAACGTTGCTCCTCTGTCCCAGGAGCTGTGATGTTTGGGGACCTAAGATCCGCAAGACCATTTCGGGAGCCAAGAGGTGTGTCTCTTTTTCTATCGTCAAACTGCGGCATATCTTACACTCGGGTTTATTTCTGTGCCTTCAGTAAAAAGTTATGCTCCCTTACGGCCTAAACGTTTCATTTCCGGCTAAGCGTCCACCCTTGTGGCCAGAGGTTCAAATCTGATAGCTTGATACGAATGAAAATTGGACCGGGCAGTGAGCTAACTTGCTGTGACGCTTAACTAATCAAGACGTAAGGCCGGCCCTGGAAAAGAACCCGCAAAGCTCTTCGCATAATGAACAACTGCTTTGACAAGCCAGATCTTTCCAAGCTCAGCATAGAGCGTGAAGCGCGGCCCAGCAGCCAGCGGATGATTCTGAACGCAAAGATGCTTATCGCCCTAACGCTTGGACTCTTTATTCTTGCGGGGACAATTGTCAAATGCAGCATACTAGGCCAAAAACGGTCAGAAGCTTCATTCACATCTGCTGGAACCCATGGCAAGGAAAGCTCACAAAATTTGGGCACCGCCGACGGATATCAACAAGTCCTTAACGCCACAGGCTATGTGGTGGCGCAGAGAAAAGCGGCTGTTTCTTCCAAAGCAACCGGTCGGCTAGCGTCGCTTTATGTGGCAGAAGGCGATAAAGTTAAACAAGGGCAGGTCTTGGGCGTTCTTGAAAATGAAGATTTGGCTGCCGCAGTACGCCAAGAAGAAGCCAATTTGGCGGCTGTGACATCCCAAATTGGATTCGAGGAAGCTGAGCTCAAAGAAGCCAGTTTAAACAAAGAACGGATAGAGAAACTTTTCGCCGAGAAGGCTGTTTCCAAAGCCGAGCTGGATCGGGCCTTGGCACGCCACCGTCAGGCGGTATCACGCCTCGAAGTAGCCAAGTCCAACCAGGTCTTAGCCCGCGCACGCTTGGAAAAAGCTAAAGTTGATCTGAGCTATACCTACATCCTGGCTCCTTTTGATGGAACGGTTCTCACCAAAAACGCCGACGTAGGGGAGATTGTCTCTCCTT
>Ga0129299_1001201_pt1 | contig 17267 bp, 9 predicted proteins | sample ConPoolayeCmetaG_FD_94477 | JGI IMG/M metagenome (GOLD analysis project Ga0129299, IMG submission 94477) | Hot spring microbial mat communities from California, USA to study Microbial Dark Matter (Phase II) - Cone Pool mat layer C metaG ... | reverse complement strand
GGCAGGACGCTGACGGTGAAGTTCGAGGGCTGCTATCACGGGCACGTGGATTCGCTGCTCGTGAAAGCGGGCAGCGGGGTGGCGACGCTGGGCATCTCCGGCACAGCGGGCGTTCCGGAGGAGTTCGCGCAGACAACGATCGCGCTGCCATTCAACTCCGTGGCTGCGCTGGAGTCGGCGTTCGCCAGGCACGGCGACCGGATCGCGGCGGTGATCGTGGAGCCGGTGGTGGGCAACATGGGGTGCGTGCCTCCGGCGCCGGGGTTTCTGGAGGCGATGCGGGAGCTGTGCACGCGGCACGGCGCTTTGCTGATCTTCGATGAAGTGATGACCGGCTTCCGGCTCTCCCTTGGGGGAGCGCAGCAGCTTTACGGCATCCGTCCGGACTTGACCACGCTCGGCAAGATCATCGGCGGCGGGTTGCCGATAGCGGCGTACGGCGGGCGCGCGGATGTGATGCGGCACGTCGCGCCCGCCGGCAAGGTCTATCAGGCGGGGACGCTTTCCGGCAACCCGTGCGCGGTGGCGGCGGGGATCGCCATGCTGAAGCATCTTGCCGGGCACCCGGAGGTCTACGCTCACATGGACGCGGTTGCGGCCGAGATCTGCGCGGCAGCCCCGAGGGGCGTCACTGTGCAGCGCGTGGGCTCCATGTTCACGTTTTTCTTCACGGACCGCCCGGTGGAAAACTGGGAAAATGCGGCTGCGTGCGACACCGGGAAATACGCCGCATTTTTCCATCATTTGCTGGAGAATGGCGTGTATTTCCCGCCGTCACAGTTTGAAGCGGCATTTCTCTCCGCGGCGCATGATGCCGAGGCAGTGGCGCGCACAGTGGCGGCGATCCGGTCGTTTTCCGCGTGAGTATCCGGCAGGTTTTACTGGCCTTTGGCGTTCAGCTTGTCGAAAACCGCACGTTCGCGCTCGCCGTCTTCCGGGCGGTTCAGCTTGAAATAGAGCGCGGATAGCTCAATGTGCGGCTGGGCCCAATCAGGGTCGGCTTTCACGACCAGTTCCAGATGTTTCACGGCCGCCTCGGCGTTGCCGGCGGCGCGTTCCAGCCTTCCCATCTGGTAATGCGCGAGTTTGTCGGTTGGCCTGAGCCGCAGAGCCTTTTCCAGGTGCGCCCGGGCGGAGTCCAGGTCGCGGTTCACGATCAGAACCGTGCCCATGCCGAGATGCGCCTCAAAGTCATCGGGGTTGGCCGCCAGCGCCTTGCGGAAGGCTTCCACGGCGCCCTCGTTGTCGGCAAGGTAGTGGCGCGCCATGCCTGCCAGGGTCCAGACGCCAGGGAGAGCGGGATTGATTTTCAGCGCCAATTCGGCGTATTCGCGGCCGAGTTCGTACTCGTGAATTTCCATGGCGGTCTGGCCGGCGAGCAGGCAAGCCTCCGCGCTGCGTCCCTGGCGCGCGGGGAGGTCGAGGCGCAGGATGCCCTCCTGCTTCTTGCCGGTGCGGACGAGCGCCGCGCCGAGCAGCCACTTGAGAGCGAGATCGCCGGAGTGAGCGGGCTCCAGTCGCGACAGCAAGGCCACGGTTTTCGCCTCCTGGCCCGTGCGGTTGTAACAGTCTGCGGCGAGCAGGGCCGGGCGCAGGTCTCCGGGCGAAGCGGCAGCGAGCGGCTCCAGCAGGCGCAGCGCTTCGCGAAAGTTCTGCTGCTTGTAATACGCCAAGGCGAGATTGAACTGGAAGGCCTGGTTCGCGGGCTCCAGCGCCAGCGCAGCGCGGTAGTGGCGGATGGCGTTGTCGAGCTGGCCGAGGCGCGCGTAAGCTGCGCCGAGATTGGCGTGCACTTCCGGCACGTTGGGGGCGAGCTTGAGCAGGGCGAGATATTTGTCGATTGCAAGGCGGTCGTCGCCTTTTTGCTGGGCCTCGACCGCCTGGCGGAAGAGCTGTTCGGGCGAGGGCGGCTGCGCCACCGCAAGCGCCGCCAACAGCAGGAATACCCGCATCGATTCCATGATAGCGGCCGCCCGCTGTGCTATGAAGGAAATGGATGGCCGGCGGGGCCGGCAGGGGACGGAATTCGATGAAACAAATCGGGGCGGTTCTGATTTTGGCCGCAGGACTGGGACAGGCTGCCTCGGGCCAGGCGTCGCAGTTCGAACGGTTCGAGCAGCTTGCGCGCCAGGCGGCATCCGTTCTCGACGCCAACCCCTCCGAAGCCATCCAGCTCTACCGCGAGGCGCTGAAGATCCGCCCCGCCTGGGTGGAGGGATGGCTCTACATGGGTGCGGCGCTGCACCGGCTGGAGCGCTATGCGGAAGCCACGCACGCGCTCCGCAAGGGACTCGAACTGGCGCCGCGATTCGGCACCGCCTGGGCGCTGCTGGCCATGTGCGAGGCCGAACTCGACAACGCCGAACAGGCGCTGGCCGACTTCGCCAAAGGCGAACAGCTCGGGCTTGGTGCCAACCTGGGTTTTGAAGTGGCTGCGCGGGTGCGCGCGGCGCGGCTGCTCATCGCCGAGGGGCGCTTCGATGAGGCGATGGGCAAAATGTATCCGCTGTCGAAGCGCAACGTCGACCATCCGGCGATTGAAGAGGTGATGGGGCTGGCGGCGCTGGGCGTGGACCGCGACCCGGCGGCGCTGGCCCCGGAGCGCCGCGAGATCGTCCAAATGGCCGGCAAGGCGGCGTGGGCAGGCGGCACGGGTCGCCCGGAGGAGGCCCTCAAGGGCTACGACGAGTTGGTCCGGCGCTTCCCGAAAGCGCCCGGCGTGCACAACGCCCGCGCTCTGTACCTGATGGAAAGCGATCCGAAAGCAGCACTGGAAGGCTTCCTCGAGGAAGTTCGAAACACGCCCGATCATTGGCCCGCGCTGCTGATGCTGGCGAATCTCCAAATCCGGCAAGGCACGCCGGATGAAGCGTTGAAAAACCTGGAGCGCGCGCTGGAACTGGTGCCGGTCAACTACCGCTGGATCTGTCATGCCAGCATCGGACAGGCGCACCTGACTGCCGGTCGGCTTGACCAGGCCATTCCGCGGCTGGAGAAAGCAGCGCGGCTGGTGCAGGGCAACGCGCAGATCCACTACTATCTCTCGCAAGCCTACCGGCGCGCCGGGCGCAAAGAGGACGCCGCGCGGGAAATGGCCGAGTTCCAACGTCTGAAAGAAATCGAAGACCCGCTGGCGCTGCCTGCCTATCAGCCGGGCGCGCGCAGAAGGTGACCCGGCCAGTCCCGGGCGGGGTCAAAGGCCGAGCAGGCGCCGGTGAGCGTCTGCGAGCGCACGGGCATAAGCAGAACGCGGCTGCGCCGAGATGGCGCGGGCAATGGCGGCAGAATCGAGCGGACCTTGATGCAGCGCCGCCGCCGCGCGGACGATGGGTTCCGAGGCGTCGAACCATTCATCCCTGCGCGGCGATGCAGCCAGGTAAGCTTCGGCCAGCCTCTGCCAGTATGCGTGCGCAGCTTCGTGAAGACCGATCAGGCGTTCCATCCATCCCTCCACATCATCGCTGTCCGGGATGTAGGTGTGAATCGCGATCAGGACGCGCCGGCCAAGAGTCTCGAAAAAGTCCGCCACCTGTTGGCGCGGCGGCGCCTCTGTGGCGGCGCCTTCTCGCGCGGCGAGCTCCCGGAGCAGGCGGACATCCTGGCGGACGCGCGCCTCGGCTGTGGACGCTTCCAGCGGCTGGTACGCTTCCAGGGCTGCACGGCCGGCGCGGATCGCAATCGCCGCCACATCGTCGTCCGGCGGCGAGGATTGCAGGAGGGCGCCTGCGAGGAAGAACTCGCGCCGGGTTGCAATGGCGCGGGCGGTTCCTGAAGGCACCTGTGGCGAGCACGCCGCCAGCGACGCGACGTCATCCAGAAAAATGAGCCGCGCCAGGCGGCCGCTCAAATCCCCCGGAGGCGCAGAAACACTCGCAGAAGGCGCACTCAGCCAGAGCGCGGAAGCCTGGAGAAAGTCCCGCCGGCCGATCATGATTTCTTCCTCCCTGGATCGAGTTCGGCAGGAACATGGGGCTTGCCCACATCGCAGCGCAGCTCGAGTTCCCGCTCGTCGATTTTTCCGGTAAAGTAATCGCTTGCCGCCAGCAAGTAACGGTAGGCGCGTTCCAGCGCCTGCGAGTATTGGCTCTGCTTCGCTGCCGCAGCGACGGCGTCAGCCAGCGCGATATCCCCCCGGGGCTTGCCACGTTGGAGAGAGCGCGCCAAGGCGATCAGTGGATCCTGCGGATTGTAAAAGTTGGGTTCAATGATGAACCGGCGCATCTTGTCAGGGTCGGGCGTGTGGTAGGCCGCCGAATACCGCAAAACGGTGATGCGGTGGAGCTGAAAACGCGCCGGCACGCGCCGGGAATGGATCCGGAGCAATTCCGTTTGCCAGAAGGGCAGCAGCAGTCTTTGCAGTGCCCGCGCCGGCATAGCGCGCGATGCGGGATGGGACTCGAGGCGGAAGTCGAGTGCGCTCGCGGTGAAGGGTTCCGCCCGGCCGTTGTCGTAAACCTCGCGGAAGACGACGACATCGTGGTAAATGGAGACGTCGCTCGCTTCGCCGTGCTCGTCGTCGCCTTTGAGGTAATGCCCGGGATCGAGAATGCGGTAAACGGGCTTGAAGGTGCGGTCGGCAGCGAGATGGCATCGCCAACCAAGCAGAAAGGCGAGCTTCTTTTCGGCCAGGCTGTCCAGCCGCCCGTTCCGCCACTGGTCGCGCAAGGCGCGAAGCAGTTTGACGGTGAACTGGTCGCCGGACCGCGTCATGGCGGAGTAGCGGCAGATATCCGTGTTGCGCCGCAACACGCCATGGAACACTTCGCAGATGTCCGGGGAGTGCAGCGCGAGCCGCACGCCGTCGTCTGTGACAGCAGTGTGGGTGATGTGCTCTGACACAGAAATTCCTTTCCTGACCCGGTCAAAACACCAGTCTGAGCCCCAGTTGGAATTCGCGCGGCAAGGTCGGCGAGTCGGTGCTGGTAACGCGGCCGAAATTCGAATCCCTCGGATTCAATACGGGGCCGCTGAAATGGGCCTTGTTCAGGGCGTTGATCGCCTCGGCGCGGAATTGCAGATAGACCTGCTCGCTGAAGTGAAAATTCTTGATGACTGAAAGATCCAACAAGGTGATGCCCTGGTTGCGGAAATTGGAAACACGCGAGGGCAATGTGCGGATGTTCTGCGACAAATTGATGCGCGGGTCGTTCCGCTGCTTGGTGTAGTCAAGCTGCCCGTTGGTGCGGACTGCGTCGTCGCTGAAGTAAAAGCCGGTGTTTTGAATATTGGTCCGAAACACGTTGTCTTCAATGTTGGACGAGCCCAACACGCCGATGGTGGAGCTTTTGATCACGGGGTTGAGGTCGGAAAGATTCCCGCTGAAATAGACGTTGCCCAGCGTAAGCGGGCGGCCGGCCTGATACTGGAGGATGCCCTGCAACTGGAAGCCGCCCAGCAAAGCCTGTCTCCACCCGGACCATGAGGAGCCAAACGGACGGCCCCGGCCGAAGGGGAGTTCGTAGATGCCGCTGACGGCGATGCGGTGCGGGCTGTCGGCGTCGTTGAGACGCTTTTCGTATCGTTCGTCCGTGGGGTTCAGCAGGGTGACCTGCTCCAGGTATTTCGACCACGTATAGGTGCCCATGACGGTGTAGCCGTGGGAGAAACGCTTTTCCGCGCGGGTTTGCAGCGCGTGGTAGGAACTGGCGCCGTTGTACCGCTCGATGGACAAGCCGGTGAAGTGGGGATACGGCCGCAGTAGCTGGCTGCGGCTGATCACAGTTGCCGTGTACAGGTTCGTGCCTTCATAGCCGGCCACCCCGCGGAACGGATTCGGCACGGGGGTGTCCAGGAAGTTGATCAGCGCCTGGTCTCGAACCGGGCTGGTGGATTGATACTGGCGCGGAATGGGATTGGCATCGACGGCCACCGTGAGGCTGTCGCCGCGGTTGCCAATATATGCCCCCTCGATGAGCCACCGGCCGGGCAACTCGCGTTGCAGGCTCACTTGCCACCGCTGCACCATTCCGTTGATGCGGTTTTCGGGCACGATCGTACCCGGGTTTTGTCCCAGCAGGCTGGTCAGGTCGCGCCGGATCTCAGGGACGTAGCCGCCCGGAAAGGGGTTTTCGAGAGTCGCGAGAAACGTCAGTCCGCGGTCCGGGGAAGCGATGAGCGGAGTGTTGCGGCTGAATCCGTTCTGGTTGAGTGCATCCATGATGAACGGAACCATGAACATTCCCCAGCCGCCGCGGATGGCGGTTCGTTCGTTCAACTGAAAGGCGGCGCCCAGGCGCGGCTGAAAGTTGTTGCGGTCTGCACGGAAGCCGCGCTTGTCCGGACTTGCAAAGACCAGTCCTCCGCGGAGACGGAATTGCTCGACGGGGATTTCCGGGATCGGGTTCAGCGCATAGCGGGCCTTGACGGCTGCCTCGGTCGGGTTCACCACGTTCGGATCAAAATCGTGGATACGGCGATTGTAGCGCTCGGTGGTGCCGAGATCGATCTCGTAGCGAAGGCCCAGATTCAGGGTGAGACGGCGCGTCACGCGCCAGTCGTCCTGGAAGAAAGCGGCATGGTATTTGGCAGTGGCGGCGCGGTCGGCAAGCAACGGGAAATTGCCGCCCGACGGCAAGCCCAGGAGGAAGGACGCCATCGCCTGGGCCTGAATCTGCTCAATCGGCAACGATGGGTTGAGGTCGTTCAGGCGCGTGAAGTCATTTGTGAAATTGTATTGACCGGCCTGAAATGCCTGGTCTTTACGGTTCTCCTGATACACCCGGAAATCGTAGCCCGCGCGCATGGAGTGAGCGCCGGCCAGTTTGGTCAGTGTCGGCTGCAAGGACCACAGCGGCGTGGTGATCAGGTAGCCTGTCGGCTCCACCGGCGACGAATAGTTGCTGATGTTGATCTGGGGAAGCGTGTTGGCCGTGAACAGCCGCAATGCAGCTTCGGAAAAGCCCATCTTGCGGATGTCGTAATCGAATGCCGCCAGCGCAAAGCGGTCCTGCTTGAACCGCGTGAATCCGGCTCTGAGATTCCAAATGGCGGAGGCGGAAGGAGCGTAGATGTAGTCGAAAACGCCGCCGCGGTTGCCGCGATGGCCCAGCCGCCCGTTGATGCGCACGCCATTGACCCGGCCGGCGGAATTTTCGTCAATCTCTGTGCGCCAGCTCTGGGAAAAGCGGCCGAAAAGGCGGTGCTTTTCATTGATCGCGTGGTCAATACGAAGAAGGAGGATATCGTAGGTGTTGTCGTTGCCGGTGCGGCCGATGAAATTGTTTGTGGTCGAGGCCGTCGGCACGTTGGGCATGGGCAGAAAGGAGAGATAGTTCTTGGCGATTTGGCTCATGCGCTCGGGGCAGACGACATTGAGGCGGCCGTTGCACTGGATGGGGTCGCGAACCACGCGGGCGCCGTCGACGCGCGCGGTCAGCGGATCGTACACGTAGAGCGGGGTGGGCCTGTTCAGGAGGGCGCTGAAATCACCCCGGCGGAACGCATCGTCGGGCACAGTGAGGGTCTCCAGCCACGGCGTGATGGTGCGGATGCGCTCGATGCTCGTGAAGAAGAACGTCTTGTCCCTGCCGTTGTACATTTTCGGCAGCCATACCGGACCGCCCACCGTGCCGCCGAATCGGTTGTAGCGGCGTGCGGGGCGGGGAATATTCTGCCGGTTGTTGAAAAAGGAGTTGGCCGCCAGAACATCGTTGCGGACAAATTCGTACAACGTTCCGTGTAAATTGTTGGTGCCGGAGCGCACGGAGACGTCAACGCTTCCGCCTGCGGTTCTGCCCTGTTGTGCGTCGAAGCCCGCCGTAACGACCTTGAATTCCTCCACCGCGTCGGTGGGCGGCTGCAAGCCGACGCGCGCAGCGCCTTGCGTTTGGCGGTCGGCCGTGTTCGGGGTGCCATCGAGAGTGAACTCGTTTCCGCCGGGCGAGCCGTTGACTTCGAAATTCGAGGGCCCGCTGTTGCTCAGCGCGGAATTGGATGTATAACCGCCCGTGACAACGATGCCCGGGGCTAATTGCACCAGCGTGAGGGGATTGCCCTCTCCGAGTGGCAGTTCGGCAATGCGGCGGCGGTCGATGATTTGGCCGCTGGTGGCGGTGGAGAGTTCCAGCATTGGCGGCTCGGCCGTGACGCTGACCGTTTCCTGCATCGCACCCAGTTCGAGCGCAAAATCCAGCGTCAGCCGCTCCGAAATCCGCAACTCAACGCCCTGGCGTACGGCGCGCTTGAAGCCCGCCATCTCCGCCGAGACGTTGTAAACGCCTTGGGGCAAATACGGAATATTGTAGATGCCCTCGCTGGTAGTCAATCCCTGGAAAGAAACGTTGGTCAACGTGTTGACCGCCGTGACTCTTGCGTTGGCAACCGGCGCGCCGGTCGGATCAGTGACCGTGCCGCCTATGCTTCCCCGCGGATCCTGGGCGGACAAGGCCAGAACGGCGGCCATGGCGAGCAATCCTGTCGAAGCGAGACGAGACATGCAATTACCTCCCGCGAACCTCAAAAACGCTATCAAAGGGGAGCGGGCAGGCCAATATGACGACCGTCATATCCGGCCGCAAACGGATCAGTCGAGGGAAATGATGCCGCGGGCGATGGCCTGAACAGCGGCCTCGGTGCGATCCGTGGCGCCGAGCTTGGCCAGAATGTGGCTGACGTGGATCCGTACGGTGCCTTCGCTCATTCCGAGCACCTCTGCGATCTCACGGTTCCGCAGCCCTTTTGCAATCAGCGTGAGGATCTCTGTTTCCCGCGGCGTCAGGTCTTTGGCTGACTGCCGCTCGCGCAAGCGCTGTTGCACGGCCCGCGGCAGGTAGCGCTGCCCGGCAAGCACCGTGCGGATCGCTGCGACGAGTTCTGTGCGCAGCATGTCCTTCAGCAGATATGCGCTGGCGCCGGCGCGCAGACAGCGGTAGATATCTTCATCGCCGGAATAGGAGCTGAAGATGATGATTCGCGCCTCCGGGGACTCCTTCAGGATTTCCGCAGTCGCCTCGGCGCCATTGACGCCGGGAAGACGGAGATCCATGAGCGTAATGTCCGGACGGATCTCCCGGTGCAGTCGGACGGCCTCCTCGCCGGTTCCTGCTTCGCCGGCGACAACCATGTCCGGCTCATCGCCGAGAATCGACACGAGGCCTTCGCGCAGCACCGGGTGGTCATCCACGATCAGGACGCGGATGCACGGCTGATGTGTTTCCGGGCGCGTTCCCATCATGACTCCAGGGGGAGCTCGGCTTCGACGGTGGTGCCGGCGCCCGGGGAGGAATGGACCTCGAGTTTCCCGCCCAGAGAGTTCGCCCGCTCCCGCATCCCGGTCAGGCCGAAATGCGCGTCGACGGACCGGCTGGCGTCGAACCCGCATCCGTTGTCCGCGACGACCAGGCGCACGGCGCGGCGCCCGTACTCGACCCGGAGACGAATCCGGGAGGCTCCGGAGTGGCGGACAGCATTGAATACAGCCTCCCGGGCGATGCTCACCAGGTGCTGGCAGAGCGTTCTTGGTAGCGTCCCTCGCGAGCCTTCGACGAGGAAATCCATCTCGATCCCGTATTCGCAACGCAGAATCCGGGCGAGTTCTTCCAACGCCTGCTCGAGGCTGGAGGGCTGGCCGTTGGAGCGCAGTTCGAGAATCGTTCGCCGGGCTTCGGCCACCACCTCGTCAAGGCGAGCCAGCGCGCGATCCATGCGCCGCTTGGCTTCCTGCGGCTCCGCCGGCAGCCGCCGCGCTGCCGATTCGAGCTGGAGCGAGACTCCGGTCACCCCCTGCATCAGCGTGTCGTGAATCTCCCGGGCAATCCGCGCCCGTTCATCCAGAACCGCCTCATAGCGGCGGCGCACGGTCATCATTCTGGCGCGGTAGGCAGCGGCCGCCAGCGCTGCCATGGCGGCGGCGCAGAGCAGGTAGAACGCGGGCGTCTGATGGAAACGCGGCTCCAGGACGATCTCGACAGACGCTTCCTCCCGCGGCCAGGAACCGTCTTTGGCGTCGGCGAGCACCCGAAACCTGTAGTTGCCCGGGCGCAGGTTGGCGTAATATGCCGTGCGGTCGCGCTCCGTTTCTGTCCAGCCGGTGTCGTAGCCTTCCAGGCGGTAGCGGAACCGGACCCGCTCGGGCGCGCTCAGGCTGATGGCGGTGAATTCAAACCACAGACTTCCGCTGCCCGGCCCGACACGCAGAGGGCGGGGCCAGACCTGCCAGGACTTCTGGCCCGCGATGATCCTTTCGATGACGACCCGCGGAGGGGCGGGCGCCGCACGCAGGTTCTGCGGATCGAAGACAACCACGCCGGCGACTGTCGGAAACCACATTCGTCCGTCTGGCGTCATGGTGCCGGCGGGGTGTGCCTCCCCGTTGCATTCGGCCGATCTCATGCCATCCGAGGTGTCGAAAGACACCGGGTGGAGTTCGCTGATCCGGCCTTCGGCAAAAGCCTGAAGCTCCCGTTTGTCGATCCTTGTGATGCCGCGCCGGCTGGTCAGCCACAAGTGCCCCTGCCGGTCTTCCGACACATGCAACACGTTGTCGCTGAGCAGGCCGTCGCGGCGCCGGAAGGCTTTCCATTCCCCCGATGCAAAACGCGTCAAGCCGCCCCGCGTGGCGATCCATAAGACATTGTCCTTGTCAACATACAGGGAAGTGATCCGATCGTGCGCCAGCCCATCTCGGGAGGTGTAACGAACCGTTGATCGCCCGTCGAAAGACAAGAGACCCTGCTCGGTGCCGATCCAGAGTTTGCCGTGGCGGTCCTCGGCCATCGCGTTGATCCCTTCGAGCGGCACGCCGAGACTCGAGCTGATATCGCGGATTCCGCCGGCGTCCATCAACAGCAAACGGTTCCACAATGCGACCCAGAGTTCCCCTCCTCGTCTTGCCAGGACGACGCGCACCGGCGCGGTCTCCGGCAGCGGGACAGCCGTCACCGACCCGTTCTTCCAGCGGAACAACCCGGTGTCCGCGCCGATCCAGATGGAATCGCCAGGAGCTGCTGCCAAGGACCGAACCACATCCCGGGTCCATTCATGGGTGAGCCGGATCGTGTGGACGGCGCCATTCTCAATCAGGTTCAGACCGGCGCGGGTGCCGATCCAGACGCGGCCTGCCGCATCGGCGAGCAAAGCCCGGGCATCGTCATTGATGAGTCCTTCATTTGTTGTCCAGGTCTCTGCCTTCTTGTCCTTCAGACGCGTCAGACCGCCGCGGGTCCCCAACCAGAGATTGCCCTCGCGATCCTCCACGAGCGCGCGGACGAAGTTGTGAGGCAGACCTTCGCGGGTTGTCAGCCGCGAGACCTGTTCGCCACGCAGCCGCAGCAGACCGGCGCCCTCCGTGCCCACCCAGAGATTGCCATGCCGGTCCTCGAGGATGGCTCGCACCGCGGCTGCGGGAATCTCCGCCGCCAGAGGCACTGGACGGAAGCGCCGGCCGTCAAAACGGTGCAGGCCGCCCGCGCGCGTGCCTGCCCAGATTCGCCCCTTGCTGTCCTGGAAGAGCGCCCGGATCTGCCGGCTGCGAAGCCCGCTGTCGCGGCCGAAGCATTCCAGGGAGCCTCCGCGCATCCGGCAGATCCCGTGTTCGTCGGTGCCGATCCAGAGCGTTCCTCCCGAATCCCGCAAAACCACGCGAAGAGAATCCGACGGCAGCCCGTCGCGCATCGTGATGGCCTCGAATCTTCCGTTGCGGAACTTCACCAAGCCGCCGGCGTGCGCGGTAACCCAGATGGCGCCGTCCCGGTCTTCGTAGATCGAGCGGATATAGTTGTTCGGCAACCCCTTCGAGGTGTCGTAGCTGGCGACAAACTGCCCGTCCCGGTAGACTGCGATTCCCCCGCCGCTGGTGCCGACCCACAACGCTCCCGTGCGGTCCTGGCAGAGCGCGACGACAGAATTGTGGCGCAGCGCCGCCGTATTGCGGGTGTCGAACACCGCGAATCGCATGCCGTCGAAACGAACAAGGCCTTCCGTGGTGCCCAGCCAGAGGTAACCGTCTCGCGTTTGCAGCAGAGTCTGGACGTAGTTGTCCGGCAGTCCCGCCTCGACCTGCCAGCGGGCCTGGCTGTATTGCGAGGGCGGCTTGGCGGGATCCAGCGCGGGCGCAGCGGTTGCCATGGCGGCAAGCGCCAAGGCTGTCCGCAGTGGCTCCGACGCAAAGCGCATCCAGGCCTCCCGCCGGCAGGCCGGCGCCATCAGGCGGCGACCGGCGCCGCGCGTCTCAGAATGGATGGGTCCACATCGACCCCGAGGCCGGGGCCGGAGGGGACCGTCAAAACGCCATTTTCGCTCTTCAAAGAAGAGGTCGCGCAAGCCACGGGGAGCGTGCTGTCCTCGCCTTTGTATTCCTGGTGCGGTCCGGGATCTTCCACGCAGGAGGCGAAGTGAGCGACGTAGAGGTAGCCCAAGCCGCCGCCGGACATGTGCGGCGTGCAGGGCAGGCCGGCGGCATTGGCCATGCGCGCCACCTTGACGGCGCGCATCAGGCCGCCGCCATAAAGCAGGTCCGGCTGGATCACCTGCGCCGTACCCGTCTCGATGATGCGCCGGAAGTTGCGCAGGCTCATTTCTTCCTCGCCCAGCGCAACGGGAATGTCCAGCGTATCGGCGATTTGTTTCGTTTCGTCGTAGTAGTCGAAAGGCACCGGCTCCTCGAAAAAGGCGTAGCGGTGTTCCTCGAGCAGCCGCCCGATGCGCAGCGCCATGGGAACGTCATAGGAGCCGTTCGCGTCGGCGTACAGCGTCATTTCCTTGCCGAAAGTTTTGCGGACGAGCGGAATCAGTTCCAGGTCGCGCCGCGTGGATGCATCGTCGTAACGCATGCGTGCGCCCAGGCGGAATTTGATCGCTTTTGCGCCCGTCTCTTCGGTGATTTTCCGCAGATACTCGATCTCCGCGGCCGGTGTGTTGCCCCGGTTCCCGCTGGCCCGGTAGACGGCGATCTGTTTGCGGCGCACGCCGCCGAAGAGTTCTCCCAACGGCTTCCCGCTGGCCTTCCCGAGCAGGTCCAGCACGGCGATCTCCGCGGCCGCCATGCAAACCCAGAAAGGCAGCCCCTGCCACTTGTAATTCGAATTGGCAAGATACGCTTCGTGAAAAACACGCTCCAGGCCGCGGGCGTCTTTGCCCAAGAAATGGGGCGCGACTTTCTGGAGAAAGATGGGCCAGGCGGCGCGCATCACCGTGCTGTGGGCTTCGGAGAACCCCTCGATCCCCGCTGCGCGGGCGCGCACGAGGAAGAAGCTTCCGGAGCGGAGCAGTTCGATGGATTCGATCCTCAGCGGCTCGCGGAGAAGATCCGTGCGCAACACCGGGGACTGCATGATGTCCGCCAGTCTTGCCGCGAGCGCGGCGCGGTTTTTGGCCGGTTTGGCGGCGGGCGCGGTCATGGCTGCCGCTGCCGATTGCAGCCAATGCCGTCGGTCAGTTCTCATCGCCCGCCATTATGGCACGGGGCCGCCTCTGACGAACCTCATATGGCAAATGGGGCTGTCAGAGGCGCGAGCGGAATTCATAGTCTCCGGAGACGAGAAGATACACGGCCTTGCCGTTCTCGTAGCGCAGCAGAGTCACGCCTTCCGACGAGCGGCTGTCCCGTCCGTCTTCCGTGACTGACTCCGCGGAGGAAGCGGGCAGATATAGCGTTGCAGTCGTATTTGGCGGCACTGTCGCACGATAAAAGAGCCAGCCGTCTTCCACTCTCCACGAGCTGCGGATGACGCCGTAGGGGGACTCATAGTGGCCGCTCGCCCAGGTCATCTGGCCTGAGGGGGCTGGTTCGGGTTGCAGAACGAAGCGGCGGAAGCCGGGTTCGGCGCGTTCGATGCCCAGACAGTGCGCCATCAGCCACTGGCCTACCGCGCCGAACGAGTAATGGTTGAACGAATTCATGCTGTTGTTGCCGCCAAAGCCGTTTTCGATGGTGTAGCCGTTGAGCCGTTCCCAGATGGTGGTTGCGCCCTGCTCCACCGGATAGAGCCAGGAGGGGAAGTGGGTGGCTTGCAACAGGCGGTAGGCGTGCTCCGGAAAGCCGTGCCGGGAGAGCGCCTTGCTGATCCAGGCCGTGCCGATGAAGCCTGTCATGAGGGAGTATGGCGGGCGGACGGCGCCGTCATCGCCGCGGTTTTCCCGCTCGACGGTTTCCGCGAGACGCTTGGCCATGTGCGGCACGTTGTCCTCGCTGAAGGCGTTGAGCGCCAGCCCGACAGCGTAGGACGACTGCGTGTCCGCGAGACGGAATTCCGGCTTGGCGCGGTCACCGGCCGCGCCGAAGCCGCGCGAGGGAATGCCGAGCGTCCTCTTTCCGGCGCCCACGAACGTCGTGTTGAAAAACGTCCTCCTTTCCTCGTAATCCTGGCGGTATTGCTTTGCGTCATCCGTCTTCCCGAGCAGTTCTGCCGTGCGCGCCATGATGTCCAGGCACCAGACGTAGTAGGCTTCGGCGAGGAATTCGGCTCCGAGCATGCGGTTCTGGAAACCCAGCCAGTCACCCAGGTTCACGTCGCCGAGCAGGCGGGACTCGGAATGGATCGATTTCTTGAGGTGGCTCATGTAGGCGGCCATCGCAGGGTAATGTTCTTCGAGAACCGCGCGGTCGCCATATTGCAGCCAGGACTCCCAGGGCACGACGATGCCGGCCGAGCCCCAGAGAATGCCGCCGAAGCCCCCGCCAACGGGGGCAATGTCGGGGAAGCGGCCCTCCGGCGACTGCGTATCGCGCATCGCTCTCATGTGCCGCCGGAAAAATGCGGCGGCATCCGTGATGTAGGACGCCGTGCGCGAGAATACATTCAGGTCTCCGGACCAGCCCATCCGTTCGTTGCGCTGGGGACAATCCGTGGGAATCCAGAGAAAATTGTCTACCGTGGACCAGACAATGTTCTGCCACAGGCGGTTGACTTTTTCGTTGGAAGAGCGGAAACCCGCCGAGAGCTTCCTGACGGAGCTGATGGCGAGCCCTTCGACAGCCTCCAGAGGCAGCGGGGCGTCGATGCCCGTGATCTCGATGTACTGGAAGCCGTGCCAGGTGAAGCGGGGCTGGATGACCTGGCTGCCGGCGCGTGTGATGTAGACATCCTGGCTGAGCGCCGCGCGGTAGTTTTCGGTCATGATCATGCCCACGTTGGCGCCGGATTCCGGCAAATTCGGATACAGCATTTCCGAGAATCGCAAGGTGATTCTTCTCCCCGGAAGACCGTCGCGGATTGTGATGCGCGGGACGCCGGTGATGTTCTGCCCGAGATCGTACACGAAGACGCCGGGACGCACTTCGCGGACGCTCTTCGCTCTCAACGCAAGGAACACGCCTGCAGGCTCGTCGATCTGTCCTGTCAGCTCCAGCCTGCTGTAGTCAAGCGGCGCAACGCGCGCGGGAAAGGACAACAACGTCTCGCCTCCCCCCGCCTCCGTCTCCAGGTATGCCGATCCTTCCAAGGGAACTTCGCGCGCCTGTTTCCAGGAGGAGCCGTCGAATCCGGGCTCGCTCCAGCCCTTGACAAGATCTTCCCGCGCGGCATCGTAGACTTCACCCATGTACTGGCTGCTGTAGACCACCGGTCCCGCGCCGAAGTATTTCCAGTCTCTTTCGTTGGTCACAAAAACATCGGCCGAGCCGTCTGCATAACGGACGACGAGTTTGGCGCGCAGGGATTGCCGGTCCCCGAAGTGGTTCCAGATGTTGCCGAAGCTGAGCAGTCCGCTCCACCAGCCCTCGCCCAGCATGGCGCCGAGCGCGTTGTTTCCGGCGCGCAGCATTTTCGTAATGTCGTAGGTCTGATAGAGATGCGTGCGGTTGTACTGTGTGAATCCGGGCGCGTACCAGTCGTTGCCGACGCGGCTGCCGTTGAGATACATCTCATAGATGCCGCGCGCCGTGGCGTACAGTCGGGCCGACTGCACCGGCTTGTCCCGGACGAGGAATTGCGTCCGCAACATCGGCATGGAATTGCGGCTCGGGTCGCGCACCAGAAAGAGGCCTGTTGAGCCGCCGCTGACGCGGTATCTTCCGCCGGAGACGGAAAAGCCGCCCTTGCCCGCATCGGCGGCAAAGATGCCCGAGTAAGGCTGGGCAGCCAGGTCTTCCTGGAAAAGAACGTTGCGCGGCATTCTCAGGTGGCGCACGGTGACATCCCGGAACGCAGCCTCCTGCCCGGGACCCACGGCAAAGCCGATCTCGCAAAGCATCCCGTAGGTGAGATAGTCGCCGCCGAGCCCGGCGGGGTTGAGGTTGACCCCATTGGGCGGAAGGCGGCGGTTGGAGGGCGGCTTGGGTTCGGAGGCCTGGACTCCGGCGGCGGCGAGCGCCGCGCTTCCGTTCACGCGGATCGCAATGGCGCCAAACACGCTTTGCACATCCACGCGGTGCTCGTCGTGACGGTTGCCGGGGTGGATCACTTCAGGGGAAATATCGAAGGTGCGGAACGGGCGGTCCGGGTCATCGGACGGATGATAGCCGGCCCGGTAGACATGAAGCCTTGCCTTGCCGGGCGAGGGGGCGTCGAGCCCGGAAATGTCCAGCTCCAGCCGGAAATAGCTCTCGTTTTTGCCGTTGGCGAGCTGATAAATGTTCTTGTATTTGTCCATCAGCCTCGGGTCGTTGGCGCCGAATATGAAACTGGCCCGGGTGCTGCCTGGCGCGATCGCCACTGTAAAGCCGAGTTCGAACACGGACAGGTACGGCGAGTAAAGAACGAGATCCTCGTTGCCGCCGCCGATCCACAGCGCGCCGCTCCATCCCGGTCCGTCCGGCGCGGGGTCCATCAGCCCTGTTTCGAACCATGAGGAAGCCGAGCGCAGCCTGCCGCGATGATCCCACGCCGTCACAGTCCAGTCATACCGGGTTTCGGGCTGCAGCGGGCGTCCTTGATAGAGGATGTTCTGCGATTCCTGCCCGCGGACGACGCCGGAATCCCAAACGGCTGTTTTTGACGGATCGCGGACGACGATCCGCCACGACGCCTGCAGAAAGCCGCGCTCTGCCGCCCTCGGGCTGTGGCGCCACCCGAAGCGCGGCCGCGCCACGTCGATTCCCAGCGGCGTCTGGCGGTGTTCCACGGTCAGGTGTTCCAGCGCGGCCTGAGAGAAGGCGGCGGGAGCGACGGCGAAGCCGAGCAGGAAGAGCGAAGCGGCGATACGCATCGTGGCTGACACCTCACGCGATGAAATGGCGCTTTCTCTCAAGCTACCTGAGGCGTGTCGACAGTGTGCGCCGTTACTCGGCCGGTTCGCGGACCTTCAGGATCTGATTGGGGGCGACGTCCTGAAGCACCTGACGGATGCCGCTGGGCCAGCGGATTTCGATCTCGCGGATCCGTTTGGCCGTT
>Ga0129299_1001196_pt1 | contig 17318 bp, 16 predicted proteins | sample ConPoolayeCmetaG_FD_94477 | JGI IMG/M metagenome (GOLD analysis project Ga0129299, IMG submission 94477) | Hot spring microbial mat communities from California, USA to study Microbial Dark Matter (Phase II) - Cone Pool mat layer C metaG ... | reverse complement strand
TATATTGAAAACAACCTGAGCAATATAATCGCCGATCCGACCGTAAAAACCGAACAGAAGTGCCGCCTTCTCTACGATGCCAGCACCCATATCGCCCGGGAACTGCTGAGCGATCCGGGCTCGCCGGCCGCCGTCAAACGTTCGGCGAGGGCGATGGAAAACATGGTTGACCTGTATTTGAGAGACGACGGCGGAATCAGGAAACTTTTCGAACTGATGCCCGAGGATTATCGGCTCTACACACACAGCACCAACGTCGCCACTTTCAGTATAGCCCTCGGACGCGCTCTGGGCATTTATAAAAAAGATGATCTTCATCAACTGGCCCTGGGGGCAATGCTGCACGATATCGGCAAGAGCAAGGTACCTAAAGATATCCTGATGAAACCGACCCGGCTCACGGCCGAGGAATTCGAAATCATGAAACTCCACGTCCCCCACGGTTGCCGTCTGGCCGAGGTCAATCCGGTGGTGCCGAGGCAGGCGCTGGTGCCGATTCTTTGCCACCACGAGCGTCTCTCGGGGACCGGTTATCCGCGGGGGATCGCCGGCGAGGAAATCCCGCTGTTCGGGAGAATTACGGCCGTGGCCGATTCTTTCGATGCCATGACCTCGAACCGCGTTTACCAGGCGGCCCTTCCGCCGTTCAATGCGATGGAGCTCCTGCTTGCCGAAACCGACAAATACGACCGCCGGGTGGTCATGGAAATGATGAAGCTGCTCGGACCGGACTATTCCCGAAAAGAACAGCCGGAAACGGCCGTCGAAAAGGAATCAGTCAATATAATCTGATTAATCTATCATCCTTCACCGGATGTGTGACATTTTCTTGTTTGATGCATTCCTGCCGATTATTATCACCATCATGATACAATCGGGATTCTGAAACTCTCTTTCCCTGACTTCCCGAAACATAATTACGGAGGTAATGTATGAAATTCGGCGGGCTCGATACCAGATGCGTGCATTCCGGCAATTATATCGATCCGGACGTCGGCGGAGTGAATACGCCGATTTACTGGTCGGCTTCATTCATTTTTCCCAATCAGAAAGGAGAGCTGAAGTATCCGCGCCATTTCAATATTCCGACCCAAATCGCGGTCGCCGGCAAAATCTCCGCCCTCGAGGGTGGAGACTGGGGACTCGTGTTCAGCTCGGGATTGGCCGCGGTCAATGCGCTTTTCGCCGCCGCCCTGCGTTCGGGGGATCATGCCTTGTTTCAGGACGGCCTTTACGGCGGAACCCAGCACTTCGTGCAGTCGATATTGCCCCGCTTCGGTGTAATGTACGATATAGTCGACGGCGGCAGGCCGGCGGATTTTCAGGCGGCAATCAAGACCAACACCCGGCTGATTTTCGTGGAATCGCCCACGAACCCCCTCCTCAATGTGATTGATCTGGCGGAAATCGCGGCAATCGGCCGGAAAGCCGGCGTGTTAACTGCAATTGACAACACTTTCGCCACCCCGATAAATCAAAATCCGATCGCCCTCGGTTTCGATATCGTTATGCACAGCGGAACCAAATACCTCAACGGCCACAGCGATATTTGCTGCGGCGCACTGGTCGGCCGCCGCGATCTGTTTCAACCTATACTTGCCGCAGCTCAGGACTTGGGAGGGAATCTCGACCCGGCCGCCTGCTATTTGCTTGAACGAGGACTCAAAACCCTCGGCTTGCGGGTGTCCCGCCAGAACGAAAACGCCCGGGCGATAGCCGATTATCTCTCCGGAAATCCGGCGGTGCGTCGAGTCTATTATCCGGGACTCGGCAGCCATCCCGGCCATGAGACAGCGGCCAAGCAGATGCGCGGATTCGGAGGGATGTTGTCGTTCGAACTTGACTGCGACGCGGCTACCGCCCGGACGTTCGCCGGCAACTTGAGCCTTATAAAAACGGCCGTCAGTCTGGGCGGAGTGGAAAGCCTGCTTTGTTTCCCCTGCGAGACCTCCCACGCCAAAGTGCCGCCGGAACAACGACTAAAGCAGGGGATATCCGATACGCTGGTCCGTCTGTCGGTGGGGATAGAAAATGTCGATGACCTGATCGCCGATATCGAAAATGCTTTAGGTAAAATCAGATAACTCCGGAAACTTGAAAATGCGCAGAAAAGAAAAAGAGATCAAGAGCCGTAAAGAAATCGAGGAGATAATCGATAAGGCCCAGATTTGCACTATCGGCCTATGCCGGGACAACATTCCGTATGTCGTGCCGGTGAATTTCGGGTACAAGGACCGGGCGATTTATTTTCACTCGGCCCCCGAAGGCCGCAAGATCGATATGATCAAGTCGAACAATGTCGTCAGCTTTCAGCTCTATTGCGATTATTCGCTTTCGACCAAAGCAATCCCCTGCGGCTGGTCAGCGAATTATCGCAGCGTGAGCGGACAAGGCCGGGCGATTATTCTAAACCGCCTCGAGGACAAAATCGGCGGCCTCGATATACTTATGTCTCACTATGCCCATGGACCGTTCGAATACGATCGACAGGAACTCGATAGGATGGTGGTCGTCAAAATATTAATCGACCGAATGACGGGCAAAAAATCGGGTTACTGATTTCGTTCCGCCTTGAAATCGCCCGCCGAACCCGAGATTATCATCCCGGCGAATATCAGTAGGCCGCCCGAAGCCTGTCGGAACGTAAAAGACTCACCGCCCAGAGTCCAGGCGAACAACCCGGCGAACACCGGTTCGAACGCGAAAATCAGCGAAACACGGATCGGCGACACATGTTTTTGAGCCAATAGCTGCACTAGAAAAGCTGAAAGAGTCGGAAATATCGCCAGAAAAGCGATGGCCGCACCGGCCGTCCGATAAGGAAAGGCGAACTGTCCGACTTTCAGGAAACCCCCAAAAAAAGACAACCCGCCCACTATTGCGAATTGCTGAAAGTTCAAAACATACGGGTTGATCCCGGCGTCGATTTTTCGATCGGTGATCAATATATGCGCCGCATACGCCATGGCCGCCGCCAAAGTCAGGAAATCGCCCCGATTGACATATTTGAGACCGCCACTTAAAACCCACAACCCGGAAAGCGAAACAAAAACCGCCGTCAGGCTCAACGGCTTCGGCAATATGCCCCGGAAAACAATCTGAAACACCGGCACGAACACGACGAAAAGGCCGGTGATAAAACCCGAGTTGGCCGCACTCGTATATTTCAGACCGACCGTTTGAAAAATATACAATATCCATAACGGTAAACCCAAAGCAAGGCCGGATCCGAAATCGGAAAGCGGCGACAGTTTCAGCCGGATTATTATCGGCAGCATGATGACCGCCGCCAGAAGAAAGCGGTATGCCACCAGCATTATTGGATCTATAGCCTCAAGAGCGCCTTTCACGATAAAAAAGGTCGATCCCCAGATCGCCGCCGAATAGAAAAGCCCCAGATCAGCCAGCCTGACCTTGTTTGAAAATAATCGGTTATCCGGCATATTTGTCGAGGTCAATGATAAGGCAATCCTAATCCGCAACCAAACTATTTCGTGAGCGGGATCGCGAAATACGGGGGCGGCAAGACCGCCGAAAAGGCCTCCGGCGAATGTCGGCCGACTTGAAGCGGCCTCTTCGCCCGGCGCCTATCACCTCTTCGGATACAGGTAATTTTCTCCGACCTTTACGCTGTCGATTTCCCCGGTCCGGTTGAATATAAAAGTCACCAGTTCGCCGTCGCCGTTGTCGCCGGTCATTCGAAATACATGTTCACTCACCGGCGAAAGCTCAATTAGGGCATCTCCGGGATTCTCTTCGGGAGGTACACCGTAACCGTTCATCACCAGTCCGCCGTCAACAATCATGAATTCGGTATCGTAAAACCAGGTGTCGGTGAACCGGCCGACATATCTTTCAAGTTCCTCAGCGACAGGGGGGGGAATTTCATGGGGAGAGACGATCTCGTCGATTATGGGCGTCATCAAGCCCAGGATTTTTTTAGCGAAAAAGTAAGGTTCGCCGTCGTCGCTGTTGGCCAGCACGATCACCCCGATCTTTTTCTCGGGAATAAAGACGATCTGGCTGCGATTGCCCGCCACCCAACCGCCATGGCCGACCAGCGTCAGATCATTCTCCCGCCAGACGGAAAAACCGATGCCCCAGCCGCCTTTCCAGTTCGGTCGAAGCCAATGTACTCTTTGCATCTCCCTGAGACTGCTTGATTTCAGGACCGTCCAGACCTTGTTTGAGCCGGAACCGAATTGCGCCGAAACAAACTTTGCCAGATCCTCCACCGTCGATGACATATTGGCCGCAGGAGACAGTCCCCGGCAGTCGGTGAATGGCCTTATTCGCCGGCCGCCGTCAGGCAAGATCTGGCTATAGGGCGTCACCAGACGGGTTCTGTCGATATCTTCTGACAGGACAAAAGTGCTGCTCATCCCCAGCGGCTTCAAGATGTATTCGGAAATATATTTATCATACGGCATCCCCGACACCCGGGAGACTATCTCCCCGGCGATCGCCAGAGCCAGATTGGAATACTTGAGTTTCTCTTCAGGCGGATAAATCGTTTCCTGATCGGCCAGAGCCTCGATCATCTGCCGGCGCGAGGGGAACCGGTAATCGGTCCAGTAAGGAAATGCCGATTCACGGGGCAATCCCGAGGTATGGGTCAGCAGATGCCAGATTCGGATCGTCGGCGAATCAGGATCGTTATTTTTCATTTTGAACCATTTCAGATGTTTCTCCACCGGATCGTCAAGCGATAATTTGCCCCGGTCGCGAAGCTGCATTATTGCCGTGGCGGTGAACGTTTTGGTGATGGAGGCGATCCGGAATATCGATCCGGTCGTCATCGGTGTTTGCTTTTCGAGATCGGCATAGCCGAATCCTTTGCCGTAAATCAAATCACCGTCATAGACGATTCCGATCGCCAAACCGGGCAGACGGCGGTATTCCATCTGCGCCCCTATCCACGATTCAAGCAGGTTAAGGTTCGAGGTAAACTTGTGGTTCCCGGAAATATCGAGCGCAAAGGAAACCGTTGTCATGAAGAAAAAAATAAACAGCGAAACCAATTGCGGACAAATGGTGCATTTGGATTTTGTCATAAAGACTCCTTTTTCGGTTTTTGACTTGCCATCGACCTTTGGTGCATTTTACCACAAAGGGAACTGCTATCAATAGCCGGATTTCGGAGTATTCCGGGAAATGTCTATCGACGTTTTAAGCGGTCTTGTTCGGTGGAATGGATGGTATCGGCGGCCGATTTGATAAGGCCGAGTATCTCCGCACCTGCGTTTTTTAATACCTCCGGCAGGGCGGCCGATTTTTCATAGGCGAACAACCGAACAAGATAATCGCCTGCGGGAAAATCGAAACTTGCCTCCGACAGAATTCCCGACTCGAAGACCATGTTCGTTTCCGGCAAATCGGGATATAATTCGCGCAAAACCGAACGCGGTCCGTCCGGGTCGGCGAAACGGTATACTTCGGCTACAAGCAGCATATCGCCGTCGCCGTAATCGACCCGGCATACCTCGATGAATCCGTTTTTCAGGAAAAGTTCGGCGCCGCCGTCGATATACACCCACAATGAATCTTTCCCGAACGTGCTTATGGCGGAGACCTGCATTATATTTTCGCCGATTTGGGGCGGCAGGAAATTTCCGGGCCAAAATTTTTCCCGCGGACTCCCGGTTTTTCCGCAGCCGGCCCCGAAAAGAATGCCGACGAGCCATAAGCAAACAAGCAGCTTGTGGCCGTCATTCATAGCGCAAAGCCTCGATCGGGTTCAACCGGGCGGCTTTGCGCGCCGGATAGATCCCGAAAAACATCCCTACCGCAAAGGCGAAAAAAAACGACAGCGCTATCGCCTCCGGAACAATATAGGTTTTCCAGCCGAATATCTCGGTCATGCCGAAAGAACCGCCGATACCAAGCATTATCCCGATTATGCCGCCGATCATCGCTATCGAAAGCGATTCGAGCATGAATTGTCCCATTATATCTTTTCGTTTCGCCCCTATGGCGATCCGTATGCCGATTTCCCGGGTGCGTTCGGTAACCGAAACCAGCATGATATTCATTATACCGATACCGCCCACTATCAACGAGACGAGCGCCACTCCCGCCAGAAGATAGGTCAGGGTTTTAGTTGTTTCCTCGCGGGCGGCCATGAAATCGGTTTGCGATTGAAGGAAAAAGTCGTTTTCCTGTTCGGGACGGAGACGGTGGGAACGCCTGATAATTTTCTCGATATCCAGATAGGCGTCGGAAATCGAGACTCCGGGGCGCAAATGCCCTACCAGACGTTCGATATGATCGATGCCGAAAACGCGCTTCTGGGCGGTGGTATAGGGAATGACTACGACATCGTCGAAATCGAGCCAGCCGCCCGACACGCCCTTGCTTCGAGTCAAGCCGACGATTTCAAAATGGGAACGTCCCACCCGGATCGATTTGCCCACCGGATTGATGTTTCCGAATAGATTCTCGGCGACTTTCGGGCCGATCACCGCCACGCGCGCCAATGAATTGACATCACGCTCGTCAAACGCTTGACCTTCGGCGAAAACGAAATTTCTAAGCTCGAAATATTCGGGATCGGTTCCGATAACCGTCGAATTCCAATTACGATTGCCATAGACTATCTGCCGCGGGCCGGTGATTTCCGGGACAACGTGATCGAGCGTCACCGATTCTTGGCGCAATTTGCGAAGATCATGAACATCGAGGCGCTGTTCGGTGCCCAAAGCCACTCTGATGCCGCCGGGACGGGAAAAGCCGGAACGGACGTAAATCAAATCGGTTCCCAAAGCCGACAGCCGATCGGCCACCGCCTTTTTGGCGCCTTGACCGAGCGAAATCATGACGATGACCGCGGCCACGCCTATTATTATTCCCAGCATCGTCAACAGCGACCGCATTTTATTGGCGGCCATCGCATCGAGACTGACCCGAAAAAACTCCGCCCAGTTCAACGCCGTCTCTCCACGCCCATAACCTGGTTCATCTCGCGCATCCGCTGCATGAATGCCTCGCGATCCTTCAGAGCTTTCGAGGTCACGGTGATAAGAATCGTGTCGCCCTCGGCCACTCCCGATACCGCCTCGGCAAACTCGAAATTGGAAAGCCCTATTTCCACCGGAGAGGGGATCTGTCGCCCGTTCTTTTGGATTATCACCATTTTTTGTAGTCCGTTTGAGTCCGAATTTTCGACGGTCATTCTTCGATCGCCCCTGGTGTCGGCCGTCTGCGACCCCGACCGCCGGCGGGCGTTCCCGGGATTATCGGCCGATTTTTGCCTCGCCGCACCGGAGTCCGCTCGACTGACGGCGGCAAACAACGTCGCCGCCGCCGGATCAAGCAGAGCCTCCCGCGGCACAAGCAGGATATTCTCCTTGTAACCGGCGAAAATCTCCACGCTCGAATTCATCCCGGCCATAAGCAAACCGTCGCCGTTATCGACCAAAATGGTTACGTCGAAAGTGGTGACATTTTGTTCCGATTTTGCCAGCGGCACGATTCTTATCACTTTTCCCCTGAACCGGCGATCGGGATAACTTTCCGGCACCACCGTGGCCGCCATACCGACCTTAATCTGCCCGATATCGACTTCGTCAACGGCCGTCCTGACATATACTTTCGACATATCGGCTACCGTGGCGATTGTCGTCCCGCCCGATACCGCGGAAATCCCCGAGGCGATGATTTGGCCGATCTCCACATATTTTTTCAGGACGATTCCATCTATGGGCGATCGAATGGTGGTTTCGGCCAACCGCTCGCGGGAGTCTTCGAGGGCGGTTTCGGCCCGGATCAAATTTGAGTTGGCCTGCTCTTTGGCCAAAACGGCGTTCTCGTAATCCAATTCCGATATCAAACCCTGCTCGAAAAGCTGGTTTTGGCGTTCGGCTTGTTTGATCGCCTGCGAGAGCGCAACCCTGGCCACCTCAAGGTCGGCCGATTTCTGTTCGAAATCGTTGCGGGCGGTGCTGGCGTCGAGCCGGGCTATCAATTGCCCTTTCGTGACCCGGTCCCCTTCCTCGATCGGCAATTCGATTATTTCCCCGGACGCTTTCGACTTCAGGTCAACCGCCAGAATCGGTTCGATTACGCCCGTGGAACTGACCGTAACCAGCAAATCGCCGCGTTTCACCACCGAAATCGAAGTCCGCGAATAGCCCGATCCCGCTGGCGGGGTCGGTTTTTTCGAGCCGAATATCAGATACGCCGCCCCAACAACCAGCAGACAAATAAATATTATCACTAACGTCTTCTTCACGCGCGCTCCTTATCGTTAATTGGACACCGGCGCAGCCTTCCCGGTTTAGTCATGGTAGCCGCCCGGAAAGTCAATAATTAATAAATATTATACTCGATATTGCGGCAAAAGTAACGGGTAGTTTCAGTATATTTGAATACAAATCGGGAGGCCACCCGGCGAAAGCCGCTTGCATCTGTCCGATACGGCGACAATAAATGGGGCGGAACGAAAACAAAAAACGACAGATTAAATCGATGAATTATTACCGCCGCCTTTTCCGTTGTTTTTGGCCATGCCGCGGTTTGCGTAGATATCACGGGAAAAACGGAGCAGCCTTTGCATCGTTTCCGGACTGAGCACATGCTCCATCATACAGGCATCCCGGGCGGCGGTTTCAGCCTTGACGCCGAGTATATCCTGCAGGAAAACGCTCAAGAATCGGTGCCGGTCGCTCAAACGCCGCGCTAGGTTCTTCCCCGAAGAGGTCAAGGTCACGAACTCCCTGGCTTCGTGCCGAACCAGCCCCCTTTGAGCAAGCTTTTTCAGCGCGTTCGTCACGCTCGACATCGCCACCTTGCGTGATCGGGCGATATCCCTCACCCGGGCGGTCTTTCCCGCATAAGACAAAATGTAAATCACCTCCAGATAATCCTCGAGCGAAGACGACATTTCCCCTATCAGGACTTGTTTGACTGATGGCATAACTTCTCACCTCCGGAAATAAAGGCAGCGGCAATCGAATCAGCCAATATCGGAATGGTCTTTTTTCTGAAAAAACGCCGCCAGTTCGCGGCTTTTGTTTTTGCAGTTGCAACCGTGACAGCCGTCCCCTTTCAACTGCTGCAAAAGCCTGCGACCGGTGTAGATCGCAGCCAGAGCCACAATCACGATAACCGCCATTTTCTCTATCATCGCCGAACCTCATCCGATGGCGATTAAATGCCCGGTCTGATAGACGATAAACGCCATCAACCAGGCCAAAATGGTCGTGTAACTCACCTGGAAAATCATCTCCTTCAACGAACCACTCTCGCGCAGGAAGACAGCCATGGCCGACATGCATGGCATATACAACAGGACGAAAACAAGAAAGGAATAGGCCACCAGCGGAGTATAGCTCGGATCCTCCGATAGTTTTTTGCGCAGCGCTATTGAACCTTCATCGTCGGCGCGCTCGACTCCATAAATAGTCCCCATGGTGGCCACCACCACTTCTTTGGCCGCGAAACCCGACAGAATGGCCACCCCGAGACGCCAGTCGAATCCGAGCGGCGCCAGAACCGGTTCGATGAGTTTGCCTATTCGTCCGGCGAAACTGTTTTCAAGCTTCGCGGCGGCCGCCGCCGATTCGATTCCGCCTATCAGGCTGTCTCTCGGAAAATCAGGCGATAATGCTCCGGCGCTTTCTTCGATCAAGGCGATTTTCCGATTCCGTTCGCTTTCTATCGCCTTGTCCTGCGGGAATGTCATCAGAAACCACATCACGATTGAAATGCCGAGAATTATCGTGCCCGCTTTACGCAGATACAAGCCGGCCCGTTCCCACATATGCAAAAGCAGGCTGCGCAGCGTCGGAACACGATAAGGCGGAAGTTCTATCACAAAGGGGGACGAAACCCCCTTGAACCGGGTAAGCCGCAACAGCTTCACCATACCTATTGCCACTATTATCCCGAGCAGATAAATGGAAAACATGACATTGCCGGCGTTCCCCGGCCAAAACGCCCCGCAGATAAGAACATACACCGGCAGGCGCGCACTGCAGCTCATAAATGTCGTAACGTGCATCGTTATCAGTCGGTCCGTCTTGTCCTCGATTATGCGACTACCCATATAAGCGGGAACGGAACAGCCGAATCCGATCAACATCGGAATGAAAGACTTGCCGTGGAGACCGATTTTGTGCATCAAACGATCCATAATGAAGGCCGCTCTGGCCATATATCCGGTGTCTTCGAGAATCGCGATCGCCAGAAACAGCAGAAGTATATTTGGCAGAAAGACAATGACACCGCCCACGCCGCCGATTATGCCGTCGACTATCAACGAACGTAAAATGCCGGCAGGCATGATAGATACGACCAGTCCGGACAGGGTTTCGATTCCCAGTTCGATCAATTCGACAGGCTTTTCCGAAAGGCCGAAAGTGAGATGAAAAAGCAGCCACATGAGCAAAGAGAAAATCAACAGTCCGAAAAACGGATGAATCAAAATCGCATCTATTGCGTCCGAAATGTCGTGCCTTCGTTCGGCGGCGCCGCTGACGGCCTCGCTGCAGGCGCCGCTGATAAACCCATAACGCCTGTCGGTGATCACCGATGCCGGATCATCGCCGAAAATTGAGCTGAGGCGCTGGCGCGATTTCTCCGTATTTTCTTTGATCAGGTTGGAATACTGATGTGACTCGACCAGCTTGGCAATCTCCGCGTCGTTCTCGAGCAGTTTCAACGCCACCCAGCGCGTCTTGAAACCGTTAAGGACGGACATGTCGAGCGATACCGATTCCTCGATTTTGCTCAGCTCCTTTTCGATTTCGGCGCCGTATTGCAGCGGCTGCGGCCTGCTGACAAGACGACCCTCGGCGCAGGCTATAATGGCGTCAAGCAATTCATTCATTCCCCGGCGCTTGTTCCCCACCGTGGGCACTATCGGTATGCCCAGCAATTCAGCCAGGTGCCTATGGTTTATCATGATTCCCTTGTTTGCCGCCATATCGCTCATGTTAAGAGCGATTATGATGGGAATTCCCAGCTCGGCGAATTGCGTGGTAAGGTAAAGATTGCGCTCGATATTGGAGGCGTCCACTATGTCGACGACCAAATCGGGTTTTTCCTCGAGAATCACCCGGCGGGCGATCTTCTCGTCGAGGGAATGCGCCGACAGGCTGTAGGTGCCGGGAAGATCGATAACTTTTATCCGGTAATCACCATAGCGGACGTAGCCTTCCTTTTTTTCCACCGTGACTCCCGGATAATTCCCCACATGCTGATTGGCGCCGGTGAGGTTGTTGAAAATGGTGGTCTTTCCAGAATTCGGATTGCCGGCCAGCGCGATAACCAATTCCTTTTGCGCCTGAGTTTGCTCTTCTTTGACCATTATCTTGCCGGCGACGCCCCTGCCTAAAGCGAGCTTGGTGCGGCGCACCTCGATCCCGATCGGTCCGGCGCCGGAATTGGAAAGGACCCGCAGTCGGGCGCCCGGATTGAGCCCCATCGAATATATCTTTTCTTTCAGACCCGACCCGCCATCCAATTCGGTCATGATATACCACTGCCCCGGACGAGCATCACTCAAAGTGATCGCGCGGCAATCGGCGCCGTTGTCCGATAATTTTCTCATCTCGGGCTTCCTGTCGGGTATTTCGACACTTTCATTAATCTAATTAAATTAGCCGCGGCTAACGAGTCAAGCGCTTTGGAGAATTTTTTCACTAATGCGGGCGAAGCGGCCGCAAGCGAATACGGCCGGGCGGTTTAGCGCCGCGGAAATCAAGAGTTTCCAAGAATTCGACCGAGCTATAGCCCCGGAATAATAAGGGGCGCCCTGAGCGCGCCCCTGTTGATCTGGATCGACTTTATAGTCGTATAATCAATTGCCGACGGTCATGGTGATCACGATCTGGGCCTGAATGCTGTCGTCAAACGGCACCGGCGAGGCGATCGCATATACATAGAATTCCCCGACGTCTTTCACGTAACGGAAAAGCGAATCGAGATTGTGCATATATTGATAGCTGTCGTTCCAGCCTATCAAAATCGAATTATTCGCCGGGACGGGCGGGGTTTCGAGAACTTTTATGGCGTTGTCTTCGATTTGATCGACCGTCGAATAGGAACCACTTGAGGAAATGTAGATCGCAGCCGTGCTGGCCGAATCCTCGCGGTTCCAGATTCGGGCGACGAAACTCACGGCATCGATGCTTTTGATCTTGTCGATTTTATCGGCATAGTCTTCATTCTCGTTGAGATTCAGATGAAATTTGCCAATATTGCTATTACTTGTCACACCGATATCGACATCTTCGATAATGGTGACTTGGCCGGTAACCAGACAACCGGCAATCAGCAACCCGGAAAGGGCGATCAGGCCGAACAATAATGTCTTTTTCATTTTATCAGGCTCCGTTTCTACATTGGCCCGAGGCCGATATGATAATTAACCCCGACGAACCAGAGCAGCGCTTTCCATGAACCGCTTTCGCCCGTGGGCGCGATATCGAACAGGGCCCGACCCTCGATCCCCAGTTTCATCGGCAGGACGATCTCCAGCCCCGGCCCGAACGAGTAGGTCGTTTTCGATATTTCGCCCTGGTTTTCACGTTTCCACTTGTATGAACCGAGCGAACCAACGAGGTAGAAATTAACGCCTGTGCCGGAGGTTTTGCCCAAGTAGGCATCTATCCCCAGCGAAGTGACGCTCCCGCCGTCTTTGGTATCGGGGCCGTAGAAAAATTCCTCGGACGGATCGCCGTATTTTCTGCCCTGATAGTGTCCGCCTACGGCAAACAGCGTAATCGGCGAATATTTCGCCTGAAAGCCGATCATAGTACCGCTTTTGGCGTCTTTGTTGGCCAGCGGCATGTTCATCCCGAAAAACGGGCCGACAGAAATGTCACTGACCGCATAGGCGCTGGCCGACAAGGCCAATAAAATCAGTAACGCCGGTAATTTCACTTTCATCAACGCTCCTTTTGTTTATGTACTTATCGTTCAAACGGCTGATTCTAGAATCAATCTGCCCAAAAAACCATAATCCGGCGGCGATGCCGCGAAACCAATTCCATTGTATTTCTTTTTTGCGCTGTTGGCAAACAGATTATCATTTATGGGCAATTGCCTCCACCTCGATTTTGGCGTCGCGGGGAAGCCCGGCTACGGCCACCGCGGCGCGCGCCGGAAGGATTCCCTTGAAATAGTCGGCATATATTTTATTGACTTCGGCATAGTCCCCGATATCCGCCAGATAAATCGTAACTTTCAGCACCTTGTCGAAACCGGAGCCGGCCGCCAGCAGAACCGCCTCCAGATTGCGAAATACCCGATGTGTTTGTTCCTGTATGGTTTGCCCATCGATCCCTCCCGTTTGGGGGTCGATGGCGATCTGCCCCGAGCAAAAAATCAGATTATCGAAAATGAGCGCCTGTGAATATTGGGCGATCGCCTTCGGGGCATTATCGGTTTGAACCGCCTTTTTCATCGTTCCTCCGCCTGAAAATAATTTGCCATGCCACGGCATACAATTTACAATAAAACAAATGATTTGGCAAAAAGTGGCTTGCCGCCTCAAAAAAAATCCGGATAACCGCCTGTTGATTTTATTGAGCCTGGTGTTTATAGTTCATTTTCCGCTTTTATTCAACGATTTTCACACCGATGATTTTCTGATTCTCAAGATCATGCGCGATGGCTTCGATTGGAAGGCGTTCAAGCACATGGAAAATCCTTTCAATTTCCGGCCGCTCACAAATTTGGCAGTCTTCGCCAGATATCATCTGCTGGGTGAGACGCCCTCCCTGTGGTACTTGCTCAATATCGGTTTGCACCTGTTGGCGACGGTGTTCGTCTATCGCTTTTTGCTGGATCACCTCGATCGGAACTCGGCCTTTTTCGGAGGTCTCTTTTTCGGAATTTATTTCGCCCACTTCGAGGCGGTCCTTTGGCTTTACGGAATTGTCCGTCTGCTTTTGTCTTTATCGATACTGATCACCTGGCGAATGACCGTCCGCGGCGAACGGGCGCAACACGGAAGCCGACCATATGCGCCGGCGGTCATTTATCTGGCGGCGCTCCTATGCGCCGAGGATGCCTTGCTTCTATTACCTTTCTTCATAGTGCTCACAGCCGAGTCGACGATCGAGACAGAAAAAAAGATGAAGAGGGCGTTGGGCTTTGCCGTTGCGGCGGCGGTCTATTTCGTTCTCCGTCTGACCCTGACCGGTCAAATCCCGGACGCATCGGAGCTGTATCATCCCGGCGCCCACATTCTGACAAATATCTTTCACTATACCGGCTGGTTGCTGTTGCCGCAGATGGATCACCCTTACTTCATGCCGTTCGTCGAAAGATATGCATCGTTTGCAATACCATTCATCAAGCCGGTGAATATCGCCGTCTTCGCTGCAGCCTTGGTCGCCGCCGCCGTCATCATCTTCCGGGGAACTGCATTTGAAAAAATCTCGCTTTTATTCATTTTTATGTCGCTGTTGCCGTCGCTGCCCCTCGATTCCAAAGTCAGCAGCAAATTGCTTTACCTCCCCTCGATCGGCGTAGCTTTTCTGGCAGGAAGCCTCTGGCAAAGGTCCTCGCTCCGGCTCAGGGGTTTCGGCGGAAAAATAATCATAGTGATAGCCGCCCTTTACTTCATCGTTCAGGCGTTGGCGATCAATCTGACGATCAGATATTACCACTCGTTGCAGGCGGCCTCCGAAATTATTCTGAAGAAAATCGACGATATGAAAATCGATTTCAATCGTTACGCCTACGTGCTCGTCGACAATGCCCCCGGGCGATCGCGGCCATGGACGCCGTTTCGGCTGCGTTATGGCTATCGGGGCGAGGTGAGAGCCCGCAACGATGCCTACGAGAAACAGATGGATCTTGACAGTTTGATGGCGGAACTGGAAAAGAGAAATATTAATTATATCGCTCTCGATTGTGGGGGCAAAACGGTGAAAATCTCCCGTATATTCGATCCCCGCGATGACACCGGATCGGGTTCGCCGGGCGATTCCCTTTGATTCCGAAAGTCGGTTCAGCCGTTTTCCGGATCCTCGGTCATTTGCCTTAGATTAAGCAGTCGATCCAGCTCTTCGGTGCTAAGCAAATTTTTCCGGCGCGCAAGTTCGCGCACCGTCAGATCCTTTTCGAGAGCTTCTTTGGCTATCTCGGCGGCGTTGTTGTAACCCACTATCGGGCTAAGTGCTGTTGCCACCGATGGGCTTTTCTCGGCGTAAATTCGGCAAATCTGCTCATTCGCCTCGATGCCGCTCACGCATCGCTCGGCAAAACAGCGCATCCCGCCCGAAAGAATTTCTATTTCCTGGAGCAAATCATAAGCGATTATCGGCATCATGACGTTCAACTCCAACTGGCCGGCCTGGGTCGCCGCCGCAACGGCGTGGTCAAGCCCCAGACAATGGAAACAGACCATATCGAGCATCTCTGCCATGACCGGATTCACCTTCCCCGGCATTATCGATGATCCCGGCTGAACCGCGGGGAGCCTAATCTCGGCCAGACCGGTGCGCGGTCCCGAACTGAGCAGTCTCAGATCGTCGGCTATTTTCTTCAAATCGACGACCAGCGTGCGCAACGCCCCGCCAACCTCCAACACCGCCCCGAACGATTGCATCGCCTCGAAAAGATTTTCCGCCGAGCGGAACTTGTATCCGGTAAAATCGTTTATCGAGGCTATCGCCATTTTGCGGTACCCGGGGACGGCGTTCAATCCGGTGCCGACGGCGGTTCCGCCGAGGCACAATTCGAGCAGCGATTCCGCCGCCCGCTCGATCCGCTCCTGCGCCTTGGCCAGCATCGCCGCATAAGCCCCGAACTCCTGGCCGAGACGAACCGGCACGGCATCCTGAAGATGGGTCCGGCCGGTCTTGACTATGCCGTCGAACCGCTGACTTTTGATCTGCATCACGTCCCGCAATTCGTCCAGCGCGAGATTCAGGCTTCGCTTTATCTCGTCATAGGCCGCCAGATGGATAGCGGCATGAATCGTGTCGTTGGTCGATTGGCTCATGTTGACATGATCGTTCGGATGAACCAGCGCAGTGTTCCCCTTTTGGCCGCCCAAAATTTCACAGGCGCGATTGGCCAGCACCTCGTTCATATTCATGTTCTGCGAAGTTCCGGCGCCGGCCTGAAACACATCGAGCACGAACTGATCGTTGAACTTGCCGGCGATCACTTCCTCGGCGGCTTTGATAATCGCCTGGCCGATCTCCGGTTTGAGCTTTTTCGATCCCATATTGGCGAAGGCGGCGGCCCGCTTGATTATCGCCTGCGCCCAGATGAAAGCGAACGGAAAACGCAAACCGCTGACGCGGAAATTTTCAAGGGCGCGCTGGGTTTGGGCGCCATAATATGCGCCGCAAGGGACCCTGACCTCGCCCATGCTATCCTTCTCAATCCGGTATTCCATCCCGCAAACGTCGTCCTGCCCGTTTAGGACAAATCAGCTTTTTTATTTGATATCCGCCAATGCCTGCAAAGCGGCGTCATAGTCCGGCTCTTCCGATGTCTCCTTGACATATTGGATATAGCGGATCTTCCCTTGTTTGTCGATTATAAATATCGTCCGGGCGAGCAGTCTCAACTCTTTTATCATCACCCCATATGCCAGACCGAGTTCCCCGTTTCGGTGATCGGAAAGCAAAACGACATTTTTGGACTTGGTTTCTTCGCACCAGCGTTTCTGGGCAAAAGGAAGATCCATGCTGACAGTGAGGAAGGCAATCGTTTTATCGAGCTTTTCCGCCTCCTTGTTGAATCTAATCGTCTCCAGGTGACAGACCGACGTGTCCAGAGAGGGAACCGTAGAAAGAAAACAGGTCCTTCCCCTGAAAGACGAAAGTTTGACCGGGGCGAGACTGATATCGAGCAATTCGCAGTCGGGGGCCAAGTCACCGACTTTGCGCTCCTCGCCGGTCAGAGTCAACGGATTGCCCTTCATAAATACTATTCCCGCTCGTTCAGCCAATTTAATCTCCTTTTCAAAAGGTTTTGCTTTCGCCAGTGATTCGAGTTCGTTTCATTTTATTATCGCATTTAGGCTCAGCCGCATCAGAATTATAAATAAATATTCTTTCCGTCGGTTCCCGATGTCCGCGATCTATTCAATAGGATGGCGCGATTCCGTCAATGTCCGTGTTCGTGATCACGACTGTCGTCCTTTTCGGGGTAAAAATCTTTACCTGACCGATCATCGGTTTCGCTTTTTCGCTCATTGTCGGTCGGGGTCTTCGGCGTCCCCACCGTCTTCACGCCGACCCCGTATCGATAGACCATTTCGCCCCCAAGATAGGCGCCATAGGAGACGACCGCTAATGCCGCCACGGCCAAAATGGCGCAGATCCAGGCGGTGATCCCATCGGGGCGAT
>Ga0129299_1001195_pt1 | contig 17320 bp, 9 predicted proteins | sample ConPoolayeCmetaG_FD_94477 | JGI IMG/M metagenome (GOLD analysis project Ga0129299, IMG submission 94477) | Hot spring microbial mat communities from California, USA to study Microbial Dark Matter (Phase II) - Cone Pool mat layer C metaG ... | reverse complement strand
GGGAATGGACCGTGGCGGCCGGCGTCTCTGCTGGCCGTACCGGGTCCCGCGGGATGGGGGGCATGGAGAACCGGACTTGTTCGGCGGCGGCCGGATCGCTGCGGATTGGCCTGCGATGCGGGTGAAATGGCGTCAGAGGGACGCCACCTATCAGGCGAGCGGTTTGCCGTCTCAGACGATGGGAGCGTGAACCAGTCATGGCAGAGGCACCGGCAAAGGAATTCAGTCCGGCCACGAAGGAGCTGGCCGAGAGGATCGTTTCCCTGACGCTCAAGCAGGCCCAGGAGCTCGTGGACTGCCTCAAGGAGGTCCACGGGATTGAGCCGGCCGGCGGCGGGGCGGTGGTGATGGCCGCCGGACCGGCCGGTGGCGCGGCCGCCGCCGAGGAGAAGGAGGAGAAGACCAGCTTCGACGTGATCCTCAAGTCGGCCGGGGCCGAGAAGATCAAGGTGATCAAGGTCGTGCGGGCCGCCACCGGGCTGGGGCTCAAAGAGGCCAAGGACCTGGTCGACGGGGCTCCCAAGACGGTCAAGGAGGGGATTCCCAAGGAGGAGGCCGAGAAGCTCAAGAAGGAGCTGGAGGAGTCCGGAGCGACCGTCGAGATCAAGTGACCGGCGCGGGGCGGGTCTGCCGGCAGGCGGCGCCCCGATGACGCAGGGGGGCGGGGCGCGAGCGATCTGCGGCCGCAGCCGCGGGTCCGCGGAGCCCCCCATCAGGCGGAGGGGGGCGGGGCTCGGATCGGGGTCCCGGTCCTCGATGGGTCGTGGAACGGCCTCGCCGGCGGGCGGTTACGGGTTTTCCCCGGGTCCCTGGCGGTCTGAATGTCACGGGCCGATCCGTCGTCGATGCCCTGGGGTTTTCCCCGGGTGCCTGACGGGCAGGCGGGGGCCGGTTTCCGGGGAACTTGCATTCGGGGGCGTCGGCGCGTAGAATACGTCCCCCCGGAGGCGGTCTCGCGCCCCGGCGGGCGGAGGCGCGGGGGGCTATGGCCGGCCCGACCGGATGGGCGCCGGCGCGGGCGGAGGTAGGCGCGGGCGGAGGTATGATTCACACCTGACGGCAGCACGAGGGGTCAGAAGCGTCCAGTGGGTGCCGTCCCCACCTTTTGATGTACTTCCCCGCGAAGCGGGATCGGCTGGCGGGAGGCTGGTGCGTGCGGGCACGCTCCCGACAGGGCGGCCAGTCGAACAGATGGCTTTGCGGGGATGCCTGTCCTGAAGCGATGATCGGTCGGACGAACCCGGCGGCGCCATGGCGGGCGTGCATGGGCGAGGAATCGCGCGCATGGCTTTTCGGTCGGGCATTCCGGGCCGGCTGGTGCCTGGGCGCCCGGCTGGCGGTGCGGCGCCTGGCGCGAGCCGGGGCGCCGGGGCTCCCGGGGCTGGCCGGGCCGTCACGGTTGCCGTGGCGAGGTTCCGTCCTCACCGGAGACGCGCGGGGCGCATGATCCTACGGTTCACCGGGAAGCGAGAAGTCACCGTGCCGGGGCCCGCGGTGCGCGCGGTCGCCGGCCCCCGGCCTGGTCGAGGCGGGAAAGCGGTCTCAGGAAAGGAATCAGGCAGATGGTGAAGGTCACAGAGGTCCGGAATTTCAGCAAGGTCGGGGACGCGCTGCCCAGTCCGCCGCTGACCGAAATCCAGACGCGGTCGTATGAGCGTTTTCTCCAGCAGCATGTCGATCCGTCCCGGCGGGAGAATCACGGGCTGGAGGCCCTGCTGCGGGAGGTGTTTCCGATCGAGAGCTACGACGGGAACATGGTCCTGGAGTACGTCTCGTACGATCTGAGCAAGCCGCGCTACACGCCGGACGAGTGCCGGCAGCTGCGGCTGACCTACGGCATGCCCTTCCGCGTCCGGGTCCGGCTGGTCCGCAAGGACAAGGACGAGATCATGGAGGACGCGATCTATCTCGGCGAGCTGCCGGTGATGCTCGGCGGGGGGGAGTTCATCATCAACGGGGCCGAGCGGGTGATCGTCAACCAGCTGCACCGGTCGCCGGGCGTGGATTTCGTGAAGCAGCAGGCCGAGGGCGACCGGGCCCTGCACGCCTGCCGGATCATCCCCGAGCGCGGCAGCTGGATCGAGATCATCGTCACCAAGAAGGACGTGCTGGCGGTCCGGATCGACCAGTCCGCCAAGATCCCCGCGACGACGTTTCTGCGGGCCCTGGCCTCGGATCCGGCACAGGCCACCAACGAGGCCCTGATCAAGACCTTCTACGGCGAGCGGATCCGCAACGCCCGCCCGGCCTCGCTGAAGCCGGAGATGTACGCGGTCAGCGACATCGTGGATCCCGAATCGGGCGACGTGCTGGTCAAGGGCGGCTGCCAGATCGGCGACGCGGTGAACCGGGTGCAGAAGTGCGGGCTCAAGACGGTCGCGGTCATCGAGCAGGTGGCCGACCCGCTGATTCTCAACACCATGGCCGAGGACGGCACCAACGACTACGAGGGCGCCCTGCTGAAGATCTACTCGCGGCTGCGTCCGGGGAACCCGCCGCAGGTCGAGAAGGCCCAGAAGCTCTTCCACGAGAAGTTCTTCGACGAGAACCGCTACCGGCTGGGCAAGGTGGGCCGGTTCCGCCTCAACCGCAAGTTCGACCAGAACGTGGACGAGTCGGTGATGATTCTGCGGGCCGAGGACGTGATCAACTCGATCCGCTACCTGATGCTGCTGCGCAGCGGGGAGAGCGCCTACGAGGTGGACGACATCGACCACCTGGGCAACCGCCGCCTGCGGACGATCGACGAGCTGGCCGCCGACGAGATGCGCAAGGGCTTCCTGAAGCTGCGGCGGACCGTCCAGGAGCGCATGAGCCTCAAGGAGCCCGACAGCCTGGGCCGGATCGCCGAGCTGGTCAACAGCAAGAGCATCTCCTCGAGCATCGAGTTCTTCTTCGGCCGGGGCGAGCTTTCGCAGGTGGTCGATCAGACCAACCCCCTGAGCCAGCTGACGCACGAGCGCCGGCTGTCGGCCCTGGGGCCCGGCGGGCTGAACCGCAAGCGCGCGGGTTTCGAGGTCCGCGACGTGCACATCAGCCACTACGGCCGGATCTGCCCGATCGAGACGCCGGAAGGCACGAACATCGGGCTGATCGCGTCGCTGAGCATCTACAGCACCGTGGACGAGTACGGCTTCCTGGTGACGCCGTACCGCAAGGTCGAGCGCGGCAGGGTCAACGGCGGGATCCAGATGCTGCGGGCCGACGAGGAGATGCGGATGGTGCTGGCCCCGCCGGAGGTGGTGGATCCCGCGACGGGCAGGCTGCGCGAGGGCACGGTGCTGGCGAGGGTGAAGGGCGACCTGGCGGCCGTGGACTCCAGGGAGGTGGCCTTCGTCGACATCTCGCCCAAGCAGACCGTCGGCGTCTCGGCGGCCCTGATTCCCTTCCTGGAGCACGACGACGCCAACCGGGCGCTGATGGGCTCGAACATGCAGCGGCAGGCGGTTCCGCTGCTGCGCACCGAGCCGCCGGTGGTCGCGACCGGCATGGAGCGGTACGTGGCCGAGAACAGCGGCATGGTGGTGCGGGCCCGGACCTCCGGCACGGTGACGGCGGTGGACGCCCGGCGGATCGAGATCGACCACGCCGACGTCTACGAGCTGCGCAAGTTCCAGGGGCTCAACGAGCGGACCTGCCTGAACCAGAAGCCGATCGTCCGGCTCGGCCAGAGGGTCGAGAAGGGCCAGATCATCGCGGACGGGCCGGCCTGCCTGAACGGCGAACTGGCCCTGGGCCGCAACGTGCTCGTGGCCTTCATGACCTACGACGGCTACAACTTCGAGGATGCCATCCTGATCAGCGAGCGGCTGCTGAAGGAGGACACCTTCACCAGCATCCACATCGAGGAGTACGACGTCGAGATCCGCGAGACCAAGCGCGGGCGCGAGGAGTTCACCCGCGACATTCCGAATGTGTCGGAGCGGGCCCTGGCCAACCTGGACGAGAACGGCATCGTGCGGATCGGTACGCGGGTCGGCCCGGGCGACATCCTCGTGGGCAAGGTCAGCCCCAAGAGCAAGACCGAGCTTTCGCCGGAGGAGAAGCTGCTGCACGCCATCTTCGGGCGGGCGGGCGAGGACGTGAAGAACGACTCGCTGGAGCTGCCGGCCGGCGAGGAAGGCGTGGTCATCGACACCAAGTGGTTCAGCCGCCGGATGCACCTGACGGACGAGCAGAAGAAGCAGCTCAACCGGCAGATCCGCGATTACCAGAAAACGATGAACGAGCAGGTCGCGCAGGTGTTCCGGCAGATGTGCGCCGACATCGAGCCGATCACGCGGCAGCCGATGGTCGACCCCTCCACCAAGCAGAAGGTCGGCCGCTCGGAGAACGTCGAGGTGGTGCTGGAGCAGGTCGAGGCCTTCCGCGAGCAGGTTCAGTCGGGGGAGCTGCGCTGGGTGAAGCCCGCCACCGCCCGGGACGAGGCCCGCAGGGTCGTGGACCGCTACTGGCCGCGGATCACGGAGCTCCTCGAGGAGCGGGACCGCAAGATCGCCCAGATGAAGCGCGGCGACGAGCTGCCTTCCGGCGTGCTGGAGATGGTCAAGGTCTACGTGGCCACCAAGCGGCAGCTGTCGGTCGGCGACAAGATGGCCGGCCGGCATGGCAACAAGGGCGTCATCGCCCGCATCCTGCCGGAGGAGGACATGCCCTTCCTGCCGGACGGCACGCCGGTGGACATCCTGCTCAACCCGCTGGGGGTGCCCTCGCGCATGAACGTCGGGCAGATCCTGGAGACCCATCTGGGCTGGGCGGCGCGGATCCTGGGGTTCCAGGCGGTCACGCCGGTGTTCGACGGGGCCCGCGAGGAGGAGATCACCGCCCTGGTGAACGAGGCCAATCAGCGGGTCCGGGAGCGGGCCGGGGACCCGGAGGTGATCCGCGCCGCCGGCGAGAGCCGCGAGCTGCTGATGGAGATGCCCACCAGCGGGAAGGTCCGGCTCCTCGACGGCCGGACCGGCGAGCCGTTCGACCAGCCGGTCACGGTGGGCTTCATCTACATGCTCAAGCTGCACCACCTGGTGGATGACAAGATCCACGCCCGGGCGACCGGCCCGTACTCGCTGATCACCCAGCAGCCGCTGGGCGGCAAGGCCCGTACCGGGGGCCAGCGGTTCGGCGAGATGGAGGTCTGGGGGCTCGAGGCCTACGGGGCGGCCCACATCCTGCAGGAACTGCTGACGGTCAAGAGCGACGACGTGGAGGGGCGGACCAAGATCTACGAGTCGATGGTCAAGGGCACCAACACGCTGGAGGCCGGCACGCCGGTGTCCTTCGACGTGCTGTGCAACGAAATCAAGGGGCTGGGCATGAACATCCAGCTGGAGAAGAGCCGCCCGGTCTGAGGCGGCCTGCGGCGGACCGGACGGGACATGGCGGAGCGGCACGGGCGCTCCCGGCGGACACGAGGGAACTGACGCACATGGCCGAGAACATCTACGACCGGGTCAACGACTACGCGAGCGTGAAGATCACCCTGGCGTCCCCGAACGACATCCGCAGCTGGTCGTTCGGCGAGGTCAAGAAGCCCGAGACGATCAACTACCGCACGTACCGTCCCGAGAAGGACGGCCTGTTCTGCGAGCGGATCTTCGGGCCGGAGCGCGACTGGGAGTGCGCCTGCGGCAAGTACAAGGGCACCAAGCACAAGGGCATCATCTGCGACCGGTGCCAGGTCAAGGTGACCCACTCGCGCGTCCGCCGGAAGCGCATGGGTCACATCAACCTGGCCGCGCCGGTGGTGCACATCTGGTTCTTCAAAGCCATGCCCAGCCGGCTGGGGGCCCTGCTGGACATGAAGACCAGCGACCTGGAGAAGATCATCTACTTCCAGGATTACGTGGTCACCGACCCGATGGACACCCCGCTGAAGGAAAAGCAGCTGCTCAACGAGGAGGACCACCGCGCGGCCCGCGAGAAGTACGGCGAGCACGGCTTCGAGGCCCACACCGGCGCCGAGGCCATCCGCGTGCTGCTCCAGAAGCTCGACCTGCCCCAGCTCAGCGCGCGGATCCGCGACGAGCTCGGCCGGACCAGCAGCAAGCAGCGCATCAAGGACCTCAGCAAGCGGCTCAAGATCGTGGAGAGCCTGCGCAAGAGCGGCAACGAGGCCGAGTGGATGGTCATGGAGGTGATCCCCGTGATCCCGCCGGACCTCCGCCCGCTGGTCCTCCTGGAGAGCGGCAACTTCGCGACCAGCGACCTGAACGACCTCTACCGGCGGATCATCAACCGCAACAACCGGCTGAAGAAGCTGACCGACCTCAACGCCCCCGAGGTGATCATCCGCAACGAGAAGCGGATGCTGCAGCAGGCGGTGGACGCGCTGTTCGACAACGCCCGCTGCCGCCGCCCGGTGCTGGGCAGCAGCAACCGCCCGCTGAAGTCGCTGACCGACATGATCCGCGGCAAGCAGGGCCGGTTCCGCGAGAACCTGCTGGGCAAGCGGGTGGACTACTCGGCCCGCTCGGTGATCGTGGTCGGGCCGGAACTCAAGCTGCACCAGTGCGGCCTGCCGAAGAAGATCGCCCTGGAGCTCTACCAGCCGTTCATCATCCGCAAGCTCAAGGAGCGGGGCCTGGCCGACACGATCAAGAGCGCCAAGAAGATGCTCGAGCGCCGCGACCAGGAGATCTGGGACATCCTCGAGGAGGTCATCGTCAACCACCCGGTGCTGCTGAATCGCGCGCCCACGCTCCACCGCATGGGCATCCAGGCGTTCGAGCCGGTGCTGGTCGAGGGCAACGCCATCCGCATCCACCCCCTGGTCTGCAAGGGCTTCAACGCGGACTTCGACGGCGACCAGATGGCCGTCCACCTGCCCCTGTCCATCGAGGCCCAGACCGAGGCCCACGTGCTGATGATGTCGACCAACAACATCTTCAGCCCGGCCAACGGCAGCCCGATCATGTCGCCCTCCCAGGACATCGTCATGGGCATCTTCTACCTCACGCTGGACTACGCGCCGCGGTCCCTGCCCCCCGACCACCATCCGCGGCGGTTCGCGAGCGTGCACGAGGCCTTCCTGGCCTACGAGACCGGCAAGATCACCATCCACGAGAAGATCCGCTGCCGGGTGGACCGCGACCGGGTGATCACCTCGCCCAAGAGCGGGCCCGAGCCGGTGCCCCCCGACCGGGTGGTGGAGACCACCGTCGGCCGGCTGATCTTCAACGACATCCTGCCGCCCGAGATGCCGATGTACAACTACCCCCTGAGCCAGAAGGGCGCCGGGCGGGTGATCGCGGACTGCCACCACCAGCTGGGCCGGGCGAAGACCATCGACCTGCTGGACCGCATCAAGGAACTGGGCTTCAGGCACAGCACCCTGGCGGGCCTGTCCATCGGGATCCGGGATCTGCGCATCCCGGCGGCCAAGAGCCGGATCATCGCCGCCGCCCAGAAACGCGTCGATCAGATCGAGCGGAGCTACAACCAGGGCGCGATCACCCCGATGGAGCGCCACAACCAGCTCATCGACGTGTGGGTGCACGCCCGCGAACTGGTGACCGAGGAGATGATGAAGGAGCTCCGCAGCGACCGCCGCGAGGCCGACGGCACCTACGTGCCGGCCGGAGAGGACCGCGGCGAGCTGTACCTCAATCCGATCTACCTGATGACCGACTCCGGCGCCCGCGGCTCGGTGGACCAGATCCGTCAGCTGGCCGGCATGCGCGCCCTGATGGCCAAGCCGTCCGGCGAGATCATCGAGACGCCCATCAAGAGCAACTTCCGCGAGGGCCTGAGCGTGCTGGAGTACTTCAGCTCGACCCACGGGGCCCGCAAGGGGCTGGCCGACACCGCGCTGAAGACCGCCGACTCGGGCTACCTGACCCGCAAGCTGGCCGACGTCGCCCAGAACGTGATCATCAACACCCACGACTGCGGCACGATCAACGGCATCACCAAGGGCGCCATCTACAAGGGCGAGGAGATCGCGGTCCCGCTGCGCGAGAGCATCATCGGCCGGACGGCCCGCAACCCGATCCTCAACCCGATCACCGACGAGCTCATCGTGGCCGAGAACCAGGTGATCACCCGCGAGATCGCCGACAAGATCGACAGGCTCGGGCTGGAGACCATCCGGGTGCGCAGCCCGCTGACCTGCGAAAGCCCCGTCGGTCTGTGCGCCTGCTGCTACGGCGTGGATATGTCCACCGGACGGCTGGTCGAGGAGGGCATGGCCGTGGGCATCATCGCGGCCCAGTCCATCGGCGAGCCCGGCACCCAGCTGACCATGCGGACCTTCCACACCGGCGGCGTGGCCACCCGCGCGGTGGTGGACAACGAGATCCGCAACGTCCAGGGCGGAACGGTGGTCTTCCACATGCTCAACGCGGTGTCGGTGCCCGCCGCCGGCGACCAGCCCGCCCGCATGGTGGCCCTGAAGCGCAACGGCGAGCTGGCGATCAACGACGCCAAGGGACGCGAGCTGGAACGCTACAAGGTGCCCTACGGCGCCGAGGTCAAGGTGGTCGACGGCCAGGAGGTCGCTCCGCGCACGCAGCTGGCGGTCTGGGACCCCCACCTGACGCCCATTCTGGCGGAGGTCGCCGGCTTCGTGCGCTTCCACGACATCGACCCGGGCGAGACCGTCCGGCTGGAGCAGGAACGCGCCGGAGCCAAGTACATCGTCATCGAGCACAAGGGCGAGAAGCACCCCCAGATCATCATCGAGGACGCCGAGGGCAAGGTCCTCGGATATCACTACCTGCCGGCCAAGGCCCGCATCGAGGTGGCCGAGGGCGACGAGGTCGTGCCCGGCATGCTCCTGGCCCGGCAGCCCCGGGCGATGACCGGAACCCAGGACATCACCGGCGGCCTGCCCCGGGTGACCGAGATCTTCGAGGCCCGCAAGCCCAAGGAGCCCGCGGTCATGGCCGAGATCTCGGGAAAGGTCGAGATCCGGGCGGACAAGCGGCGGGGAAAGATGACCATCCTCGTGAAGTCCGAGAGCGGCATGGAAAAGGAGCACCATGTCCCGCAGGACAAGCAGCTGCTGGTGCACGCCGGCGATTACGTCGAGGCCGGCGATCCGCTGGTCGAGGGGCCGCTCGTGCCCCACGACATCCTCCGCATCAAGGGCGAGGAGGCCCTGCAGCTCTACCTGCTCAGCGAGGTGCAGGCCGTCTACCGCAGTCAGAACGTGACCATCAACGACAAGCACATCGAGATCATCATCCGGCAGATGCTCCGCAAGGTGCGGATCGAGACGCCGGGCGACACCGAGTTCCTGCCCAACGAGGTCGTCGATCGCTTCGAGTTCCGCAGGGTCAACGAGGAACTGGCCCGCAGCGTCAAGATCAAGGACCCCGGCGACAGCGAACTCCAGGCCGGGGCCATCGTCCCGAAAGCCGAATTCGAGGCGATCGTCAGCCGGATCCAGGAGGAGGGAGGCACGCCTCCCACCAGGGACCGCAAGCCCAAGCCCGCGATCGCCCGCACGCTGCTGCTGGGCATCACCAAGGCTTCGCTGCAGAGCGGCTCCTTCATCTCGGCGGCCTCCTTCCAGGAAACCACCAAGGTGCTGACCGAGGCGGCCCTGTCCGGGGCCTCAGACACCCTGGTGGGGCTCAAGGAGAACGTGATCCTGGGGCACCTGATCCCCGCCGGCACGGGCTTCAAACCCTACCTCGGGCTGCGGGTCAGGCATCTGGGCGAGCCGCTGCCGGAGCACGAGGTGGCCCCCAGCGAGGCCCACGCCATGATGCAGCAGGCGGTGGACGCGGCGGCCGGACTGGCGGCCGCCACCGTCCCGGCGATCGCCGGGGCCACCCCGATCAACCTCGCCCCGGCCGCCGGCCCCGGGCAGGCCGGGATCGAAGGTTTCGCGGACCCGCCGGACGCCGCCGCGACCGGGGGTGTCCCCGGCTGACCGGCCGGGGCCGCAGCCGGGCCGTCCGGAGCTGGAATCCGGGAGGACGTTGGACTATAATCGCCGGTTTCACCGCGGGAGAGCGCTCCTGCGGGTTGTCCGAGGACGCGAGGAACGCCATGCCGACCATCAATCAGCTGATCCGCCTGGGGCGGGCCAAGCAGAAGCGCAAGTCCAAGGTGCGCGACCTGGAGGCCAGTCCCCAGAAGAGGGGCGTGTGCCTCATCGTCAAGACGCAGACCCCCAAGAAGCCGAATTCGGCCTTGCGCAAGGTGACCCGCGTTCGCCTCACCAACGGCAAGGAAGTGACCGCCTATATTCCCGGCATCGACCACAACCTTCAGGAGCATTCCATCGTGCTGGTCCGCGGCGGCAGGGTCCGCGACCTGCCGGGTGTGCGCTACCACGTGATCCGCGGGGCGCTGGACTGTGCCGGCGTGCAGGGCGACAAGTCCAACCGGCCGCGCAACCGCAGCCGCAGCAAGTACGGCGTGAAGCGGCGCAAGTGACGCCACCCGGTCCGGACGGACGCGGCCCCCCGGCTCGAGGCGGTCCGTCACGAAGCCCGCCCCCCTGCCGGGCAGGCCGGTCGGCCGCCGCCGGTGATCGTGTTGGCCGCAGGAGGCTCGGAAATCCCCAGACGCCATGGAGGGTGAACAGCCCCGGCCCCGGACCGGTCCGGGCACGAGGCGCCGCCCGCACGCGATTCACCCCCGTTCTTCGTCAGCGACCAGACGCACTCGCGGCCTGCCGGCCCGAATGCCCGGTTGCCCAGAGGCCCAGGTCATGCGCATCGCACTGGTGAACCCCGTGGCCCGCCGCTGCCAGGGCTACCACACCATCGGCAGCAAGATTCCCCAGCTCGGCCTGCAGGTTCTCGCCCGGCTGACCCCACCCGGCCACACCGTCGAGATCATCGACGAGATCTTCGGCTTCGACGCCTCGGACCGGCTGATCCGCCGGGGCCGCTACGACCTGGTGGGACTGACCGGCTACACCAGCGGCGCGACCCGGGCCTACGAGATCGCCGCCCAGTGCCGGCGCGAGGGCATCCCGGTGATCATGGGCGGACCGCACGCCTCGGCGATGCCCGAGGAGGCGGCCGGTCACGTGGACGCGGTCGCGGTGGGGGAGTGCGACGGGATCTGGGGCGAGATTCTGGCCGACGCGGCCGCGGGGCGTCTGCGGCCGCGGTACGAGGGCGGCCTGACGCCCATCGACGGCCCCGGTGGGGGGCGGGCGGCCCAGGATCTCCAGCCGGTGAACGGGCGCTACGACGTGGCCGGCCTGCAGACCTCGCGCGGCTGCCCGGTGGGCTGCGAATACTGCAGCGTCACCCGCTTCAACGGGGCGCCGATCCGCCGCCGCTCGATCGACGAGATCGTCGACGAGTGGAACGCCACCACCCGGCCGTTCGTCTTCGTGGTCGACGACAACTTCTTCGGCGTCGGCCCCCAGCACGCCGCCTGGGCCAAGGAGCTGCTCCGGCAGATCATCCGCCGGGGCCGGCGGCGGCTGTGGTTCAGCCAGACGACGATCAACATGGGGGAGGACGAGGAGGGCCTGCGGCTGGCCTACAAGGCCGGCTGCCGCGGCATGCTCATCGGTTTCGAGACGCTCAACCGCGAATCGCTCAAGGACTACCACAAGGGCATCAACCGCAACAACGTCCACCGCTACAAGGAACTCGTCGACGGCTTCCACCGCGCGGGCATCTCGGTGTTCGGGGCGTTCATCATCGGCGCCGACCAGGACGACGAGGAGACCGTGGCCGAAACGGCCGTGCAGGCGGTGAAGCTGGGCATCGACACCATCCAGATCACCAACCTCACCCCGCTGCCGGGGACGCGGATGTACGAGCGGTTTCTGGAGGAAGGCCGCCTGTTCGCGACCAACTACCCCCAGGACTGGGAGCGATACACGTTCGTGGAGACCGTCTACCACCCCCGGCGGATCTCGGCCGAGAAACTCGACGAGGTGATCTACGAGCTGCGCCACGCGGCCGCGGAGACCTCCTGGGTCTGGCTGCGCACGCTCCGCACGCTGTGGATGACCCGCAGCCTGACCAGCGCCATCTTCATCCACGGCATGAACAAGGGCTGGAAACGCATGGCCCGCCTGCAGCTGCCGCGCGACGAGGAACGCTTCGGCTTCACCCCGCGCCGCAACGCCCGCACCGAGAAGATCCGCGACGCCTTCCGCCTGTCCCTCCGCAAATACGCCGCCGCCTGGAAGGAGCCCGCCGGTCCCGACCCTTCCGTGGTCTGAGCCAGGCCCCTGCGCGCGTGCGCGAGACCCCCGCGGGATCACGTGTCCGCGTCGTGCGTGTCGATGTCCAGCGGCGCGTGCATGTGCTCCAGCGTGCCCGGGGTCCGCAGCACCCGCCAGTAGCAGAACGCGGTCAGCGCGACCACGAAGCCGCACGAGGCCAGCATGAAAACCCAGCCGTAGAGGTTCATCGCCGTGCCTCCGGGTCCGCGACCGGCGGACCGGAATCATCGCCGGCCGGAAGGCGGCCCATCGCCCGCCACCGCGCGGCCGCGAGGTTCACCAGCAGGCCGAAAAACACCAGCAGCACGCCGATGAACGCCAGCATCAGCAGCACCGTCCCGCGGTCCCCGGCGTTCATCGCCCGGATTCCGGCGATTTCGGCCGGAATGTTGCTGTAGCACCAGCAGACGAAGACGATCAGCAGGTAGGTGGGCGTGACATACTTCATCAGGAACCAGACGAACCCCGGTACGCTCATCGCCGCCCCGCGCCGGCACTCCTCCTTGACCCGCTCGATCCCGAACAGCCAGCCGACCACGATGGACTGGACCATGGCCAGCAGGAAGATGCAGACCGTGCCGATCCAGAAGTCCATCACGCTCAGGGCGATCAGGTCCTTGGAGAAGTAGACCACCAGCAGCGAGCCGATGGCGGTCAGCATGCCCAGGCAGGTGACCGAGAGCCTGCGGCCCATGCCGAAGCCCTCCTCGAGAAAGGCGATCGCCGGCTGAAGCATGCTCAGCGAACTGGTGATCGCGGCCACAAAGAGCATGAAGAACCAGACGGCCCCGAACAGGTCGCCGGCCGGCATGCGGGCGAAGACCGCCGGCAGGGCCACGAACCCCAGCTTGAACCCCGACTGCAGCACCGCCGGCGTGAGATCCGCGGCCGTCAGGAACAGAAAAGCCGCCGGAATCGTGATCAGCCCGCCGAGGCACACCTCGCAGAACTCGTTGGTGCTCGAGGCGGTCAGGCCGGAAAGCACCACGTCGTCGTTGCGCCGCAGATAGCTGGCGTAGTTGAGGATGATCCCGAAACCGACCGACAGCGTGAAGAAGATCTGCCCGGCCGCCGCCAGCCACAGCTGGGCGTCCGCCAGGCCGGTCCACAGCGGCTGGGCGCGGATCGCATCCAGCGACGCCGGGTCGACCGCCAGTCGCACGGCCTGGCCGGGCCGGGCGGCGATGACCCCGCGATCCCCGGCCGCCGCGCCGGCGCCCCCGGCCGAGACCTGCACGCGGAACACCTGCCGGACGGACTTGAGGCCTCCGCGGCTGACCGCCTCGAAGACCAGCTCCTGCGGAACCGCAAGACCCTCCGGAATCCGGACCTCGGCGGTTTCCCCCGCCGGACGGAAGCCCTGCAGCTCCGGTCCGGCGGTCTGCTCCCAGGCATGGCGGACCGGAATCGTCGGCGTCCACATGAAGCCCAGGGCGTTGGGCACGTTGGCCTCCGGCCGCGCCGGGTCGGGCGTGCCCAGCGTCAGCACGCGCACCAGCACGACGCCGGCGAACAGCATGAGCACCGGCATGGCGAACTTGCAGAAGACCTCGATTCCCCGCGTCAGGCCGCGGTAGATGAGCACGAAGTTGATGATGAAGACGATGATCAGAAAAAGAACGCTCTCCTGGAGCCCGCCGGTGCTCCGGAGCAGAAAACCGTTGTGGTCTGTGCCCACAAAGCCCGCAAAATGCTCCTTGTAGGCCTCCACGTCCGCCGGGTAGCGGGCCATCGCCCCGGAAAGGTAGTCCCAGGCATACGCCAGACACCAGGCCTCGATGTAGACGTAGTACATGTAGATCCCGACCGGCACGATCAGAGCCAGGGCGCCGAAATACTTGCTGATCGGGTTCCGCCACATCACCGAAAAGATGCCCGGGGCGCTGTTGAAGCCGCGCGAGCCGCCGTAGCGGCCCATGGTCCACTCCATCCAGCAGATCGGAATGCCCAGCAGCAGCAGGGAGATGAAGTACGGGATCATGAAGATCCCGCCGCCGTTCATGGCCGCGTTGCCGGGGAAGCGCAGAAAGTTGCCCAGCCCGACCGCCGAACCGGCCACGGCCAGGATCACCCCCAGCCGGGTGGTCCAGTTCTCGCGGCGCCCGGCGGCCGTCAAAGGCCGCGGTGTCGTGCCTCCGTTGACGACCACCTGGACCTCCTCGTCGCGGCGCCGGGACTGGCGGATGGTGGACGGCCCTGGCCGCGTCTTCCACCGGAGCGCCGCCCGGTCGCGCCTCGCGGACGGGCCCGCCGACATGCGGCCGCGCTCCACAGACGGGCTGCCATGATGGAGTCCCGGGCGGTGTTTTGCAAGCGGCATGGGCCTTGCGGGGCCCCGGACTGCACCCACTGCCCACCGACGCCCGGCTCGCTGGCGGTCGAACGACCCGGGTGCCGCCGGGACGCGCGCAACTCCGCCCGAACCGCCCCGCGGCCGCCGGGTCCGGAAGGATCCGGGAGCGGTTGACGGACGCGCCGCGACCGGCGACGATCCGGTGTCGCGGTGGCGACCCCTGGAGTCAGGCGATGGAGCGCCGCCCGCGACTCCAGGCCATCGGCGGATCGGCCCGGAGAGGCCGTGCCGGGAGGTGAACAGTGGACGTCTTGCGCGCCGCCTTGTGCGGCGGACTGCTGGTCGCCGCGGCGGGCTGCCGCAGCGGCGAGCCGATGTTCAACGGGCGGGATCTGGCCGGCTGGACCGAGATCGCCAGCCGCGGTGCGTGGACCGTGCAGGACGGCGTGCTCCGGTGCGACGGAAGCAGGGACGGCTACGCCTGGCTCTGCAGCGACCGCACCTACCGCGACTTCGAGCTGACCTGCCGCTGGCGGATTCCCGAGGGGGCCAACGCCGGGATCTTCCTGCGGGCTCCGGGACACCAGGGCCGCATCTCCATGCTGGGTATGGAGGTGCAGATCAGGGACGACCGCGACGATCCGGATCTGTCGGACGTCAGCGGGGCGGTCTTCCGCCGCATCCCGGCGTCCGGACGATACGCCCGCCCGATCGGCCAGTGGAACGACTTTCGCATCGTCTGCCGCGGAAGGCGGCTGCGGATCGAGCTCAACGGCCGGCTGGTCAGCGACACCGATATCGACACCGTGCCGGCACAGGGCGACGACCCGCCGATGAGCCGGGTGCCCGATGAGGGCTACATCGGCCTGCAGAACCACGGCACGCCGGTGGAGTTCCGCGACATCCGCATCCGGATCCTGTCACGCGAAGCACTGTAGGCCGGCCACGCGCAGCGCCGTACCGGCCGGCCTCCGTGCCGGTCGCCGAAGGCGGACAACGCCGCGTACCGGGTATATCACGCCTCATGCATCACCCGGCGCCCCTGCCGGCCGCCGGGGGCGGAGTGCCATCCCCTGGCATGACCGCGCCGCCAATGGTGCATGAAACGCGCGCTGCAGCGCCCGGCGCCGCGCAGCGCCGTAACGGCCGGTCACCCGTACGCGGGCCCACCTGGTGTTCGTCGATGAAACGGGCTTCCTGTTCCACCCGCAGGACCGCCGCCCGCAGGACACGGCCCGCAAGCCACCGTCCCGGTGCGGTGGCCTGCCGGAGAAGGCGTCTCCTTCCGTGGGCCTCCTTCCGTGGACCTCCTTCCGTGGGCCGGTGGGACCCGCATGGCCGGCTCATGTCGTAGCGTCGCCGCTTGCGTTCGTCCGTGGGGCGGTGATCCCGGCCCCCGGCGGCCGAACCGGGGAACACATGTCAGTCGGCCGGGGTTTCACGCCGGGGCGGTCTCGGGAATCGCGGGGGTCAGGTGCTCGATCGGGACGGCCTTCCGGGAAGCGGCATCCCACCCGTACATGCGTCCGTCGAACCACGACTGGTTGCCCATGCACACCGCGGCCACGCCGTAGAGCCCCAGCTCGACCGGGCAATTCAGGGCGGCGTTGTGACGGATGGCCGCCTGGAGGTTGCGGTGGTGCAGGCCGACGTCTTCTCCGCCGGTGCGGACATGCCGCTGCACCTCGCGGCCGGCGGGATCGAGGATCTTCCAGCCCTCGAAATCCCACCCCTGGTGCGGGCTGAAGACCAGCGTGCCGTCCTGCCCGCGGATGCAGTGGTCGTAGCGGTGGTGGTTGGACATCGTGCCCAGCAGATGCACGGTCAGCCCCGGCGAGACGCCCTCGATGGGGGGATACTCCAGCAGCATCTCGAAGTTGTCGGGCAGATCCCGCCCGTCGGGCCAGATGAAAATGCCGCCCATGCCGGCGACCCGTCGGGGGAAGGTGAACCCCAGGGCCTTCATCAGCCGGGTCAGCCGGTGGATGAAGAGATCCGAGGCGATTCCGCCGCTGTAGTCCCGGTAGCATCGCCAGTCATGGTAGCGCCGCGGGTCCCATGGACGCGCAGGCGCCGGTTTCAGCCATGCTTCCCAGTCCAGGTCCGCCGGCCTGGGGCTCCGGGGATCGATCTCGGCGCGCATGGCCCCGGGGTGCCGCTCGTAGTGGCGGACATACTCGATCTGGGCGGCGACCACCGGACCGATCCGCCCGGCGCGGATGACCTCACAGGCCCGGTCGTAGCTGTCGTCGCTCATGCCCTGCACGCCGACCTGCAGCTTCAGGCCGGTCCTGCGCACGGCCTCCACGACGGCCTGGGCCTCGGCAATCGTGTGAGTCAGGGGCTTTTCGCAGTACACGTGTTTGCCGGCCGCCAGGGCATCGAGGGTCACGAGGTGGTGACTGTGCTCCGGCGTGGCGACCACGACGTAATCCACGTCCGCCGACTCGACCAGGGCCTGGTGACTGCTGAACGCCTGGGCCTGTCCGCCGGCGGCCGCCACCCGCTCGGCGAAGCGGCGTGCCCTGGTTTCGTAGATGTCGGCCACGGCGGTGACGGCAACGTTCTCCGTCGCCCCCATCTCCAGGAGGGCTCCCAGGTGTGCCTCGCCCATTCCGCCGCAGCCGATGATGCCGACATGGAGCCGGTCACCGGCACCGATGCGCGGCGGGGCCGGGGCGGACTCCTGGGTCCGGGCGCTCCCGGTCACGGCGCCGACCGTCGAGGCGGAGGCGGCCAGAAAACGTCTTCGCGAAATCGAACTGCCGGGCTTCATGGTCGGTCCATCCTTTCGCAGGTATCAGGTGGCAAACAGGGGCATCACGGCCAGGTCGCGGAGGTGTCCTTCCAGCACCGACCGGGCGGCGGCGACGTCGCCG
>Ga0129299_1001194_pt1 | contig 17323 bp, 8 predicted proteins | sample ConPoolayeCmetaG_FD_94477 | JGI IMG/M metagenome (GOLD analysis project Ga0129299, IMG submission 94477) | Hot spring microbial mat communities from California, USA to study Microbial Dark Matter (Phase II) - Cone Pool mat layer C metaG ... | reverse complement strand
GTCCTCATGAAGTGCGACTTCCACATGCATACGATCTTCTCCGACGGAAAGGTCTGGCCGACGACCCGCGTGGACGAGGCTTGGCGAACCGGGCTCGACGCGATCGCGATCACCGATCACGTGGAGTCTCAGCACCACAAGGGCGACGTCTCGACGAATCGCAACAGGTCCTTTGAGATCGCCGAACCTCAGGGGCGTCTGTTCGATGTCCTCGTCATCCGGGGCGCCGAGATCACCAAGAAGCTCCCTCCCGGGCATCTCAACGCGATCTTCCTGACCGATGCGAACCCCGTGGAGAAACCGGACTTCCGCCAGGCCATCAAAGCCGCCATCGACCAGAAGGCGTTCGTCTTTTGGAACCATCCTTCGCACGAGCATCCTCAGAAGAAATCGGAGTGGTTCCCCGAACACACGGAGCTGTACGAGAAGGGATGGATGCATGGGATCGAGGTCGTCAACGGCATGACGTATTACCCCGAGGCCCACGCGTGGTGCCTCGAGAAGAAACTCACCATGATGTGCAACTCCGATATCCACGAGCCGCTCACCCTGTACGGCGAAGGCAAACCGGGCGACCATCGTCCGATGACCCTCGTCCTGGTCAAGGAAAAGACGCCGGAGGCGCTGAAGGAGGCCCTGTTCGCCCGACGCACGCTTGTGTACATGGGGAACATGCTCATCGGCGAGGAGCCGTACCTGCGGCCGATCTACGAAGCCTCGGTCTCGCCGGTCCGATCCGGCCTGACTCTGAAAGGGAAGGACAGGGCGCTCCTGCAGATCCGGAATCGGTCCGAGATCAGCTTTGAACTGGAGGCGGTGGGCGAACCGGCGGAGGTCTCCGCGCCCAAGTCTCTGACGCTTCATCGTGAGCGGGTTTCGCTTTGCGAGGTCCGGGCCAAGGCGCCGGGGCAAACCGGTACGAAGAAACTGAGTCTTCCTTACGTGGTCAAAAACCTGCTGATCGCGCCGGGCAAGGGACTGCCCGTGAACGTGGAGTTTGAGGCCGCCTTTACACCCTAAGCCGTTTTTCAAGAAAGACCGATCACCCTCGCGCCGCGGCCGGATCTGCCGAGGCGGCGACGTGTGCACGGTGCATGTCAGACGCCGAGCGGATCGAAGCGGCTTGTCGTGGTGGTTTGCGCGTGCGACAATCTGTTTTCACTCGTGCGAGGGTCCGGTCTCGCACGAGTGATCCTAATCCGGTTGGTGAGTTTCGCAAGTCGCCCTTTGGGGTCGCGGAGGTTCGGAGATGATCCCCACCTTTTTTCTGGCGGGTCTTTTGTACGCCGCCCCGCCGTCGGGCGGACACGTGCTCTGGCAGATCGGCACGTCCGACAACCACTACGGGGAGTTCGCGGTTGCGGGCAAGCATGCCGAGTTCGTCAAGGCGTTTCCCGGCGAGGTGAGGTTTCAGGTCGGGCGAGAGGACCCTGCCAAGGGTTGGCCCTTCATCCATCCCGGTCCGTCGGATGCCTGGGCCGGCGGCAAGGCGCACACGTTTCGGATCACCTTTGAGGTCCCGGAGGCGGTCCGCGGAACGTTGCACCTGGTGATCGACCTGGTCGATACGCACTCCTCCTCGCCCCCGCGGGTTCAGGTGAGCATCAACGGTCGGGCCATACAGGTCCAGACGCGACCCGGAGACAGTGACGCCAGCCTGACCGACCCGTCGGGGGGGCGCGAGCAGGTGCTCCGCGTGCCCTTCGTGGGCGGACTCCTCAAATCGGGCGCCAACACGATCGAGCTGACCAACATCCAAGGCTCGTGGATGATCTACGACGCGATTCGATTAGAGGCAATCGAGGAGAAGCCGATGTCCTCCGCCATGCGAGTCGAAATGGAACCCTTCTTGCGACGATCGTCGACCGGTCCCTGCCAGCAACTGACCGTTCATATCGACGCCCCCGGCCCGGCCGGGCAGCTTGAACTGACTCTGGGCGAGACGAAGGTCACCCACCCCGTGCCGGAAGGTGCGATCGGTACGCGAACGGTCGGGCTGACCGTGAAACCGGTCGCGGCGCCCTGCAAGGGCGAACTGGTCCTCCGGACCGGTGAGCAGACGCTCCGTCGGTCGGTCGATCTGGCGCCGCCCAGACCCTGGAAGATTTTCCTTGTTCAGCACACGCACTCCGACGTGGGTTATCCCGATCATCAGGCCGCCATCGCCCAGGCGCAGACGGACTTCATCGACGCGGCGTTGGACTACGTCGCCGCGACGAACGACTACCCGGACGACGCACGATTCCGTTGGACCTGCGAGGCGACCTGGGCGGTAGACTTGTTCCTCGCCCTTCGGGCGCCTCATCGGATCGAAGCGCTCAAGCAGGCCGTGGCGGCCGGTCGGGTCGAGATCACGGCGATGCCGATGAATATGACGGACCTGGCGACGGAGGAGGTCCTGATCCATTCCTTGCAGGCGGTCCGGCGATTGCGTCAGGTTTTGGGGGCCCGGATCGTCGCGGCGACGCAAAACGACATCAACGGATTCCCCCTGTCGCTTCCGAGGTTGCTCGCGGGTTGCGGGGTGAAGTACCTGGCCACCGGAATCAATGAGACGCGGTCGATCCGTCCGTTCGATCGTCCGACGGGTTTGTACTGGGAATCGCCGGACGGTTCGTCGGTGCTGACGTGGCGCGGGGAGCACTACATGGCCGGTGATCCGCTGGCCCGCCAAACCGATCCCGGACAGGCCGAGCAGTGGCTGGCGAATTACCTCGGCGGACTGGAACGGGCCGGTTATCCCCACAACGCGGTTCTCCTGCAAACGGGCGGTTACGGCACCGACGATGCCTGGCCGTCGCCCACCCTGTGCGAGGTCGTCAAGTCGTGGAACGAGCGGTGCGTCTGGCCGAAGTTGAGGGTGGCCACCCTCAGCGAGTTCTTCGAGGCCCTGGAGGCGGAAGGCGGCACGGACAAGCTTCCGCGGGTCCGCAAGGCGTGGTGCGACTGGTGGGCCGACGGAAACGGGTCCGCCGTTCAAGAGGTCTCGCTGATCCGACAAGCCCATGAGGAGTTGGAGGCCTCGCTCCCTTTGCTGGCTGCCTCGGAACCGGTGCGCTCTTTCCCGCTGCTCAACAGGAAGATCGACCACGCGATGCTGCGAGCGCTTCTGTTTGACGAGCACACCTGGGGATACGCCGGCAGCATCGACCAACCGGGCAGTTGGATGACCAAGGCGCAATGGGGTTACAAGGCCGCCCAGGCCCGCGAGGCGGGTTTCCTGAGCGCCCAGGTCTACGATGCCGCCCGCGAAGCGCGTGCGGGCCGCATCGCGACGAACGCACCGGTACTGGTCGTCGAGAACCCGTGTTCCTGGCCACGAGGGGGATTGCAGGTGTTCCGCATCCCGGCACCGGCGTTGTACGGGCAGTCGGGGTTGAAGCTGATCGACGCCGTGACGGGCGGGTCCGTCGCCGCCGAGAAGGTGGGTGGGGCGCCGATCCATGACGCCCTGTACGCCATCGACGTACCGCCGGTACCACCGTTGGGGTACCGCGTGCTGCGGATCGAAAGGAACGCACCAGTTCCCGAGACGGCCACCGACCTGAGACGATCCGGTACCGCGCTGGAGAACGACTTTTATCGGATCGAGATCGACCCCAAGACCGGCATCGTCGCGAGCCTGAAGGACAAACAGGCCGACCGCGAGCTGGTCGGGAAGGGCACGTATGGATTGGTTCAATACGTCTATGAACAAATCAAGGACCCACGGGGTCGCGGGATGATCGCGTCGCGCCATTCCGACCGGAAGTTCGACCGAACCGTACCGTCTTCCGTCGAAATCGCACCGGGGTCCGACGGCACGCTGGTCAAAAGCCTGCGCGTCCGTTCACAGATCGATCCGACCCATACCGTGGACTGTGAGTTCATCCTCTACCGCCGAACGCCGCGGATTGACATTCGCTTGGCCGTCACCAAGCCTGCCACGACGGCCCCGGAGGCCGGGTACTTGGCGTTCCCGTTCGCCCTGAGCAAGCCCGTCTTCGACCTCGACGCGGTCGGCGGGACGTTCCAGCCCGGACCGGGACAGATCGACCGTTCCGCGTCGGACTACCACTCCATCCAACGGTACGTCCGCGTCGCCGAGGAGGCGCCGGACGGGCTGGAGGTCGTCGTGTCCAGCCGCGCCACGCCGCTCGTCCAGATCGGGGACATCCACACGGGGGAGTACCAGGAGCGGCTGACACCCCCCGGACCGGTGTTCTACATGTGGCTGTTCAATAACTACTGGTTCACGAACTTCCTCGCCTCACAGGGCGGTGAGCTGATCTTCGAGTTCTCGTTGACCTCGCGGCGGCGTTCGGCGGAGTCGATCTCCGCCGCGCACCGATGCGCCGTGGACTATGCCATGCCCCTGCCCCTCGTCTATCTGCCGGCCGGGCGCAGGGGTGATCTGCCCGCCACACAAGGCCGAGTCGTGGACGTTTCACCCGCCGGCGTAATGATGACAGGGCTGACATGGGCGCGGCACGGCGACGGCGTGGTCATGCGACTGCGGGAGTTCGACGGTCGGGCCGTCAAGGCGATGGTCCGATTCAACCCGCCGTGGAAGGTGTGGCGCGTTCAGAAGGTCAACGTGTTGGAAGAACCGGTCGGCGACGTGCCGGTCGGCGAGGGGACGATCGAGGTCGAGTTCCGTCCATTCGAGATGATCGGTTTGGGCTTCCAACCGTTCGGATCGTAGCGCCGCCACCCCATCCTGCGACGACCTCCGGAGCCGGGTCGGCAAAGCGGAAATTCGAGGGGACGGTCATTTCTCTCCGTAGAGGGTACGCTCCCGGAACTGCTGGGCACGCTCGACGAGCTCGTCCGAACCGGTCTGCTCGGCCGGTTCCAGCGTGTACTCGAGGTGGCGGTTGTCGCGGATCGTTGCGGGAACCAGGCACTCCGCGAAGAAATCGATCGGCGGGATTTGATACCACGGTTCCTGGATCCGGGTGTGCGTCTTGAGCGTCTTGTAACCCTCCTTGCGGATCATCACGTCGTAATCGCCGTACCAGGTGAAGTTCTTGGTCACGGGCGTGCGCCCGACCTCTTCGTCGTTCAACCAGACCAACGCGCCCTCCGGCGTGGTGGTGATTGTGAGGGTCCGTTCGACGCAACCGGCCAGTGCCGCCAGCGCCACCGTCACCGCCGCTCGACGGCGGGGCGACCGCGTCCGACACACGGGGGACGGGTCCTCACGAGAACGGGCCCGCTGCGCATTCGGATGAACGATCGGGTACATCATGGTTCAAGCTCGATGATCCTGGCGCTGGGTCCGGCCGTCTCCAACAGGGCGACGGTGCAACGCCCCTTCACCCATCCACAGCACTCCCCGGGATTCAGGAACAACCGTCCGTTGCGGACCTCATTGACCACCTCGTGCGTGTGCCCGGTCACAATCACGTCGGCCCACACCACGTCCGCCGGATCGCACCACCTGTCAAAGTGGTGAACGAGGATCCTGCGACCGTCCAGCTCCAATCGGATCGGCCCCCTTTGGATCTGCGGCAGGATGGCCGATAGTCCGGCGGATTCGCCCTCGTTGTTGCCGTAGACCACGTGCAGCGGGCACCGCGATTCAATGCGCTTCAGCGTCTTGGCCGCAAAGGGCGAAACGATGTCGCCCGCGTGAATCACCACGTCGACGCCCTGCCGGCGGAACACGTCCAGCGCCTTGGCGATCAAAGGCAGCCGGTCGTGCGTGTCGGACAAGACGCCAACGAGCATAGGGTGTCGCTATCCCAAAGGAAAATTATGTAACGGCGGCTGTGCGATTGCAAGGCCCCCTACGTTCGGATCAGCCCCGGGCCGCTCACGATGTACTTGTAGGTGGTCAAGTCCTCCGCCCCCATCGGACCGCGGGCGTGGAGCTTGTCCGTGCTGATGCCGATTTCGGCTCCCAGCCCGTAAACGCCCCCGTCGCTCAGGCGCGTGGAGCAGTTCACCATCACGCTGGACGAATCCACGGCGGTGACGAACCGTTCGGCCGCCTGCAGATCGTTCGTGACGATCGCGTCGGTGTGGTGCGAGCCGTAGGTGTTGATGTGGTCGATGGCCTGCTCCAACCCATCGACTACCCGGACGGCGACGATGCGGTCGAGGTACTCGGCGTACCAGTCCTGCTCGGCGGCGGGTTTGGCCTGGGGCAGCCGCTCACGGGTTCGATCGCACCCGCGGATCTCGCACCCGCCTTCGATCAGTTTGCGACAGATTCCCGGCAGGAACGCGTCGGCAATCGCTGTATCGAACAGGATCGTCTCGGCCGCGTTGCACACGCCCGGCCGCTGGAGCTTGGCGTTCAGGACGATCTTCTCCGCCATCTCGTACGCGGCCTTTTCATGAACGTACACGTGGCAGTTGCCCGTGTAGTGCTTGAGTACGGGGATGGAAGACGCCGCCACCACCGAACGGATCAGACCCTCCCCGCCGCGCGGAATGACCAAATCGATATACGCCTCCTGCTTGACGAGCAGGGGAACCAGCTCGCGATCCGTCGTTTGGACCACCTGAACGGCGTCCGGATCGATCCGGCAGGACTCCAGCGCCTCCCGGACGGCCTGCCCGATGGCCAGGTTGCTGTGGATCGACTCCCGGCCGCCGCGCAGGATCGCCGCGTTGCCGCTCTTGAGGCACAGGGCGGCGGCATCGCTCGTGACGTTCGGCCGGGCTTCGTAGATGATCGCCACCACGCCGATCGGGACCCGTCGCTTCTCCACCCGCAATCCGTTCGGACGGGTGTAGGCTGAAAGGGTCCGACCCACCGGATCCGGTTGGGCGGCGACCTCCTCCACCGCGCGGGCCATGGCATCGAGACGTCCTTCGTCCAACCGCAAACGGTCGATCATCGCGTCGGTCAGCCCGTTCCGTCGCGCGGCGGCGAGGTCCTCGGCATTGGCGCGGAGGATCTCCGCGGATCGCTCGCGCATCCGACGGGCCATGGTCAGCAGCGCCGCGTCGCGCGTCTGTCCCGAGAGCGTGGCCAACGAACGACCGGCACGGCGGGCGTTTCGGCCCAGAGACTCGGCATAAGCGGAAAGGTCCGTCGGCGTTGAAACGGCCATGATGTCGTCTCCGTCGAACCCGGGCGCCTTCGCCTGCCCAAGGCGCCGGACCATCTTACAAGAGCACGCGGAACGTCTTCAGCTCATGCGGCCGCAACTCAAACCGCAGCGTGGAACCCTGGACGTGCACCGGTCCGATCCGGTCCTCCAACAGGTCCGTCTCTTCGGCCGAGACGATCGGGCGACAGAACGTGATCTGAGCGGGCCCACCCCGTCCCGCCGGTTCCCACACGCGGATCACCCAGCCTTTGCCATCATACGCCGCCTTGACGGCCGAAACGACGGCGGGGGTGCCCTGAACCGTCAGCAGGGACAGGGTTCGCGCCTGCCCCGAATGCTGCGGAACCGCGCGGGTCATCAACGGGGCGTTCAACTCCTCGGCCCGTCGGACGGTTTGTGCGGCGTCCCACGCCCCCGCGTGGGGCCACAAGGCGTAGGTCACCGCGTGAACGCCCACATCCGCCACGGGGTCCGGCGAGATGCTGCTTCGCAGCAGGGTGATGCCGATCGTGCCGTTCTTGGCGTCGTGTCCGTACCGGCCGTCGTTCAGGACGCTGACACCGTAATCGTCTGCGGACAAGTCCATCCAGCGCTGGGCCGGCACCTCCTGACCCGTGGCCGGCTTGCGGATCCAACCGTAGGGGATCTCCCAGGCGACCTGATCCGTCGGGACGGCGAGAGGCCAGCGGACCTTCAACGTCTTGCCCCGCTCGCGCCACTCCGTCTGATTCGTCATGTCGATGCGGTCCAAACCGTCGTACAGCATGATCCGCTGCTCGAAGAAAGAGTTCCCGTGCGCGTAGGCCACGTGCACGGCAGCCAGCACCGGCCCGTTGGCGACGACCGCCACCGAGACGGGCCGGTCGATCGGCGTAGTTCGGCCCGTCAGATCGAGCGTCCAGGCATCGCCGCCTCCCCCCTTCTCCTCGAGCAATTCCAACCGATTCGCCGGCTGTCCGGCGGGGATCAACTCCCGATGGGACCGCTTGTCCGTCACACCGACGACGTGCCCGGTACTCCGATCGAGTCGGATCCGGAATCGATCGTTTTCGAGCACCGACTCGGCGGCCGTCAGCGTCGTGCCCGTCCGGGCGGCAAGCGGGGGCGCCGGCTTCCAGTACGTCCCCTTTTCCACGTAGGCTTTGTACAGCTCTTCGGTGATGGGCACCTGGAAATGATCGATCACCCGAAGGGGCCGGTCGTTCTTGCCCAGCGCCTCCAGCCAATACACACCGTAGCCCACCGGCGGAACGTCCCTCGCAATGAAGGCAATTCGGCATCGCTCGAACGTTTCGTAAACCCTCAGGTGGCTGACGACCTGACCGGGAACGACCCGACCCGTCCCGTCACGAACACGGATCGTCGTCGGTACCGCCTCGTAGTCCAGGATGACCCACGCCAGGTCGGTCCGCGTCCACGACAACGGGTTGAACACCAGGAGCGGTTGGCCTTCGCCCTCCGTGTCGGCCGAAGCGGCCAGCTTGGCCAACGCCGCCTCCGTGACGTCCTGGAGCGCCGCCTCCGCCCGATCGTAGATGGCGTCCACGTCGTCGTACGCGCGACGGATGCTGGTCCCGGGCAGGATGTCGTGGAACTGATTGAAAAGCACGTCCTTCCACGCCTGCCGGAGCGGCGACTCGGGATACTCGCCCAGACCGAGTACACCGGTCAGCGCGCAGACCCGCTCCGTGGTGGTCAGCCAGTGTTCGTTGGTCCGATTGCGTCGCTTGACGTCCATCTGGCTGGAGTAACACCCCTCGAACGTGTAGTTCATCTCGTCACGATGGACCGGTACCCTTTCGGCCGATGCCCGCATGGCCTCCAGTGCCCGATCGGCGCGATCGATGACCACTCGGGGCATGTTCGGCATCTTCGACAGTGCGTCGATGATGGCCAGCTCACGCTGCGTCGGTCCTCCGCCGTGATCCCCCACGACCGTACCGGCGCACAGGTGTTTGAGCCCGATTCGGTTCAGCATCTCCCGAAGTCGCGGCAGTGCCCCGACGACTTCCCAGGGGCTCTTGATTCCCCCGAACGTGTGCTCGGCCTGCTTGAGCAGGACCCGGACGTCGAAACAGATCACGCTCGAGCCGTCGGGTCCGACCCATTCGGAGATCAGTTCGCCCGGCCCGCATCGGGTGATCACGTTGTATCGCAGGCCGGACTTCCGGAGGATCTGGGGAAGCGACCAGGCGTGACCGAACGAATCGACGTTCCAACCCACCGTCGCCGTCGTGCCGAATTTCTCGCGGAAGTAGCGCTGGCCGTACAGGTACTGTCGGACCATGGCCTCCCCGCCGGGCAGGTTCTGATCCGACTCGACCCACGACCCGCCGACCAGGCACCATCGACCCTCCCGGACCGCCTGCCGGATCTCCGCGAACAAGGGGGGGTCGGTCCGCTCGATCATCTCGAACATCCACGCCGAGCTCTGATTGAAGATGAACTCCTTTCGTTCCTTCGTGAAGCGAATCGCCTGGGCAAACGTGTCTCGGACCAGGTCGTAACCCTCGTAGAGCCGCCACCGCCAGACCGGGTCCATGTGAGACTGCGGCATCACATGGATCGTGTAGTCGGTCAGTGCGGGCAGAGTGCTCGGTCCGCTGGCCGGCGCACCCGGCTCGGCGCAAACACCCACCGCAGACCATCCGACCCACACCAAAAACACCGTCACGTAGCGAATCATCCTACGCTCCATGTCCTCGGTCGGTTCCTTTGGCGCCAGGCCCGGGACGCCACGGACGTCGATCTTCGCAGTGAAACAACCCCCCACGGCACCGCGGGGTCGCATCCATAAGAAGATTCTAACGGCGACGGGGTGCACCAACCAGGCAATCGCTCGCGTGAGCCCTGCGCAACCGGTATGATCATGGCCGCTCGTCGTCGGTGATCTCAGGAGACCGCGGTATGCACCCCCGAACGGTTCGCCGCATCGACACCTGGCTGGGTCAACCCCTTTGCGGCGTGCTGAGTCTGCTGCGGCGCGTCGGTCGGTGCCGGCTTGGTCGGTCGCGGCTCGAGGGACCACCCCGGAAGATCCTGTTCATCAAGCTGATTGAGATGGGCTCGACCGTCCTGGCACACCGGGCGTTCACTGCCGCGGCGGAAATGGTCGGCCGCGAAAACGTCTACCTTGCCGTCTTCGAGGCCAACCGTCCGATTGCCGACATCATGGAGCTCGTCCCACCGGAAAACGTTATCGCCATTCGCGATCACACCCCGTTCGTTTTGATCATCGATATGCTGCGGGCGATTCGGCGGGTGCGGAGGTGCGGCATCGACACGGCGATCGACATGGAGGGCTTCGCCCGCGCCTCCGCGATTTTCGCGGTCTTGTGCGGTGCGCGACGCCGGGTCGGACTGCATCGGTTCACCAGCGAAGGCCCCTACCGCGGCCGACTGATGACTCACGAGGTCCAGTACAACTTCTACCTGCACACCAGCCTGGGATTTCTCTCGCTGGTGGAGGCCCTCAAACGACCGCCGGGCGAGGTCCCGATGCTCAAACAGGCGGTGCCCACCGCTGCGGATTACCCGCCCCCGTTCAAACCCACGGTGGATGAGCAAACCACGGTGAAGCAGCGTCTGGACGGGGTAGCCGGCCGGACCGTCGAGCGGCCGATCGTCCTGCTGAACCCGAACGCCAGCGACCTGCTTCCGTTGCGACGGTGGCCCACGGAACGGTTCGTCGAGCTGGGGCGCCGCCTGTTGGCGGCCCGCCGGGACGTGACGGTCGTTATCACCGGGGCCCCGAGCGAACAGACCGCCGCCCTCGAGATCACTCGAGCGATCGACCCCGTGCGCGCCGCGTGCATGGCCGGACGGACGACCCTTCGGGAGCTGTTGGTCTTGTACACCCTGGCCGACGTGCTGGTGACCAACGACAGCGGACCGGCCCACTTCGCCGCGTTGACTGACATCCACGTGATCTGCCTGTTCGGGCCGGAAACCCCCGTGCTTTACGGTCCGCTGACACCTCGATGCGACTCGGTTACGGCCAACTTGGCATGCAGTCCGTGTGTGAACGTCTTCAACCATCGGGATTCGCCTTGCAATGACAACAAGTGCATGCAGGCGATATCCGTAGACGAGGTTCTGCGGCGAACGCTTCAGGCCCTGAGGCCTGCGTAGACGAGCCGAACTGTTCTCAAGAAAGACCGACGCGTTGGCGCCACGGGTTGTGACAGCTTGTTCCCGGACAAGGACACGTTGTCGCAACCATTCCGCCGAAAAAGACCTGTTCCACACGCAGGTCGGCAGCAGAAGGAGAGTTGCCATGTTCCGAGCCGCCGCTCTCATTCCCATCGCCGTGGCCGGCCGCTTGGGGTTCGCGGAAACCGCGCCCGGCGGGATTCCATGGAAGGTGAATCCGCCGATCGTCAGCGTCAAGAAGGAGGTCTACAAGAAGCACCCCAAACCGAAGGCGGCAGCCATGGTCTCGGTGTTCTATGTCGGGCCGAAGCTGGAGCGGATGGAGATCCACGCCCTGGAGCTCCGCGACGACGTCCCGGACGAACCGAAGTTCCGCCTGTCGATGGACAACGGCCGGACCTGGTCCGACTTCACGCCGCTGCCTCCCACATTGAGCTACCCCAAGAAGGTCGAAGTGTGGGAGGGCAGCGGCACGAAGTTCTATGACCCGGTCACCGGTGTTCTGCTGGACATGTGGCTCCGCCAGATCGCTCACGCCGGAAACTACCACAATTTTACCTACGCACGAATTTCCCACGATCTCGGCAGGACGTGGAGCGTGCCGAAGCCGCTCCGATACGAGGAGGGGGACCCGTTCGATCCGAACGACCCGCTCAAGCCGAGCTTCCTGAAACGGAACATCGCCTACCCTGGCAACAACATCATCCGCCATAGCAACGGGACGCTGATCCACGCCGTCGCCACGTCGAGCATCCCGCCGGATGCACCGGACCCGAATCCCCGACAGGTCAAGACCTGGGACATCGCCGCCGATTCGCGGTTCATCGGCTCCCGCTGTTTCATCGGGAAATGGAGCCCCCCGGCGAAGGACTACGAGTGGGCGGCCGGCAAGCCCGTGTGGCTCCCGCGCCACGTGTCGAGTCGTGGTCTGATGGAGCCGGAGGTGGCCGAACTCAAGGACGGGCGCGTGCTGGTCGTCTGGCGAGGTTCAAACGCCGGGCTCGACGTCCGGGTCGTACCCGGGCGGAAGTGGTACAGCGTGTCGCGTGACGGCGGCATGACGCTCAGCGAGGTCAAGGCGTGGACGTACGACGACGGGTCCGACTTCTATTCGCCGTCGAGTATTCACCGCATGATCCGCCACAGCGTCACGAAGAAGCTCTACTGGTTCGGCAACATCACGGCCGAACCGCCCAACGGCAATTCGCCGCGGTATCCGTTGGTGATCGCCGAGGTGGACGAGACGATTCCCGCATTGAAACGGCGGACCGTGACGGCGATCGACGATCGCCAACCGCACCAAGGTGCGGACCTTCAACTCTCGAACTTCTCCCTGCTGGAGAACCGCGAAACCCACGACCTGGAACTCTACCTGACCGCCTACGGCGAGGACCCGGCCCATGTGTACAACGCCGACGTCTACAAGTACACGGTGACGTTGAAGGACTGAGCCGTGTGCGAAGGCGCCGACGGGCCGACCTCCCCCGAGAACCACTCGGCGAAACTGGTACGTCCGGTGATGGGGAGCTATACTCTGCAACTCGCATGGAGCATGTTCGAACCGCCAACGACGTCGCGTCGGTGCGGCCGGATGGGGAGAGGGCCCGTCTGCCGTGGTTCACCCGCGCCAAGTACGGGTTGGTCCGCGCGTTCCTGGCCGCGTGGATGGGGTGTTTCGGGCTGACGGGGCTGTACCGGTTCGGACAGTTCTTCGGTACGTGCGAGTGGCTCATCAACTACAAACTGCGTCGGCGCTACCGCAGCCGGCTCCGGTGGATCTACGGAACAGAGGACCTCGATCCGAAGACGATTCGCCGCCTGACCCGCCGTTGGTTCATTCGCCTGCGATGCGACAAGCTTTTCTACCTGGTTTTTGACCACATTCCGCGGGAGGAGATCCTCGCGCGGATCGAGTTCATCGGGCGGCACCACATTGACAACGGTCTGGCGAGGGGAAAGGGCGTGTACGCGGCCATGCCGCACGCCGGAACGCACCACGTCGCCGGGGTGTTGATGGCGATCATGGGGTACAAGGTGGCCGGTGTTCGTGACCGCAAGGAGGGCGCGTTGCGGCTCCACATGCAGGAGGTGTTCGCTCGACGCTATCCGGAGGTCGCGTCCATACGCATCTTCTTCGCCGACGAGTACCCGCGCGACCTGTTCCGGTGTTTCCACGAGAATTACGTGTTGGGAACGGCCCTGGATGTGGACCGGGAACGTGCACCGCATCTGCGAAGACAGAAGGTCCGCATCTTCGGTCAGGAGCGGGAGTGGTTGACGGGCACGTTGCAGATCGCCCTGCGGTGCGGAGCGACGATCGTGCCGGGCTTCTGGGTGTCGCTCCCGGACTACCACTTCCAACTGATCGCGCACGAACCCCTTGTCGATCCCCAGACGGCACGGGACGAACCGCCGACCGTCGCGGAGGCGATGCAGCGCTATGCCGACCTTATCGAAGCACACCTTCGTGCCCATCCCGACCACCTCAGCAAGGTCTAGCCGCGCGGTTCCATCCGGACCGGCAGGCCGATGGGGCACCGCCTTGCTGATGTGGACGACCGCCATCTGGCCGGGGCTTTCCGCGGCGGGTCAATCCGCTCCGTCAACCCGGTCCGCCCAACGGGATCAGACGGTCGAGCGGTATCGCCGCATTCTGACCACCCAGCCCACGGCGGATAACCACGTCGCCCTGGCCTGGGTCCTCAGTCGGTACATGTCGGACAACGAACAGGCTTTGAAACACGCCGCCTCGGCGATCCAACTGGAGCCCCATCACTACAAGGCCCATGAGATTGCCGCCCTGCTTCTGGACATGCAGGGGCGGGATGAGGCGGTCCTGCCGCACCTGCTGACGATCATCGGACAGGAGCGCCCGGAGACACCGTACTACATCGCCCGCCTGGGGGAAATGGCGTTAAGTGTACCGCAGCGCAGGATGGCCATCGCGGCACTCGGGCACCTGATCGCCCAACCGGGTCGTGAGCGGGACCACGCCGGTGCCCGATGGGTGTTGGGCGAACTCCTTCTCCGGGAGGGCCGGTTTGATGACGCCCGTCAGACCTTTGAAGGGTTGCGTTTCGTTCGGACGTGGCGCCTCATCGGCCCGTTCGACAACGAGGCCAACTCGGGCTTCGGCGTGGCGTACGGTCCGGAGAAAGAAGTCGATCTGAATAAGAGCTACACGGGACGGGGGCACCGCGTGGGCTGGCGGAAGCTCGAGCATTTCACTCCGGCCGGCCTGTGCAACCTGGCGGCTGTGATGTATCCGAACGATCAGGTGTTGGCCTATGGGGTGACGTTTGTCAAGGCGCCGGCCAGGACGGAGTCGGTGATCCGGTTGGGTGCCGAACAAGCCGTCAAGCTGTGGGTGAACGATCGGATGGTCCTGTCGGACGACCAGTGCCGGGGTTTTGCGCTGGATCAGTATGTGGTGCCGGTCGTGCTGGAGACGGGTTGGAACAAGATACTCGTCAAGGTGTGCCGCCACGGTGGCGAGTGGCGATTCGCCCTGCGGCTGACCGATCCGGTCGGCAAGCCGCTCGATGGACTCACCTTTTCGTCCGATCCGGAGCCGACGCCGAACGCGGCGACACGACCTGCCGCGAGCTTCGCCTGTCAGGGCAACCCGCTCGATCACTTCGGTCGCCAGGTGGCAGAGAACCGCCAGAACGAATCGGCGGTGTACTACCTCGGCTTGGCCCAAATGGCGGCGAACCGCCGGACCCCGGCGACGGAGACGTTCGAGTGGCTGGTCCTGCTGAACAAGAACTGTAGCGAGTACCACCTGCGACTCGCCCTGGCCTATTGGGCGGACGAAAAGCCGGACAAGGCCGTCGAAGAGCTCAAGGCGGCGCTTGCCTTGGAGCCGAAGAACCCCTCCGCGCTGACGCTTCTGGGTCGGTTTTATCACTCCCGCGATGCGCTCGAACCGGCGCGCCAGACGCTCGACGCAGCCGTTGCCGCCGCACCCCAATCCACGGCGGCGCATCACGCGCTCCAGCAGCTCTACCAAACCCGTGGGTGGACCCACCAGGCCTTTCTGAAGGCCAAGAGGCTGCACGAGCTGCAGCCGGAGGTCTCGTGGGTAACGGCAAACTACGCGGGCCTGTGCGACCGCTACGGCGACCGCGAGCAGGCGCACGAGTTGTGGTCCCGCGCGGTCGACCAGGATCACGCCAACAGCGGCGCGCGCCGTTCGTTGATGGAATTGGCCGCACGAGAGAACCGGATCGACGAAGCCATTCGACAGGGCGAGGCGCTCCAGAGGCTCTCTCCGCTTAACCACTCCATTCGGATCGCCCGGGTGGACCTGCTGTTGCGGCGACGCGCCTACGAGGCCGCCGTGGCTCTGTGCAAGGAGTCCCTGGCGATCTGTCCGACCCAGGCGGAGGTCCACGCCAAGCTGGGGGAGGTCTATGAGCGGATGGGCCGACAGAACGAGGCCCTGTTGTCCTGGCGGACCGCCCTGCGGTACCAACCCGACAACTCCCACCTCCGAGATTACCTGGAATTCCTTCAACCCAAACAGGAAAACCCTGCGTTTGCCAAGTTCGGAGTCAGCCCGACCGAGGCAGCCGACCTGATCAAGACGACCCGCGTCGATGAAGCGACGTACCCCAAGGCGTCGTCGGTCGGACTGCTACGGCACCGGGTCACTCAGTTGTTTGAGGACGGATCGAGCAGCTCGCAGGAACATGTGATCGTCAAGGTGCTGAACGAACGGGGTCGGCAGGACTACACCCGCGTCCCGTTGACGGGTCGGCAACCCAAGGTGCTCCGGGCCGCGGTCATTAAACCCGACGGCACGGAGGTCGAGGCCTCTCGCGTCTCCGGTCAGGAGATCCACTTCGCCCAGCTCCAACCCGGCTCGGTGCTGGAGTACAAGGTGATCTATCACACCCAGGACACAAGCTGGTTAAGTCGACACTACAATCACGTCGAGGTGTTCCAGTCGATGAACCCGCTTCTCCGGGGCCGGTGGGTTCTCGTGGCACCGGCCGACCGGACGGTGCGGTACGTCGTCCGCGGGTCGCACGTCAAGTTCACACAAGGCGAATTCAACGGTCAAACGGTGTACGACTTTCGAGCGGACGATGTGCCGATGCTCGAGCCGGAGGTGGCCATGCCGCCCGTCGCCGACCTCGTCGAGCAGGTTCGGCTGAGCACCATCGAGGATTGGGAGGAGATTGCCCGTTGGGAATACGCGCTGATCAAGGATCAGTTTGAATCGGATTCGGCCATCCGCCAAAAGGTCGGGGAATTGACCGCCCACCAAACGGCCTCGCCGGAGCGTCTGCGGACGATCTACAACTTCGTCGCACAGAAGATCCAGTACAAGGTGAGCCACATTGAGGGAATCTTCGGCGTCAAGCCGCCCAAGGCGGCCAACGTGTTGGCCAACGAGTGGGGCGAGTGCAAGGGCAAGGCGGCCTTGTTGATCGCCATGCTCCGCGAGCTGGGCGTGCCGGCCTGTTACGCGACCCTCCGCACGCGGGACCTGGGTCGCCTCATCCGGGAACTGCCGGCCAATCAGTGCAACCACGCCATCGTCTACGTGCCCGAACCGAACGACTTTGATCACGGGGTGTGGTTGGACCCGACCGCGGAGTATTGCGGGTTGGGAACGCTGCCTTGGAGCGATCGGGGAGTAGCCGCCCTCGTCTGGAAACCGGACGGGCAGATGGTGTTCAGGGAAGTGCCGCAGGTCCGGCCGAATCAGAACGTGGTCCGACTGAGTGTCGAGGCCGACCTGTCCGGCAACGGGGCGGCCCAGGCGCGGGCGCACTGGTCCGCTACGGGTGACTTCGCCGCGGGATTCCGACAGCAGTTCCGTCAAGTCGGGCAGCGCCGCCAGCAGCTCGAGGCCGTCGTCACCGCCCTCCAGGCCGGGGGGCGATTGACGGACATGAACTTCTCCGACCTGACCGATCGCGACGGCCCGGTCGAAATCCGATTTGACTTCCGGGCCGATCGCTACGCCGAACCGAGCGACGGGCAGATGATCCTCCGCCCGAAACGACGGTTTGAATTGACCGCGCGGTACGCCCCCCGTACGGAACGACGGTACGATGTCTGGTTGCCGATGCCCAGCACCGTTGAGTACAGTGAGATTTACCGCTTCGAGC
>Ga0129299_1001193_pt1 | contig 17323 bp, 12 predicted proteins | sample ConPoolayeCmetaG_FD_94477 | JGI IMG/M metagenome (GOLD analysis project Ga0129299, IMG submission 94477) | Hot spring microbial mat communities from California, USA to study Microbial Dark Matter (Phase II) - Cone Pool mat layer C metaG ... | reverse complement strand
GCCAAGGCGCCCGCCTCGGCTGCCAGGTGCGCGGAGAGCAGCACGATCACGGGCGTCCGCAGCCGATAGGCCCGATCCAACGCCCGTCGCAGAACGGCGGGCAACACCACCCGGCCGGCCACGGCCAGCACGGGCAGCGGATGCCCTTCCAATCCCAAGTGGCAGGCCAGGGCGACATCCGTATCGCACGGGCGGACCGCGGCGGCGTCGGGAGGAGTCTGCTGGCAGTGGGCCAGGACGACGGGTCGCCCGGCCGCCTGGGCCAGGGCCAGTTGCTCGGCGGCGGCACGGAGGCCCGTGCCGTGAGTCGCCACGAGTGTCCAGCAACCTGAGCGGTCCGGAGGAGACGCCGCCATGCGGACCGCAGTGGCCGCGTCGGCGTGGAGGTTTACGTCCATCGGCCGCCGGAGCCGGCCTGAGGCCGATGGAAACAGGCCTCGGGCAAACTCCGTATCCGCGGCGGCGACCGCCTCCACGCCGGCCAGCAAAGCCGCCTGGCCAAGGACAGAGGCGGTCAACTCCAGCATGGAGGGCGTCGGACAGGGCATGGGCTTGCCGCCGTCGAGCAATCTGTCGCCGCCGCCGAGCCTCGACCTGGGAGGACGGGACAAGGCTCAGTCATACTCGGCTGGGAACATCTCGGCCAGGGCGTTCAACAGCCGCCACTGCTGCTCGATCCGCAGTTTCATGACCGCAGGATCGACGGAGGCCGCCCTATACCGCCGCTGGTGCTTCATGTACTCTTCCACCGGCAAGCCGTCGGGCCGTTCGTTGATGCGGTACCGCACGCCGTCAAAGACCTCGTACAACGGAAACAGGCCACAGCGAACGGCGGAGCGGATCAACTCCGTGCCCATCGCCGGGTCGCTTTTCCAGCCCGTCGGGCAAGGCGACAGGATCAACAGGAATTTGAAACCGTCGGTCTGGCGGGCGGTGCGGACCTTGCGCAGGAAGTCGTCGCGATGGGCCAGGGACAGCGTGGCCGCATAGGGGATGCGGTGGCCGGCCATGATGGCCATGATGTCCTTCTTGCGCTCGATCTTCCCTCGGGGCGTGGTGCTGGTGGCGACGCCTTCGGGCGTGGCGCTGCTGCGTTGGCCGCCGGTGTTGCCGTAGATCTCGTTGTCGTAGCAGACGTAGATCATGTTCTCGTTCCGCTCGGCGGCGGCGGAGAGCGTGGCCATGCCGATGTCATAGGTGCCGCCGTCGCCCGTCCAGCACACGACGGGATAATCCTCCGCGTTCTGCTCCGCCACCAGGGACAGACCGGTGGCCACGGCCGGACTGCTGGCGAAGGTGCTCGCGGCGGTGGGAACGCCGTAACTGCTGGTGGGGAAGGCGCCGGCCGTGACAATCCCGCAGCACGCGGGGATGACCATCATCGGTTTCTCGCCGGCCAGTCCCTGATCCAGCCATTGCAGCGCCAACGACATGCCGCAACCGGCACAGTTGGTGTTGCCGGGCCGGAGCAGATGGGAGCAGTACTCGGCGGTTTGCGGTGCGGGCGTGCTCATGAGGCCACCTCCTTCCAGAGCGGCTCGACCGGGGCGCGACGCGCCGTCAGGTCGTCCAGGATCTCGGTCAGTATCTTCGGCGTCACGTCGCCTCCGCCCAGCCCGACCAGGTAGTCCTGCAACAGCAGGTCGGAACGGCCCTGCAACGTCGCGGCGATTTCCTGCCAGAAGATCCCGCCCGACCCCGGCGAGTGGTTGCGGTCCAGCACGCCGATCTTGCGGGCCGAGCCGATGGCCCGCCGAAACTCCTCTCGCGGAAACGGCCGAAACATCTTGAGCTTGATCAGGCCCACCCGTCGGCCGCGGCTCCGCTGCTCCTCGACGACCCGGCGCAGGGTGCGAGCCATCGTGTTGCAGGCGACCAGGACCACCTCCGCGTCTTCGGTGTGTTCGGCGGACAAGGCCCCGTGCGGGCGGCGGCCGAAGATCTTCGCGAACTCATCCAGGGCCTCGGTCAGCACCTGCGGAACCCGCTCCATGGCCTGCTGGATCTCGATCCGGTGGTGTTCCGTCTCGCGGGGCCAGGTCAGCCCGCCAACGGTGGCGGGATGGTCGTGCCGCAGGCGGTGCGGCACATCGCAGAGGGGCAGATAACGATCGGCCTGCTCCTGCTCCGGCAGGTCCACGATCATCTGCGTGTGCGAGGTGATGAAACCGTCCATGGCCACCATCGCCGGGAGCAGGATGCGATGGTCCTCGGCCACGCGGAACGAAACAAGGATCGTGTCCACAAGGTCCTGGTGGGATTCGACGTAGAACTGCATCCAGGGGGCGTCACGCAGGGCCAGGCTGTCGCCCTGGTCCACCCAGATGTTCCAGGGCGGCCCGAGCGTGCGGTTCACGGCGATCATCACGATCGGCAGACGGTAGAAACCGGCGGCAAAGACGTTCTCCGTCATGTACGTCAGACCGTTGGCGCTGCTGGCGGTGAACGACCGGGCCCCGCCCAGCGACACGCCGATGCAGACGCCCATGGCGCTGTGCTCGGACTCCACCGGAACCACGCGGCCCTTCGCGAACTGAAACCCGCGAAGGTACTCGATGATCTCCGTCTGCGGAGTGATGGGATAGGCCCCCGCCCCGCAGCCGCGGGCTCCGCGGTTGGCCTCGCCGGCCACCGCCAAGGCATGCCCGGCGGCGTAGTTCCCTGTAACCAGATCACGAGCCATAGGGTGACTCCCGTTGGTCGCCATCCGCGGGGCGGCGGCCGGTCGGCTAGAGGTCGGCCATGTAGATCACGCCGCGCGGACACTGCGCCGCGCAGATGCCGCAGCCCTTGCAGTAGTCGTAGTCGAAACGATAACTCGTCGCTCCGTCGCGGAGCAGGATGCCCTCCGGGCAATAGGTCAGACACCGGTCGCACGCATTGCACACTCCGCAACTCAGGCACCGCTCGGCCTCGGCCACCGCCTCACGCTCGCCCGCTGGATCGTCGAAACCGCGGCGAACCTCCGTGAAACTGCGGCGACGCACCTCCGCGGGGACCAAATGCCCGCGATGTCGGGGGCTGTGGGCGAAGACATACAAGCGCATCACCTCGGCGCCGGCAACCTCGGGCGGAGCGGCCGGGAACAGATCCTCGCCGGTCAGCGTCCGGTGGATATGCCAGGCCGCCTTGCGGCCGTTGCCGATGGCGGCGGTGACCGTGCCCTCATTCGTCGCCAGGTCGCCGCCGCAGAAGACGGGCGCCGCGGCCAGGCCCAGCAGCTTGCCGCCTTCGCGGATCTCCGCGCCCTCCGGCAGGATGGACAGGTCCGCGCCCTGCCCAAGCGCCAGGATCACGCGGTCGCAGTGCAGGTCGAAGAACGCGTCTTCGCTGGTTTCGGGAACGGGCCGCGGACGGCCGGACTCGTCCGGCGGGCCGAGCCGCATCCGCTGGCAAGTGAGGACCGTGCCCACGCCGTCGTGGTGGACCCGCACCGGCGCGACCAGTTCGTCGATCACGATCCCTTCTTCCACGGCTTCTTCGATTTCCTCGTGAATGGCCGGCATTTCCGCGCGGGTCCGCCGGTAGATCACGCGAACGCTGCGGGCGCCGATCCGGCGGGCGCTGCGGGCGGCGTCCATCGCGGTGTTGCCTCCGCCCACCACGACCACATCCTGACCCGACAGGTTCTCCAGGTCGCGGCGGACACGATCCAGAAACTGAATGCCCTGGCAGATTACCTGCTCCGTGCCCGGCCCGAGATCCACAGTTCGCAGGTCTTGTTGGCCCGTGCCGAGGAACACCGCGGCGTATTTTCTGGACAGCTCCAGCACGCCCGCGCGATCGACGAACGAGCCGGTGCGAACGGTGACGCCGTGCTTGAGGATGTAGTCAATCTCGAAATCCAGCACCTCGCGAGGCAAGCGGTAGCTGGGTATGCCGGTTCGCATCACGCCGCCCAGCTCGTCGGCCCCTTCGAACAGCGTGACCGGATAGCCCAGCCGGGCCAGGTGGTACGCGGCGCTGAGCCCCGCCGGGCCGGACCCCACGACGGCGACCGGTTGCTCACGCCAAGGCCGCTTCGGAGCAGGACGACGGCCCCGCTCGCTGGCAAACCGCTCCAAATCACGAATGTTGACGCCTTCGTCGTGCTGATTGCGGTTACAGGCCTCCATGCAGGGGGCAGGGCACACCCGCCCGCACACGCCCGGCAACGGCGAGGTCTCCAGGATCACCTGCAACGCGCGGTCGTACTCCCGCTTCCCGACTGCTTCGACGAAACCCCGCACATCGTTGCCCGCGGGACAGCCGTGGTTGCACGGCGGCTGGAGCTGGCGACGCTGCGGCTGGCGAGTAGCCCAGTCGCCGGTCTGGATTCTGGGCATCCCCCCCACGATGTCATCCAGGATGCCGGCGATCGGGCCTCCCGCCGCCGCCACCGGGGCCACCGCCGGCGGACCGGGCAGGAGAGCCACGCGGGCGGCCTCGAAGGCCTCGTGGGCGGCCGTCACGTTGGCGCCGCCGAACTTCAGTTCCGCCAGGGTGGTGTCGACGTCCCCGAGCGTCAGGTCGAAAAGCCTGGCCACGGCGCCGAGGATGGTGGTGTTGACGATCGGAACGACCCGCGTGCCGAGACCGTTCTTCACGGCAATGCCGGTTGCGTCCACCGTCGCCACCCGCCGCCCGTGGAAGTGTTCGGCGAAGGCCTCCGGCGGTTCCGGGGCGTTCAGGACGATCAGCCCGCCCGGCTTGAGGCCGGTCAGGACGCGAGGTCCGATAAGCGTTCGATCCAACACAACGACGTGATCCGGCTCCCGAATCTGGTTGTGGTTGGTGATCTCGGCCTCGTCGATTCGAACGTAGGCCTGCAACGGTGCGCCGGACCGCTCTGCCGCGTAAACGCCAAAGGCCTGCACATGCTTGCCCCGCAGAAAATAGGCGGTGGCAATCAACTTAGCGAGAGTCACGCCGCCTTGGCCGCCCCGCCCGTAGATAGTGATCTCGGTCATGAAGCACCTGCTGAAGGGCCGGCTGGTCCGGGGTTGCGAAGGTCCGCGAGTCGATCCGCCAGCCGGCCTCCGCCGCCCCCACGCCTGGGCAATCCGGGATCAATTCAGTGTAGCAAATGCCGTTCCCCGGCCAACGGCATCCGACAAAAGACCGTGCGGCCGTTGCTCGGACAGCCGGAGAAGACTGGACGATCACGGCGAGGGGCTGGTCGGGCAAAGAGTCCCGCCGCCCGCCCGCTTACGGAGTGATTTCGCAACACAAACCGCTGCCGCGATCGCCGAGCGGAGCCCTGCCGCGGATTCGGAACAACCTGAACCAAACGGATATCGCAGGTCGGGTAGCCGCCGCGGCCGGGACGCCGCGACGTCGATGAGGTCAAGAGGCCACCGCAGTGGGGATTTCCGCCAGCTAGTGCGGAAACCCTCTCGGCGGCCGGGGCTTCCGCTCGCCCCCACTCCAGCGGGGTTGGTCAGCCACCGCCGATCCACCCACTCGAACCGATCTGATAGACCGCCAACGCGCTGAGGTAGGCCAGCGTGGTCATGTAGGCGAACATGAACAGAGGCCAACGCCAGGATTGCGTCTCCCGTCGAACCACCGCCAGCGTGGAAACGCACTGGCACGCGAACACATAGAAGACCAGCAGACTCACGGCCACCGCCGGGGTAATCAACGGCCTGCCGTCAGGCCAGGTCGCGGCGGCCAACCCGGCGCGGAGCCCCTCACCGGCGTCATCCTCCGCCACCGCCAACGCGATGCCCAGCGTGCTCACGAAGACCTCGCGGGCAATCAGTGACGAAAGCAACGCGGTACTGATCCGCCAGTCGTAACCCAGCGGCTTCAGGGCTGGTTCGATGGCCTTTCCCATGCGAGCCAGATAGCTGTCATGAAGGTGATCAGCCTCGGCGGCGTGCGGAGCGAAGCTTTGATCGCCCCCCCCGGCCGTGGGCACCGCCGCCTGGGTCGCTGATTCCGGAAAGTAACTCAAAGCCCAGATGACGATGCTGGCCGTGAAGATAATCGTGCCGGCCTTGGTCAGAAAAGACTTGCTGCGATCCCACATCACCCGCAGGATCGGCCAGGGCCGCGGCAGATGGTAAGCGGGAAGCTCCATGATGAACGTGGGGGTGGGTCCGGCAAGGAGCGTCTTCTTGAACACCACGGCCGCCAGCAGGGCCACGCCCGTGCCCAGCGCGTACAGCCCGAACATGACCGCCACTTTGGGACCCAGCCGGTCGCCGAACAGTGCGCCGATGACGGTCAGATAAACCGGCAGCCGGGCCGAGCAACTCATGAGCGGGGCGATGAGAATCGTCGCGTAGCGGTCGCGTCGGTTCTCGATGGTGCGGGTGGCCATGATACCGGGAATGGCACAGGCATAACTCGAGAGCAGCGGGATGAAGCTGCGACCATGAAGACCGAAACGGCTCATCACGCGATCCATGAGGAACGCCGCGCGGGCCATGTAGCCGCTGTCCTCGAGAATCGCCAGGCACAAAAACAGGATGCATATCTGTGGAAAGAAGACGAGAACCGCACCAACACCGGTGATGACGCCGTCCGTCACCAGAGAACGCCAAGCCCCTGAGGGGATCATCGGCCCGACCCATTCCGTAATGGCCTCCTGCCCGCTCTCGATCAGGCCCATCAGCGGTTCGGCCCCGGAGAAAATGGCCAGAAACAACAGCAGCATGAGTGTCGCAAAGATGCCCATCCCGAAGACACGATGGGTCAACACCCGGTCGAGCCGATCCGTCCAACTCTCGCGGGCGGCGGGATCATCCGCCGCCGCCCGCACCACATCCCGGGCCACGCTGGAAATCCAAGCGTACCGCGCCTCAATGACCGCCGCCGCCGGGTCGTGCTGAATCGCGGCCACGGCGGCCGCCGACTCCCGCAACACCGCCGCGTGCTCCTCGGAGAGACGAGCCAGGTACCGTTCGGCGGACCGGCGGGCACGAGGTTCGCCCGAGAGGTAATCGGTGATCCACAGCAGGGCGCCGCCGGGAGCGGCATAGGCGGGTGTTGCGCCGGACTCCGCCATCACTCGCGCGGCCCGTTCCACGGCCGCCTCGAAGTCCTCCGAGAGCCGCCAGGCCCGCGGTCGGGGTCGACGACCGTTCAGATCCAGAAGAACCCGCCGCAATTGGGCGACACCCTGTCCGGTGGTGGCCACGGTGGGAATCACGGGCACGCCCAACACGCTCGACAGCTTCCGACAGTCGACTTGCAGGCCACGTTCGGCGGCGACGTCGACCATGTTGCAGGCAACGACGGCCGGCATTCCGAAGTCCAGTAGCTGCGAGGCCAGGTACAGGTTTCGCTCGAGGTTTGCGGCATCCACGACGATCAGGAGCCCCTCCGGGTGACGGCCTCCGGGAATCCGGCCCAACAGGACATCGCGGGCAATCTCCTCGTCCGGCGAGCGAGCGGAAAGGGCGTAGGTCCCCGGCAGGTCGACCAGGGTAATGTCGGTGTCGTGCAGACGACCCTCGCGCTTCTCAACGGTGACACCGGGGTAATTGCCGACCTTGTGGCGAAGACCCGTGAGGGCGTTGAAGATGGCGGTCTTGCCGGAATTGGGGTTGCCGGCCACGGCGATACGGCGACCGTCGGGGGGAACGGCCTCACCGAGGTCGGACGGAGGCATCAGGGTTCCTCGACGGTGACGGAGGCGGCCTCGGATTTCCGGAGGCTCAGGCGGTAACCGCGAACGTGCAACTCCAGCGGATCTCCCAAGGGAGCCACCCGGACCAGCCGCACGGGAGTCCCCTGCGTCAGGCCCATCTCCAGCAAGCGGTGCTTGATCTCCGGGGTGCCAGAGACGCGGGTGATCTTACCGGATTGCCCGGGTTGCAGGTCTTTGAGAGGGAGTGGCGTTCGCTTCATGTGGGGTTTTACCTCGACGGCGTGCCGCACAGGGGGTTCAGCTCAATGTAATTGAGACTCAGTCTCAATTGAAAGATAGCATACGCCCTCGGCCTTGTCAACCGACTGGCTGACTTTCGGATTGCAATGTCCTGGACTTAACAGACAAGGTATATAAATACAAGGAGTCTTTAAATTGTTTTCAGCCGCTGCCAGGCAGTGGATGCCACCCTGTCACACGGAGGGATGAGGTCTCACCGGCGGCGAGGCGTGGCTGGCCGGCTGGCTGGGTCGCCCGCTGCCGGGAGCCAATTTCATCTTCATGATTCGGCCGATCTTGAACTTGACGGTCTTCTTCTCGGGAACCTCGACCCGCTCCAGAGTCTTGGGGTTTTGGGCCGTTCGAGCCGCCCGCACCTTGCACTCGAACACCCCGAAGTCACGAAACTCCAGACGATTGCCATTGCCGAGTTCCTCGATGATTTCATCAAGGAAACTCTGAATAATTCGCTTCACCACGACTCGCTTATTGCCGGTTCGGTCCGCGATCCGGTCGATGAGTTCTTTCTTCGTGACCGTTTTCATGGGAGAACACCTCAGTCGCGAGTCATGACGTGAATCCGGCTCTCGCACGCCGAGCCGCGTCGGACACTCGACACGGACTCGCCGGTAACCCGCCCGGCAACCCGCCAATCGACTGTAACCTATCATACGGCAAACAGTTCCCGTTGTGCAAGCACTTCGGAAGCGGCCTTTCACCGACCGCACCGGGGCCACGCGACCCCAAGGACAAGGATACCTCCACAGCCACGTTGCTTCGCGGGATGTATGACTGCAACCATTTATAAAATAAAGAGTTAATATCGATTACTTCGTCTTAGCCGAGTACTGGCCCGGCAATGCGTCTGTCATTGGCCCAGGAGGCCGGGGATCGAATCACTGGGCAGCCAGCGATGTGCTCTGATCATGGCCAGCATCAGCCCTCCTGCCGCCTTGCATATTGCGACCGAAACGGTATGCTGATTCGTTTCGTGTTTTTCCGACAACGGCCGCTGCGCTAAGGAGTTGCGGACAATGATGAAGTGGCTGCGCAAGCACAACAAAGAGATCATGGTCGTCGTCGTCCTTTTCGCGATGTTCGCTTTCATCGGCGGCGACGCGCTCTACTCGATTGCCTCGCCAAGTGGCGGCGACCAGCCTTATGCCCGTGTCTTCGGGCAGCAGGTCACCCGCGGCGATCTCGCTCCCGCCAGCATGCAGACCACCATCCTCGAGAAGTTATTCATCCCGTGGCAATACGACTTCCGGGATCGCGCCATGGCGGTGCATCACTGGTACATCCTGGCCCGCGAGGCGGAGTTGGCCGGCATCTCCGTCTCCGACGCCGAAGTGGAGGAGAACCTGGAGAACCTGCGAAAGAGCATGGTCGAACGGGGGATTCCGGAGAACTACATCGAAAACCTGCGGGCCACAGCGCGAATCACCCTCTCGCAGATCCGGTCCGCGATCCGCCAGCACCTCGCCATCCAGAAGCTGTTTACGCGAGTCAGCAACGCCGCGGTGCCCTCCGAGCCGGAGTTGCGGCACTTTGTGCTGGACACGCAGGACAAGATCCGCGTCCAGTTCGTCACCCTGGACGCCAGGCAATTCGTCGAGCCTACCGAGCCGATCGATGAGTCGGCCCTGGCGGCGATGTTCGAGGCCCACAAGGATCTCACGCCCGAGGAGAGCGACACGGGCATCGGCTACAAGTTCCCCCGCCGCGTTCGGATCGAGTACCTGAAGACGTCGGTCAACGAAATCGAGAAGAACATGGAGGCCACGCTCGACGAGCAGACCGCGCACTGGCGGAAGAACCGAGGGCGATTCACGAAGGAGATCGAAGTCGAGGATCCGGCCGCGGACCCGACCGCAACCCAGCCCGCCAAGGTCAAGAAGACCGTGGAGATGACCTTCAGCGAGGCACAGGAGCGGGTCCGCAAGGAAATCCGCAAGAACAAGGCCATGCAACTGGCCCAACAGGCCATGCGCAAGGTCGCCCGCGAACTGCTGCGGCCGTGGGAAAAGGAAACAGCGGACGCGGAGACCGGGTTCAAGCCGATTCCGCCCGCCGTGCAGGAACCGGGCTATCTGAAGGCCGTCGGGGACCGGCTGGCCGCGGAGTTCGGCATCCCGATCACGCACCATGAGACGGGTCTGCTGACCCAGGCGCAGCTCAGCCGCGAGTCCGGAGTGCAGTATGCCTCCATTCGCGGTGAAGGCGGCCGCAATCTCATGCTGCCGGAGTACGCGTTCCGTGTGGCGCCGTTCTTCAAGTCCAATCCGCGCCGGAACGAAGACATGAGCACCTGGCTCCAGCTCATGCAGACGCCGGACGTGCCCTTGGAAGGCATGACCTTCGAAGTGACCGGAACCACCTTTGTCCAGGACACCGTCATGATCGTCTTCCGCGTGATCGAGGCCCGGGAGGCGGAATCGCCTGCGTCGCTGGACGAAGTGCGGGAGGCCGTGGAGAAGGACTGCCGCGAGAAGCTGGCCTATGAAAGAATCGAGCCGATCGCCCGCGAAGTGGCCAAGGCCGCTTCACTGGTGGGCCTGGAAGAGGCCGTGACTCTCTTCGAAGACCTCCGCAACAAGCAGAGGCTGGGAGGCGTGAACAGACCGCAGCCGTTCGCCCGCCGCACCAACATCAGCACGAACGACCAGAGCCGTTTCATGGACGCCCTCGCCAACGACAAACCGACGCTGGTTCCTTCCACCGTGGCGGGCGTCGGTCGCCCCGACGAAACCCGAATACTGGAGAAGTTCATCGACGCCTGTTTCGAGATGGCCGCGGACGGCTGGCAGCCCGAGCCGCTGGAAGTGCCGGAGACGGAGCAGCTCAGGATGGCGACCACGCGGCCCGCACCCGCCAGCACCCCGATGGTTCGCTTGGTGGGCATCCCCGAGGCGAAGAAGTGGTTCGTCGTGCAGTACCTGAGCCACGAACCGGTTGACCAAAACGCTTATGAAACCGAGCATCGACCCAGGGCGGAATCGGAGCTGGCGATCGAACGATCTTTGCGGCTGCGGATGAAATGGTTCAGCCCGGAGGAGATCGAAGCCCGGTCCGGGTTCGTCTTCCTGCAACCGGACGGACAGCCGGTGACGAAATTCGGTGGTCTGCAATCCCGCGACGAGGTTGAGTGATCTTCGCCGGCCGACTGCTGACCCGAACCAGCGTCCCCCCCTGCATGATCTCCTGCGGGGTCATTCCCGCAGGCCCTTCAGAGGCCCGTTGCCTTGTTCATGACCCGCCGCGCGGGGCCAGGGTGTGGGGCGGCGGTCCCGGTCAATCGCCACATAGACCATCTCCGCGTGAGTCACCGCGACGCATCGCGCCGGGGCCTCGAAACGTTCGGCCTCCACCTCCACACGGATCCGTGCCGAACTGCGGCCCACCTTGAGGATGGTCGTGTAGAAACTGAGCAGGTCCCCGACGAAGACCGGCGCTTTGAACTCCACCGAGTCCATCGCCACGGAGACGACATGGCGGCAGCCGAGCTTGCGGGCTTCCGCCGCCCCAGCCTGGTCCATGTAGCTCAAGATGACCCCGCCGAAGATCGTGCCGTTGGCGTTGGTGTCCCGCGGCATCATCATCACGCGAATCGTCGGCTGTCGAGGACAGGACGGGGATGCATCAGACATGGCGGTCTCCGTCAAAGGCAAGGCTCCGGAACCATGGCCTACCCTACCCGCCGAATCCGGACCTCTCAAGACCGCGGGCCGTCCGGCGGCGTTTGCCCTTCGGCCAAAGGCAGTTATGATGCCTTGGGCCGATAGCGCGGCAGAGCCGAGGGAGACGACGACGATCACGGCGTCCGCCGCGGGTGCTGAGGGCTGATCGATCATGAAATTCCCGAATTTCCGCGTGTACGAAACGCAGGCCACCACGGCCATGATCCTCGGCGTGCTGGGTCTCGCCGGCATCGGCCTGCTCACCCTGTTCGTGTTCTGGGGATTCGTCGCCGACCAGATGGTGATTGTTTACGATCCCACCGGCGCGCGTGGGCAGTTTCGCAAGGCGTTGGTTTTCATGACCGGAGCCTTGTCCATGGTCGTGGCGGTGGTCGCGGCCCTGATGGGCTTCAACAGCCTGGGGCAGGCTCGCAACACCAGGCAGGGCCGCTCCTGGCTGGGCATGACCCTGGGCGCGGTCAACTTCGCCGCAGCCGTCGTGCTGCTGGTGGCCTGGTTGCGGCTGAGCGAGCCGGTGATCAAGGCCCTGGAGTGATGGGTCAAGTGCCGTCGTCAGCGGGGCGTTCCCGGTTCTGGTGCTGGGCGGCCAATTTACTGGTGCCCGGCGCGGGGCTGATCCTCTGTCGCCGGGAATGGCTGGGGGTGGCCGTCGCAACCGTTTTTGGCCTCTGCGGCCAGGTGGCCCTCGCAGGGTGGTTCATTGCTCCGGCGGCGATACCAACCTGGCTGACCGTCGGGGTGTCCATACTGACCGGTGGAGCTTGGATCATCGGTCAGCACCTGCTTCGACAAAGGATTCGCGAATGGGACCGAGACTTGGCCGCCGTTGCCCCGCTCCTCTCGGAAGCGGCCGCTCACGTTGCCGATGGTCGGCTGGAAGCCGCCGCAACGGTGATCGACGCCGCCATGCGGGTCGATGATGACAACGCCGAAGCGCGGCTTCTGCGAGAACACCTGGTCGCCGCCAGAAACCGCCGGGCCGAAAAGCCCCCGAGCGAAGCCCGATAAGCGGAACGAGAACCCTTGCCGACCCAGCCCATCAAGGCGGCTTGACTCGAAGGCAACTCGCTTCTCCACCCCCCTCCCTCCACAACCGATACTACAATGTGAATGAGGGATCGCTTCGCGTCCGGTATTACCCCGCGTTGCGGGCGCCGGAAGCGGGGGCTAGAATGGCCCGCGGCGGGGTATTGTCGACGTTCCAACCGGAACCGCGGGGCCGTCCAGGTGAGCCGGGCTGAAAAGCCGCGGCCCGCGGAGGGTAACGGCCGGATGAGCCGGAATCCGCGGCGGGTCTGACGACAACGAGAGGCAGGACAACATGTTTGAGCGATTCACGGACCGAGCGCGGAAAGTGATGGCCCTGGCCAACCAGGAGGCCCAGCGGTTCAACCATGAGTACATCGGCACCGAGCATATCCTGCTGGGCCTGGTCAAGGAAGGCAGCGGCGTCGGCGCCAACGTGCTCAAGAACCTGGAAGTGGATCTCCGCAAGGTCCGCATGGAGGTGGAGAAACTGGTTAAGAGCGGCCCCGACATGGTGCCGATGCAAAAGCTCCCCCAGACCCCGCGGGCCAAGAAGGTGATCGAGTTCGCCATCGAGGAGGCCCGCAATCTGAACCACAACTACGTCGGGACGGAGCATCTGCTGCTCGGTCTGCTCCGCGAACAGGACGGCGTGGCCGCACAAGTGCTGATGAACCTCGGCATCAAGCTCGAGGAGGTTCGCGAGGAGGTGCTGAACCTGCTGGATCCCGGCGCGGCGGGCGGAGGCGGCGGCGGCTCCGTGGGCGAGGAGAGCGTCGCGGGAGGCCCGGCCCTGGCCGGCCCCGAAGCCATGCGCAAAGGAGGCAAGAGCCGCACGCCCGCCCTGGACTCGTTCGGCCGCGACCTCACCGAAATGGCCCGACAGGGCAAATTGGACCCGGTCATCGGGCGTCAGAACGAGATCGAACGCCTGCTCGTCGTGCTGTGCCGGCGATATAAGAACAACCCGGTGCTGCTGGGCGAAGCGGGCGTCGGCAAGACCGCCATCGTCGAAGGCCTGGCCCAGCGGGTGGTCAGCGGCAACGTGCCGGAGCTGCTCTGCGACAAACGCATCGTGGTTCTGGATCTGGCCCTGATGGTGGCGGGCACCAAGTACCGCGGGCAGTTCGAAGAGCGGATCAAGGCGGTCATGAACGAGGTCCGCCGGGCGAAGAACGTCATTCTGTTCATCGACGAGCTGCACACGTTGGTCGGGGCGGGCGGGGCGGAGGGGGCGATTGACGCTTCCAACGTGCTGAAGCCGGCGTTGTCTCGCGGCGAGTTGCAGTGCATCGGCGCGACCACGCTGGACGAATACCGCAAGTACATCGAAAAGGACGGGGCCCTGGAGCGCCGCTTCCAGCAGATCATCGTCGAGGCCCCCACGCGGGAGGAGACGCTGGACATTCTGAGGGGCCTCCGCGACCGATACGAAGCGCACCACCGCGTGCAGATCACCGACGAGGCCCTGCTGGCCGCGGTGGATCTCTCCACTCGCTATGTGCCGGCGCGGGTCCTGCCCGACAAGGCGATCGACGTGATCGACGAAGCGGGCGCGCGGGTGCGGCTCAAGGCCATGACCAAGCCATCGCATCTGACGCGGATCGAGGAAGACCTCAAGAAGCTGGCCGCCGAGAAGGACGAGTCCGTCCGCAACGCGGATTATGAGCGGGCTGCCGACCTGCGGGACAAGCTAATGCAACTGACCGCGGAGAAGGAGCGGCTGGACCGGGAATGGCACGAGCGGCGGACCGAGATCGACGGGGTGGTCGATGCCGAAGTCGTCGCCGAAGTCGTCAGCAAGATGACCGGCGTTCCGTTGACCCGGCTGGAGAAGGAAGAGGCCGCCCGCCTGCTGGAGCTGGAAGCCGAACTGGGCAAGAAGGTCATCAGCCAGCAGGAGGCCATCAGCGCCGTGGCCCGCAGCGTCCGCCGCAGCCGCAGCGGCATGAAAGACCCCAACCGGCCCATGGGCAGTTTCATCTTCATCGGCCCGTCGGGCGTCGGCAAGACGCTGTTGGCCAAGTGCCTGGCGGAGTTCATGTTCGGCAGCGAGGAGGCCCTCATCTCCATCGACATGTCCGAATACATGGAGAAGCACAACGTCAGCCGGCTGATCGGCGCCCCGCCGGGCTACGTCGGCTACGAGGAAGGCGGCCAGCTCACCGAGCGGATCCGCCGCCGCCCCTACGCCGTGGTGCTGCTGGACGAAATCGAAAAAGCCCACCCGGACTGCTTCAACATGCTGTTGCAGATCATGGAGGAAGGCCGCCTGACGGATTCGTTCGGCCGGCATGTGGATTTCCGCAACACCATCCTGATCATGACCAGCAACATCGGAGCGGAGAAGATCACCCACCAGACCACGTTCGGCTTCGAGAAGCGGGACGAAAACATCAGCTACGAGAAGATGCGCAACATGCTCAAGCAGGAGCTGGAAAACCACTTCCGGCCGGAGTTCCTCAACCGCGTTGACTAGGTGGTGGTGTTCCACAAGCTGCTGCACAAGGACTTGACGCGAATCGTGGAGCTGGAACTGGCCAAGGTCGAACGGCGGCTCCGCGAGCACGGCCTGAAGATGGAGATCACGCCGCAGGCCAAGGACTACCTCCTCAGCAAGGGCACCGACGAAAAGTTCGGCGCACGGCCCCTGCGGCGGGCGATCGAGCAATTGGTCGAGGATCCGCTCAGCGAGAACATCCTCCGCGGCATGTACAAGGGCCAGAACCGGATCGTGGTCAACGTCTCCGGCGAAGGCGACCAGCGGAAGCTGAGCTTCGACGCGAGCGACACCCGCACCGAGGAGGAGCGGCAGCTCGCCGCCGCGGCGAGCGAGACCACCTAACCCGGCTTCCGGCTCGGCCGCGAGCGACGTGGGAGGAAATCCATCCGCCGGGACGACCGCCGCGGCCTTGCCGGCCGAGCGTCCGGCCCGCGGCTTGACCGCCCATCAGACCAGATCCCGGTATTGCTCCAGGGCCTCGGGGTTGGCCAGGGCGTCGCGATTGGGCACCGGTTCGCCGTGGATCATTCGCGTCACGGCGATTTCCACCTTCTTCCCGCTGATCGTGTAGGGAATGGCCGTCACCTGGCGGATGTACTTGGGCACGTGCCGCTTGGTCGTGCCTTCGGCGATTCGGGTGCGGATCTTCTTCTCCAGGTCGGGCGTCAGCGTGCAACCCGGCCGCAGCACGACGAACAGGCAGATCTCCACGTCCGCATCCGGCGTGTTGCGGCCCACCACCACGCTGTCCACGATTTCCTCGATCGACTCCACCTGGCGGTAGATCTCCGCCGTGCCGATGCGGACGCCCCCGGGATTGAGCGTCGCGTCCGAACGGCCGTAGATGATGACCCCACCCCGCTCGGTGATCTCCACGAAGTCCCCGTGACGCCATACGCCGGGATAGAAATCGAAGTAGGCCGCGCGGTATTTCTCCCGGCCGGGGTCGTTCCAGAAGCCGGTCGGCTGGGAGGGAAACGGCGTGCAGCAGACCAACTCCCCTTTCTGCCCGATCACCGGCCGACCCTCCGCGTCCAGCGCCTGCACATCCATGCCCAGGCCGAGACACTGAACCTCCCCGGCATATACCGGCAGCATCGGGTTGCCCAGCATGAAGCAACTGATGATGTCCGTCCCGCCGCAGATGCTGGCCAGCATCAGGTCGCGCTTCACGTTGTTGTAGACCCACCGGAAGCTTTCCACGGTCAGCGGCGAGCCGGTGGAAAGCACGGCCCGCAGCCTGGCGAGGTTCTGCTCCGCGACGGGCCGGATGCCCGCCTTCTCGCAGGAGGCGATGTACTTGGCGCTGGTGCCGAAGACGGTCAGGCCGATCCGCTCGGCCCATTGCCACAGCCGCCGCAGGTCGGGGTGGCCAGGGTTGCCCTCGTAGAGGGCCAGCGTCGCGCCGACGCCCAAACCGCTGACCAGCCAGTTCCACATCATCCAGCCGCAGGTGGTGAAGTAGAAGAGGATGTCGTCCCGCCGCAGATCGGTGTGCAGCATCAACTCCTTCATGTGCTGCAACAGCGTCCCGCCCGCGCCGTGGACGATGCACTTGGGCACGCCCGTCGTGCCGGACGAATACATGATATACAGCGGATGATCGAAGGGAACCTGCTCGTAAACGATGGCTTCCGCCGGCTGGGAGAAATCGCCCCACCGCACCGCTCCGGGCAGGCCGGAAAGCTCCGGCCGCTCGTTGAGAAACGGAATAATGACCACCGTCTCGATGCTGGGAATCCGCTCCACGATGCCGTGAACCCGCTCCAGCGAGTCGATCGGCTTGCCGTTGTAGGTGTAGCCGTCCGCGGAAAAGAGCATCTTCGGGGCGATCTGCCCGAAACGGTCGAACACCCCGCTGATCCCGAAATCCGGCGAGCAGGACGACCAGATGGCCCCCAGCGAAGCCGTCGCCAGCATGGCGATGACCGCTTCGGGGATATTGGGCAGGAAGCCCCCGACGCGGTCCCCCCGAACGATCCCCCGCGACCGCATGGCGGCGGCCAGCCCGGCCACTTGCGCCCGCAGTTCGCGGTGGGTGATGGTGCGGCTCCGGCCGCGTTCGTCCTCGGCGATGATGGCCGGGCGGTCGTCGTTGTGCCGCAGCAGATGAGCGGCGAAGTTGAACTCCAGGCCGGGAAACCAGGTCGTGCCGAGCATGCCTTCGCCGACGTAGGTCGCCGTCGCCGGCCGGCTGGCCGCGATGCCCGCATAGTCCCACATCTCCCGCCAGAACTC
>Ga0129299_1001192_pt1 | contig 17323 bp, 11 predicted proteins | sample ConPoolayeCmetaG_FD_94477 | JGI IMG/M metagenome (GOLD analysis project Ga0129299, IMG submission 94477) | Hot spring microbial mat communities from California, USA to study Microbial Dark Matter (Phase II) - Cone Pool mat layer C metaG ... | reverse complement strand
TCCTGACCGTCGGTGATTTCCTCGAAGATCGTCTTTTCCTCGTCCAAGGCGTCGCGGTGCTGGTCCACATAGGAAAGGACGACGCTGGGACCAAGCTCGATCGTGCCCGAATCCGGCTGTTCCTGGCCGATGATCATCCGAAAAAGGGTGGTTTTGCCGGTTCCGTTGGGGCCGATGACGCCGACGATGGCCCCCCGCGGCACCGTGAACGTGCAACCGTCGAGGATCGTCGTGGGCTGGCCGCCGATGAGGTAGCTCTTCGACACGTTGTTCACGTGGAGGACCTTCTCGCCCAGCCGGGGGCCGGGCGCGATTTGGATGATCGCCTCGCTCTTGGAATCGATCTGTTGGGCGGCGAGTTGTTCGTAGGCCTTGATGCGGGCCTGGTTTTTCTGCAATCGCCCCTGGTGCGAATTGCGAATCCATTCCAGCTCGCGTTGCAGTGTTTTCTGGCGTTGGGTCTCCTTCTTTTCGATCACGCGCAACAGCTCGGCCTTCTGCCGAAGCCACGAGGAGTAATTGCCCTCAAACGGCAATCCGCGGCCGTTTTCCAGCTCGAGAATCCATTTGGTGATGTTGTCCAAAAAGTAGCGGTCGTGGGTGACGATGATCACCGTGCCGGGATACTCGCGGAGGGCCTGCTCCAGCCATTGGATCGTCTCCGCGTCGAGGTGGTTGGTCGGCTCGTCGAGCAACAAGAGGTCGGGCTTTTCCAGCAGGGCCATGCACAAGGCCACCCGGCGGCGCTCGCCGCCGGAGAGCCGGCCGACGACGGCGTCGTCGGGCGGGAGCACCAGGGCGTCCGAGGCGATGTCCATCAGCCGGTCGATCTCCCAGCCGCCCGTCGCGTCGATCTTTTCCTGAAGCACGGCCAGTTCTTCCATGAGCTTGTCGAGGTCGTCGTTCGGGCGGGGATCGGCCATCCGCGCGGAGACCTCGTTGAAGCGGTCCAGCAGGTCCTGGATCGGCTGGACCGCCGTGCGGAGGTTTTCACGCACGGTCTTGTCGAGGTCCAGCTCCGGTTCCTGGGCCACGTAGCGCACCCGCATCCCCTTGGCCAGCGTGGCCGTCCCGTCGATGTCCTTGTCCAGCCCGGCCATGATCCGCAACAACGTGGACTTGCCCGCCCCGTTCTCCCCCACCACGCCGATCTTGGCGCCATAGTAGAACGACAAGCTGATGTCGCGCAGCACGACCTTGTCGCCGTAGGTCTTGCTGACGTTTCGCATCTCGAAAATGAACTGGGGAGGCATCCGATCGCTCGCAAACGCGTAGGGAACAGGACAAGCCCGCCGGAACCGAGGCCCGCGCCGCAACCGTTCGGGGGCGGGGCACATGCTCATTTTCGCGGGCTTCTTGGCGAAAATCGCACGCAGTTGCCGCGAAGGCGATTTATTGTATCGCAGCCGGCCCGGCCCGCAACACGCCAAGATCGCGGCGCCGCTCCCCCGGCCCGCCAAGCCGCTGCGCAACCGGCTCATCGCGGCGCAATCTTCCCAGCCTCCCGAGGAAAACCGTTATCGAACAACAGGGATTGCGGTTTCGAGCGCATGGTGCATACTTTGAGGATACCGATAGCGACTGAAATGGGAAGGAGATGCCATCCATGCAGACGCGACGTTTGGGCAAAACCGATCTGGTGTTTTCAAGCATCGGCCTGGGCACATGGGCCATGGGCGGAGGGGATTGGACCTTCAGTTGGGGTCCCCAGGACGACGAGCTGTCGATCAAGACGATCCACCGCGCCCTTGATCTGGGAATCAACTGGATCGACACCGCCCCGGTGTACGGCCTCGGGCACGGCGAAGAAGTCGTGGGGCGGGCATTGAAGGGGTTGAGTTCGAGGCCGCTGATCGCCACCAAATGCGGGCGGTGTTGGGGCAGCGATCGCAAGATCTTTTCCTGCCTGAAACCAGAGAGCATCCGCGCCGAGGCCGAAGCGAGCTTGCGGCGTTTGGGAGTCGAGGTCATCGACCTGTACCAGATCCATTGGCCGCAGCCGGAGCAGGAGATCGAGGCGGCGTGGGCGGCGGTGGCTGAATTGATCCGCGAGGGCAAGGTCCGTTACGCGGGGGTGAGCAATTTCAACGTCGCCCAATTGAAGCGGATCCAGCCGATCCATCCCGTCGCCTCGCTCCAGCCGCCCTACAGCATGTTGGTTCGCGATGTCGAGACCGAATTGCTGCCCTACTGCCGCGAGCAGCAGATCGGCGTGCTCGCCTATAGTCCGATGCAGAAAGGGCTTCTCACCGGGAAGGTGACGGCGGAATGGGTCGCGCAACTGCCCGCCGACGATCACCGTCGCAACGACCCGCAATTCCGCGCGCCGCGACTGGCCGCCAACATCGAACTGGCCGACGGCTTGCGCCGTCTGGCCGAGGGGCGCGGCCGGACCGCCTCGCAGGCGGCGATCGCCTGGGTCCTTCGCCGCCCGGAAGTCACCGCCGCCATCGTCGGCGCGCGAAAACCCTCGCAAATCGAACAGACCGCGCCGGCCGCCGATTGGCAGCTCTCGCCCGAGGAACTCGCCACCATCGACGCCCTGCTGGAAAAGAGGCAACAAGCGATCGCTTCGGCACTGGCGGGACGGAAATGAGTCGTGCGCCAGCACGCCCATTCGATTTTTCAGCCCGCTCGGGCATCCGCCGGTTGACGCCGTGAGAGGGTCGTTTCAAACTTGAAGCTTGATCCAGGAAAATGGCAGGGGCCGAATTGCTTTCCCACCGCGGCTTTTTCGGGGAGAACTCCACGATGCGAAGACGAGCGTTAATCGGTGTGGCGATGCTGGTAGGGGTCTTTCCTTTCGCGTTGGCAGTCGCGGCGGATTCGGCGGGCGGACCGGCCGATCCCCTGCTGGATTGGTCGCCCTGGGAAACGCATCGGACGGCGATCAAGCACCCGGGCGTAAACATCAAGCCGGCCGACATCGCGCGGGCCAAGGCGAACATCGAGCGGTACGCCTGGGCGAAGGACTATGCCGCCGGCGTGGAGAAGGCCGCCCAACGGCATCTAGCGCGGATCACGCCGGAGTTCCTCGCGGCGATGATTCCCGAGTCCACGCCGGGCGATTCGCTGTGGACGCCTTGCCCTTCGTGCCGCGCCCAGGGCAAGCCCGTCCATCCGCACGGCCTTTGGACATGGAACGTGGAAGATCCGGAGCATCTGAAGTGCAACGTCTGCGGGATGGTTTTCCCCAACGACAAGTATCCCGAGGAAATCGTGCTGCACACGAAGTGGCGCAAGCCGCAGACGATCCGCTTCTGTGGCGGCGAGACGTTCGTGATCTTCGGCTACAAGCTGGGCCGGCCGAGCTTCACGGCCAACGTCCGCGCCCGCAAGGTCCAGTGGACCGCCGCCTATTGCCGGACGCTGGCCGAAGCGCACTTGCTGACCGGCAAGCCGGAATACGCCCGGGCGTGCCGCGACGTGCTCTCGCGGTTTGCCGAATGTTACCCCGGCTGGCTGGTCCACGTGGGTTACGGCGAATACGCCGACATGGACCCGCGGATCGCGTCGCTGCACATCAACCGCTTGCCCGAGCCTGAGTTATGCCCGCCGCCCAACAAACCCGACCGGCGGCTGCACACCGGCTACTGGAGCGCGGGCCGGGCCGGCGGCGTGGGCATGGAATCGGGGTTCGTGCGGCAGGTGGTCGAGGCCTACGATCTGACGTGCGAGGCCCGCGAGGCCGACGGCAAGCCGATCTATGGCGACGCCCAGCGGCGGCGGATCGAGCGCGACTTGCTCTTGGAAAGCACGATCCTCCTGGTGTGCGACAAGCAGATCAACAACAAGTCGGTTAGCAACCGCACGGCCGCCGCGTTGGTGGGGATGTGCGTGGGCCACCCGGGCCTGGTGCGGTTCGGCTTGGAGGGATTCCATCGGACCGTGGACGGCTGGTTTTTGCCCGACGGCGCCACGTCGGAGTCGCCCGCCTACGGAACCATGACGCTCGGGGGCATCTGGGACCTGGCCCAGGCCTTTCGCGGTTACAGCGACCCGCCCGGCTACCGCGACGCGGACGGCACGCGGATCGACGCCTTGGATCTCTACCACGGGACGGCCTACGAGCGGGTGTGGGAGGCATTTTTTCGTGGATTGCAGGGGGATCTGAGTTATCCGCCCTACGCCGATTCGTCGCCCGGCGCGCGCCTCGGCGCGAACTTCGTCGAGGTGATGGCGGGCAACTATCCCGAGCGGCCCGAATACCTCGCCCTGTTGAAGGAAACCGCAGGCACTCGCCAGGCAAAGCGCGGCGTGCCCGCCGGAGACGTCGCACGGCGGGAATTGCTCAAGGAAATGCCAGGATCGGGCATCGCGGTTTACATCCGCGAGCCGGGTCTGGAGGAAAAACCCTCGCCGCCGTTGTCCCTGCCCGACTGGTGCCCGCCAGAGCTGCGCATCGGCCACATGCGCACCGGGAAGGACGGCCGCGAAAGCCTGCTGACCCTCAGCGCCAGCCATTGGGGCAATCACCACCATTACGACAGCCTGAACCTCTACTATTGGAAAAGCGGGCATGAGGTGCTTTCGGATCTAGGATACCTCTGGGACCATCCGCTCAAGCACATGACCATGCGCACGGTGGCGCACAACACGGTGGTGCTCGACGAGAAGGACCAGATTACCAAGGATCGCGGCGGCGAGGTGTTGTTTTTCCACGCCTCGGAGCGCGTGAAGGCGATGGAGGCCCAGTCCCGCGCCTACGCGCAGGCGAAGGTTTACCGCCGCGCGTCGGCCGTCATCGACCACGGCGGCGGCCGCAACTACGTGGTGGACTTTTTCCGCGTGGAGGGCGGCAAGCGGCAGGATTACGTTTATCACGCCGCCGCGAAGACCTGCGACGTGGTGGAACTCAAGCTCCAGCCAGCCCCGGCCGAAAAGCTCTACGATTTCGACAACGTCCGCGTTGCCGACGGCGCCGGCACGTGGCGGGCCGCATGGAAATGCGGCCCGAACATGACCTGCACCGCCTGGAACCTGGGCCAACCGGGCGAGCGCGTGCTGGTGGCCGACGGCTGGGGCCAGCGCGACTGGAAGAATACCGACATCGGCGCGACGATCCCCTACGTGGTCCGCCGCCGCGAAGGCCCTGGGTTGAAGACATTCATCTCGGTCTTCGAGGCCCACCCAACCGGGACGCCGCTGGTCCGCGGCGTCAATCTCCTCGATCCGTCCGGCGTCGTGCTCGTGGAAACGTCGCTGGGGCGGGATTACATCATGTCGCGACTGGAAAGCGGAACGCTGGAAGTCCCGCCGGCGGAAGGCGGAAAACGGCTTGTCGCCCGTTTCGCCGTCGCCGCGGTCCAAGAGGGCAAAGTCGCCTGGAGCGTGGCGGAACGCCACCCCCCAGCGTCGCCCCGATGACGATCACGGATTCCGGCCGAAGGTCATGATCGTGATGTCGTCGCTTTGAGAGCGGCCGGCGGCGTGGCGGCGGACGTCTTCGAGGAGGAGCTTACCGAGTTTTTCCGCCTCGGGCGGGCCGTTCTTGACCAGTTCCAGCACCCGCTCGACCGTGTACAGGTCGCCGTTGACGTTCATGGCCTCCTCGACGCCGTCGGTGGTGATCACGACCATGTCGCCGGGTTCGAGTTTTCGGGTCTCGGACTCGTAGGGGTAGTCCTCCATCATTCCGATGGCCGGGCCCGCGAGATCTTGGTTGAACTGCTCCACCGTGCCGTTGGCCCGCCGGATGATGGGCGAGGCGTGGCCCGCGTTGGCAAGCGTCACCTCGTGCTTTCGCGTATCGACGATGGCGAGGATGAAGGTGACGAACTTGCCTTCGATCTTGCCGTCGGACATGTGGTTGTTGATCGCCTGGATCGCCTCCACCACGTCGTGGACGTGGCGCATCGTGCTCTGCACGCAACTCGACATCCGCGACATGATCAGGGCGCCGGGCACGCCCTTGCCGGCCACGTCGCCGAAGGCGAGGCAGATTCTACCCTCGGGCAGGACGAAGCAATCGTACATGTCGCCCCCGACCGCCTTGGCCGCGTCGTACGAGGCGTAGAATTGGTAACCGTCGACTTTGGGCAACTCGGCGGGGAGGAGATTGCGTTGCACATTGCGGGCGATTTCCAACTCGGCGTCTTGCTTCATTTTTTCGGCGTAGGACTGGGCCAGGCGGGAATTCTCGTAGGCCAGAGCGGCCTGGCCGGCCACCGCCATCAACAGCTCGAGGTCGTCTCGGGTGAATTGCCCCAAGGGGTTTTGCGAGTCGATGCTCACCACGCCCACCGGCTCGCCGTCCAATCCCAACAAGGGAACGCACATCATCGAGCGGATCTTCAAGTCGGCGATCGACTGGCTCCCGCTGAACGCCTCATCCGTGCTGGCGTCGGCCGAGAGGATGCCCGCTTTCTGCGACAACACCCGGTTGAGGATGGTGCGGCTGAGCCTTACCGTGGCGTCCTCGTCCTTGCGGCGGTGACGCATCGCGCGGGGCGTCATCTCGCCGGTCCGATCATCCTTGAGCAAGATGCAGCCGCGGTCGGCGTATTTGAAGATGGCGAAAAGACTGTCGAGGATCTTGGGCAGCAAGGCCCCCACGTCGATCGTGCCGGCCAGGCTGTTGCTGATCTCGAGGACCGCCTTGAGTTTCGCCTGGGGATTGACGTCCAGGCCGCCAAATCGCCCCCGGCCCAGGACCTCGCCGGTGATGGTCGCCTCGGTTTCGTCGCGGATGTCCACCTGTCCGGTGATCAAATCCGGCTTGGGTGGCTGCCGCGGCGGAAGAGCCGTCGCGGGTTCGGGCGTCGGCGCGAGTTCGGGGGCCAGGAAGCGGGCGTTGGCGTCGCCAAATCGGATCGCGTCGTTGTGCGCCAACTCGACTCGGCCGCTGATCCGCTGTTGGTTCACGTACGTGCCGTTGCGGCTGCCGAGGTCTTCCAAGAAAAACTTGCCGTCCTCCGCGAAAATCGCCGCGTGCTTGCCCGACACCGTCGGATGCTGGATCGCAATCAGATTGTCGGGGAGTCGGCCGATGGGATTTTTGCCTTCTTGCAACGGGTATTCCATCGTCTTGTCGCCGAGGACAACCGCCAAGACTGCCATCGATTGCTCCTTGATTGGAAGAAGACCGTGGGAGATTGGGCGCCTCCGCGTATCCGAATGAGGCCACGCGATTTCGAAAAAGAAAGGTTCAGCGTCAGGCTGGCAACGCCCGGATTTGGGACCACCGGTTTGAACCCGCATTGCCCTGTCAGGCGGACCTGGCCCAGATCTTGTCCGCCTCTGTTGCCCCATGAATCGTGCATGGGCATTAAGGCCCCATGGACACACCATTCTATGCAACCCATTGGGGCGGGCAAGACGGCCCGGCCGTGCCGCACCAACCACCCGGTTTAATCACCCGAGCCTCACACGATAAAAGTGCGTTTCCTCGGCGCACCGGCTTGTCCCGCTGGCGACCTTCCGGCAGAATTAAGGTCCCGCCCAGGCAACGGGCGAGTCCCCAAGACGGAAACCAGTCCCACCTGAAACGCCTCGGGGCGCGATCCGTTGCACTCAACGAGGCTGTCATCGCTCCAAACGCGCGGTGGTCGCAAACGGTCCAACGGTTTGCGTTGTCCAGATGACCGAGTGTGATGCGAGGACATCAAAGATATGACTTTGGTTGGTTCCGGGAAATCGGGGGGTTGCGCTGCGATGGAAGGCTGCGCTCCGTCGTGCCCCGAAACGAGGACGCGACGGAGCGCGTCCCGCCAGGGACAAAAACGTGGACGCGGGGAACCGCGTCGTTTTCGAGATGCGAAGGGGACGCGCCCCAGCGTGGACCTCCAGGATTGCCGTCATGGAATTGCGGTTTGGTCATGATGGCAAGCATTGTTGCGGAGCGTGGACCAATCGTCTCCGACGGTAGAAAGGAGTTGCAGGCATGGGAACTGAAGCGATGAGCGATCGACCGACCAATAGTCGCCGGGAATTCCTCCGCGCGTCGGCTGGCGGCCTGCTTGGGGGCGCCGTGGGACCGCTGGCGCTATCGGCCGCGCCCCAGCCCACCACCAGCCCGAGATTGGCCAAAGTCCCGGCAAGCTACTACCAGCAGTTCGACGCCGACCCTCGGTTGGAGGTCCCCGCCGAGGGATACGGGGGGTGGAAAAAAACCGTGCTCGAGTTGGATCTTCGCCGCACCGGCGTGGTGGTCATGCACGCCTGGGATTGCGGCACGCCGGAAGAATTTCCCGGCTGGTACCGGTGCGTGGAGTACATTCCTCGGGCCAACGCGATCTGCCGCGGTGTTTTTCCGAAGCTGTTGCAGGGCGTGCGGGCCGCGGGCGTGCCTCTTTTCCACGTGGTGGGCGGTGGGCAATACTACCAGAAATTGCCGGGGTATCAGCGGGCCCGAAGGCTGGCGGGTCCGCCGCCGACACCCCGCGAGACGATCCCCGCCGACCCGACCCTCCAGAAGTTGCAACAATTCCGCGGTGAAAACGTCTTCGTCGGCAAGCACAACCAGGCCGACGTGGCCCGCGGCTTCGCCCGCCTCGACTTTGCCGCCGAGGCCCGGCCGTTGGGCGACGAAGGGGTCGCCGAAAACGGAGACCAACTCTTCGCGCTGTGCAAGGAAGCCGGCGTGAACCACCTGATTTACGCCGGGTTTGCCATCAATTGGTGCCTGCTGTTGTCGCCCGGCGGAATGCACGAAATGAGCGGCCGCGGTTTTCTCTGCTCCGCGTTCCGCGACGCGACCACGGCCGTCGAGAACAAGGAAAGTGCCCGCCGCCAGTGGGCCAAAGAGTTGGGCCTCTGGCGCGTGGCCCTGGCCTTCGGTTTCGTGTTCGACGTGGACGATTTCCTCGCCGCCGTCCAAAGCGCGCCGCCCGCCTGAGCGGGACGCCTTCCGCGTCGCAAACATGAAATTCAGACTGCGTTGTCACTTTTGAAAAAGGTTGCCATCCATGGGAAGTTGCATGAATCGGTTGGTGGGCGTCGTATTGGTACCGGTGCTTGCCTCCGCGGCTTTCGGCGGACCGTTGCGCCTGGCATTCGACGGGAAGACCGACTACACGATCGTCGTGGATCCGGAGGCGATCGCGGCCGAAAAACACGCCGCCGCGGAACTTGCCGCCTTCCTCAAACAGGTGACGGGCGCGGAGTTTCCTATCCGCGTGGCCGCCGAGCCGCCCTCCGGTCCCGCGCTGGTGATTGGACCGGGCCGCGCGGCCAGCCATCTGGCCGGCAACCTGCGTCTGGAGGAACTGAAACCCGACGGGATTGTGATCGAAACCGTGGGCCCGCATCTGATCTTCGCCGGCGACCGCCCCCGAGGCACGCTCTATGCCGTCTACACCTTTCTCGAAGACGTCGTCGGCTGCCGCTGGTGGTCGTCGAAAGCGGCCACGATTCCAGCCCGCCGGGAACTGACGGTTCCCGAACAGCACGCGCGGTACGTGCCGCCGCTGGAGTATCGGGAAACATTCTGGTCCGACGCCTTCGACGGCGACTGGGCGGCCCGAAACAAGTCCAACGGCAATTCCGTCCGCCTGGAGGAAAAGCACGGCGGCAAGGTCCGCTACGGGGGGCCGTTCTTCGTCCACACGTTCGCCAACTTCGTGCCGCCGGAAGTCTACTTCAAGGACCATCCCGAGTATTTCAGCGAAGTCAACGGCAAGCGCCTCGACGGCTACGCCCAGGTGTGCGTCACCAACGAGGAGGTGAAGAAGCTCATCACGGCCAAGGTCTTGGAATACCTCCAGAAAGACCCCCATGCGCAGATCATTTCCGTTTCGCAGAACGACTGCGACAACCATTGCCTCTGCGCGAATTGCAAAAAGCTGGAGGAAGAAGAAGGTTCTCCGGCCGGGCCGCTTTTGCACCTGGTGAACCACGTGGCGGCCGAGGTCGCCAAGCACTTTCCCCACGTGGCGATCGACACCCTCGCCTATCAATACACGCGCAAACCGCCCAGGCACGTCAAACCGCTGCCCAACGTCATCGTTCGCTTGTGCAGCATCGAGTGCGACTTCGCCCACCCGCTCACCGCGGAAAGCAACCGCAAGTTCGCCGAGGACATCCGCGGCTGGTCGCGAATCTGCCGTCGGCTCTACATCTGGGACTACACCACGAATTTCGCCCACTACATCCAGCCCCATCCCAACCTTCGCGTGCTTGGCCCGAACATCCGCTTCTTCGTCGAGCACGGGGCAAAGGGCATTTTTGAGCAGGGCGCCTACCAGTCGCCCGGGGCCGAATTCGCCGAGTTGAAGGCCTGGGTGCTGGCCAAATTGCTTTGGAACCCGAAACTCGACGATCAGGCCCTTGTCCGTGAATTCGTCCACGGCTACTACGGCGAGGCCGCCGGCCCGATCCTGGAATACATCGATTTGATCCACGACGAGGCCGAGGCGAAAAAAACCTATCTCACCTGCTTCAGTCCGACGACGGCCAACTTCTTGAATCTCGCCTTGCTGGCGAAGGCCGAAAAACTCATGGACCAGGCCGAGGCGGCGGTCAAGGAGAAGCCGGAACTGTTGCGGCGGGTCCAAGTCGCGCGGCTTCCGTTGCGCTATGTCTGGGCGACGCGCTGGTACGAATTGCAAGATCAAGCGGCGCGAGAAAAAACCGCCTGGCCCGGTCCGGCCGACTATGCCCAGAATTGCCGCGAATTCCTCGCCGTCGCGAGATCCGCCGGAGTGACGATGATTTCGGAAGGGGGCCGGCTGGATGCCTTCGAGCGCCGCACCATCGGCTTGGGGCGAACCAGCTCGCCGCCCCCGCCGGGCTGCGAAAATCTTCCCCGCGACCAATCGATCGACCTCCAGGACGCCACCTTCACGCTCGCTTCGGAGGGCGTCTGGGCGACGATCGAAAAAGACGACCTGGCCTCGGACAAGACGGCGGCCAGAATGCCGGGCAACCATCACCAGTGGGCGGTGCAACAGCCGCTGGCGGGAAAGGCGCTGGTCCCCGACGCGGTGTACGACGTGTACGCCGCCATCCGCGTCGAAAAAACCGGCGACGCCGGCCAGGCCTTCAGCGCCGGCATCTACGACACGAAGAACCGAGTGGGCTTGGGTCAGGTCGGCGCCGCCTGCGCCGAAATCCCGGATTCCCAGTACCACGTCTACAAGCTCGGCGCCGCCAAGCTGCATGACGACGTCTACCTTTGGGTAGCGCCATCGGCAAATCCCGAGAACGTGAAACACGTTTGGGTCGATCGGTTTTGGCTGGTCCGGCGGCAGTAGGCCCGGACGGTCCAGGTTCATCACCGTTCACGGGCTGGGGGCAGTCGCGTTTTTTCGCGCCGTCGCCGCGCAGATGCTTCGCCCCCGTGAACGGCGCCCCGCGCCAGCCCCAGGGCATTTTCACGGCGGAAGAACGATGGCCTCGCCCCCGGCTCAAGGACGCTTTGGGACTATCCGCCGAGCAGTTCGCCGGCGAGATTGCGGTAGTCTTCCGCGCCGTTGGAAGCCGGGGCGTACTGGAAGATCGATTGGCCGAAGCTCGGGGCCTCGGCTAGCCGCACATTGCGGCGGATTCGGGTCTGAAAGATTTTCGCGTCGGCCCACGGCGATTGCTCGCGCTGCGCGCGGCGGAAGAACTCGTCGACGTCCTGGCTGACCTCCAACGCCAGCCGCGTGCTCGAATCGTACATACAGAGGATCACGCCGTTGAGGCGGAGGCGGTTGTTGAGGCGTTTGGCCACCAACTCGATCGTTTCCAGCAGCTTGCTCAGCCCGTGCAAGGCCAGGAAATGCGGCTGGAGTGGGATGAGGATTTCTTCCACCGCCGCCAAGGCGTTCAGCGTGAGGATTCCCAACGAAGGCGGGCAATCGATGAACAGATAGTCGAAGGTTTCCGGGTCTTCCTCGAGTTTGTCGCGGAGGATGAGTTCTCGGCCGACCACGCCGGCAAGCTCCAGTTCCGCCGCCGCCAGATCCAGGTGCGATCCGACCACCCACAAGTTCTCCGCCACCTGGCGCCGCACGTCGGCCAAACGGGCGCCGCGCACGAGGACGTCGTAGACCGAGGCGTTTCCAGGCCGGGGATCGATGCCCAAATGCAACGAGGCGTGGGCCTGGGGATCCAGGTCGATCAAGCAAACGCGTTGTCCCGTGGCCGCCAGGGCCGCGCTGACGTTGACCGCGGTGGTCGTCTTCCCCACCCCCCCTTTCTGGTTCATGATCGCAATCGATCGCATCCAACACCTCCTGTGTCTTTAGGAGCGATGAAAATGGACGTGCTGCCAGCGGCCGTCGATGCATTGCCAGACGCGAGTCTCTTGACACTGCGAGATCGTCACCTTGCCCTCGGCGTCCGTTCGTTGGGTCAGGCGGACGTAAGCCACCACGGCCGCGTCGCCCATCACGCGCACCCGGGGGGCCACCATCGTGGTGTTCCGAGCCCCGGCCGAGGCCCCCAACTTGAAAAAGAAATGGTGGAACTCCATCCCCTCGACCAGATGGCCTTGCGACTCAGGCTCGAAGGCCGACAGGCTTGGATCGCACAACGAGCGATACGTCTCCCAGTCGGCCGAGGCAATGCTGTCCAATAGCCGCTGGGTCAGGGAAAGCAGCTCCTGGACGGTGGATTCTTCGCTGGACATGTTCACTCCTTCATCAAACCGAGTCGGACCAGTTTTTCCCGGCATTCGTCGCGTTCCCGGCTGCGTTCGAGGTTTCTCCAGGCCGGGTCCTGGGCCGCGAGAAAGTCGCTTTCGTTGGCGGGCAAGCGCCCGGCCGCCGCCAGTCGGGCAATCACCCCGCGATCGAGCCGCGTCAATACGACCGCCTCCATCCGGTAGTCGACAAACGCCTCCCAGACCAGCGGAAACAACGGCCGGACGATCTCCTGGCCGATCGTCAAGGCATACTGCCGGATTTCCCACTGCGCATGGAGGTCCATGCGAAGTTCCAAAAAATGAAGCAGGTTGTGCAGGTCGATCTTCCAATAGGCTTCGGTGTACGTGGCGAGAGGAAGATCCTTTCGTGCCTGTTCCCGAGCCACGCCCACTTCGATCCGCCGCCGATAGACCTGCCGCGCCCTCTGGTGCAACTCAGCTTCCGCGGCCGTAAGTTCTCGACCAGTCTCGATATCGAGCGTTCCCTCACTGCCTTGACGGTTGGCCTCGGCCTGCCGACGCCATTGGTCGGGCGGCGTGGTCTGGGCCGCGTCGATGGCGATCGAGTAGCGGGTACTCATCTCGTTGACCGAGGCGGTCCGGTGCCGAATCCACTGCCGCCAGCAGTCCATCGGCACGCGGACCAAAAGCTTCACTTCCGCCATCTCAAAGGGCGTCGTATGCCGATGCCGCATCAGGTAGCGAATCAGCGTGCGGTCGTCGGAGACCGGTCGCGTTCCCTGACCATAACTGACCCGGGCGGCTTGAACTACCGCCGAATCGTCGCCCATCACATCGACCAGGCAGACAAACCCTTGGTCCAGGACGGGAAACTTCTTCCATCGCAATTCTTCGACGATCGCGGCGTTGGTGGGCATGGCGGCCATTGTATCCGGGAAACGGCTGGCGGGCGATTCCGCCCTCAGGCAGCACTCCCTTGCGTCCGGTGAACCAGGTCCCGTGGAAGGAGTTCTTGATTGACCTGGGGATCACGGCGAAGGGCATCCAAGACGATTTCCAGTTGCTCGCGCGGCCCGAGGGCCAAGTCCACCAGCAGCAATTTGCGTCCCTTGACCTCGCAGGCCCCGCCGCCGTTGCCGTCCAGCCATTCGTGGCGGACCTCGTAGCCTGCCCTTTCGGCCAGGCGAAGCGCCGCCTGAAGGACCTCCACTGTCCGCATTCCAGTATCCCCCATGCGATGGGTTTTGAGGCTCTTGACCGTGCGGGGCGGATTATATCGCCTTGCGTTTCAGTTGCCGAGGCCTCTTCGACGATACCCTCAAAGGTCACTAACTTCTTTGGTCGCTTATAGTTAAGACGCGCTTGCTCGGTAAGCGAGCGAACCCTTTGGCGAATAGGCAAGCGCGGCGAACGAGGCATTTCAAGCAAAACTTGGCAAGCGACCGCGTCATCCACGAACACGGCACGACGACCATGAGCGGCACTCCCGACCGCGCTGCGCTGGAGCAGCAGATTGAGCTTCTCAAGCAGCAACTCGCTCACACGCAGAAATTTACGGCCCTGGGCGAGTTGGTCAGCACGACCACCCACGAATTCAACAACGTGCTGATGACGATCATCAATTACGCCAAAATCGGGATGCGCCACAAAGACGAGGCGAACCGCGACAAGTGTTTCGACAAAATCCTCGCGGCCGCCAACCGCGCGGCCAAGATCACCGGGAGCATCCTCGGGATCGCTCGCAATCGTTCGTCCGGGCAAGAGCCGACCGATTTGGCTCAGCTCCTGGAGGATACGCTCGTGCTCCTGGAGAGGGAAATGAACAAGTATCGGATCGTGGTCGAGAAGCGAATCCAACCATCCCCCCCCGCCTTGGTCAACGGCAACCAAATCCAACAAGTCTTGCTCAATCTGCTGATCAACGCCCGACAGGCGATGCCTCATGGTGGTCGGGTGATGGTCAAACTTCAGCACGATCCCGAAAGCAACACAGTGGACGTGGTCGTGCGTGACTACGGTCCCGGCATCCCACCCGACATCCTGCCACACATCTTTGACCCGTTTTTTACCACGAAGAAGGGTCCCGACGCGACAGGAAAGGGTGGCACGGGCCTTGGGCTGTCGACGTGCAAGGACATCATTGAGGCCCATCACGGTCGAATCCGCGTGGAAAGCACCTTGGGCAAGGGAACGTCATTCACGCTCAAGCTGCCCGTCGCGCATCCCGCGGCCCCAATCCCCCCAACGGCCCCCTTGGCCGCGCAGCCATCGAGTCCGTCGTCTGCCGCTACGATGTAGCAAGCCCATCTTGCGGCGGCCCAGCCCGCGAATCGCTCGGCTGTTTCCCGGCTTGCGCTCCAGCCAACTTCCAACGCAGTTGTGCGGTCCAGCCGAGCTTCGCCTTCGACCCGAGCGTGGACCTCGACCGCATGGAAAAAGGGGGGACTTTCGAGGCTCACGCTCCGGTGGCGCCGGGGGTCACCACGGCCGGAGAAAGCAGATCGACAGCCCCTCGTCGTTCACCACGGGCGTGATCTGCCAATCGGATCGCTGTTGCTCGGTCCAGGCGACCGCCGTGGTGGAAAGATAGGCAACCCACCAACCAAGCATCACTTGGGAGAAATAGTGCTTGTGGCGAATCATCCTCGTCCAGCCTGGGACGACCGAGGCGACATAAAGCGCGGATTTCAGCGGGAGGTTGTCGGTCATCATCGCGGCGTTGAGGAAGTTGATTCCCCCGATGAAGGCGTGGCCGCTGGCCGAGTTCTCCGCGTGGAAGGGCACCCAGCGCGACCCGTTCGTCTTGTCCTCTGGCCGTCCCGCCCCCAACCCGTATTGCAAAGCGAGGATCACCGGCGCCCCGACCAGAAAACTGCGAAGCGAACGATCTCCCCATTCACCGAGGACTCGGGCGGTGGGACTATCGGGCCAGGACTCACCGGCCGCCACGCACACCCCATAGAAGGGAAGGAAGTGGCGTCCGTTGCCGAGTTCGCCCGCGATGTAGGCGAATTTGCGGGCATTGTGGGTCCCGACGTGATCGTGGTGCCACTGCTGGAAGTTCTCGTCGATGGTTTGATCGTCGATCTTCACGTGGGCGAACACGGCGGCCAGCCCGATGCCGCCGGAGAGGGCCACAAGTTCCGAGGCCGAATAGAAGCGGCTGTAGTCCTGGATGCTTAGGTCCAAGATGCGGTGGAACTCCAGGCCGCACCGGGCCCACCAACCGCCCGGCCGCGGCCCCGTCCCCTCCAAGTCGTCAAGGTCTTCCACGAATCCAGGCCCGATCCGTTCGCCCAAGTTTTCGTTTTCACCGCCCCACCCGGCCTGGTCGCTGCCCAGCGTCGGGTCCGGTGAATCTGCCGTCACGGCGTCGAGAAACTGGAACGAATCCTCCTGGCGGTGGTCTGTCCAACGGAGCATGGTTTGCCACTCCGCTGGACGGTTGCGGGCGGGAATCGTCTCCCCGAACACAGGGCGGTAGGTCGTGCGCTCGAGGGCTGAGGTGGAGCGACTGTCGGGTCCTGAGGCGCACCGGGTCGAGGGCGAACAGCCGGGCGAGCCGGCTGGGGAACCCGGCTGGCATGAAGGTCCGCTCGGTGGCGTGGCGGGCACGGCCGGGGGTGGCGGCGGAAGTCCTTGGACGCCCAACGTCTCCTGCAAATGAGCCAAAATCCGCTGTTCCAAGGCCCGATCGCGACCGAGCCGAATCCAACCCCGATTTACTTCCCCGTCGCCAATCGGACTCACCACCCTGGTGAACGACCCCTCCGTCCGAAAAGTGGCCGCGCCGGCCGAGACGTGGGCGGGCCGCTTGACGTCTTCCAACTCCTTGAAGACGGTCACCTCAACCAGAAATCCTCCCTCGGATGGGACTACGCGCACCTGGGCCTGACGGCGGATCGATTGCAGCGTGCTTTCCACCTTCTCGTAAGGGTCGGCCGAGTCGTTTCGCCACGGTTCCAGGACCGTCGATCCGGTCTCGGGAAACGTGTCGATCCGCCCTTCCGTCAACGTGTCGCCCACCATCCGCACCGGCTGCTCGTTCTCGATGCGGAAATAGTCGTCGATCACATGCGTCAAGGCCTCCCAGAGGGCCGACCAATCTTGTACAGGCATGAGGAGCGGATTGTCGGAGTAGAGCGGGACGGGCGGCCCCATCGGTTCGGCCAAGGGGCGCACGCGCACACATCCCATCACCGCCGCCAACAACAATCCCAGCAACCCAGCCCAACGCATCGAGTTTTGAGCGCGCCCCATGGAATGCGACAGTGAAATTGGCGCAAAGCCCCTTCGCACCTTTCGAGAAGGGCGCAGAGTGTCCCAGAAAACCCGCCTCCGCCGCAAGGGCAGAAACTTGCGGAAATAACCATCGAGGTGGGTGTTGTATGCAATTAAAGAGGGTATTCCGAAAAGTCCCAACGAGGACACAATCCGTCCCACATGGTGGCATAATACCACCATGTTGGTCTAGTGCCGGTGGAAAGCTAACCGCCCTGCAATATGCGCGCGGCCGAATATAAGTCCTTCTTATTCGAGTAACGTCTCATTTCAACGCCTGCGGAGCACAAAGGCCCGTTGACGGGCCTTCGCCGCCCTAGGTGGTGTTAGGCCCGGCGTTTCACGCCGGGTCGCGGTGTCGATCCCAGGGCGAACCTTAAGCCCCGTTTACGGGGCTTCTCGCTGTGGCGGTGTTGAGGGCGATTGCTCTGTGGAGCGCGGGCATCTTGCCCGCATTTGTGGTGGCGGGCGAGACGCCCGCGCTCCTGGCCTGGCGGGCGAGACGCCCGCGCT
>Ga0129299_1001190_pt1 | contig 17329 bp, 15 predicted proteins | sample ConPoolayeCmetaG_FD_94477 | JGI IMG/M metagenome (GOLD analysis project Ga0129299, IMG submission 94477) | Hot spring microbial mat communities from California, USA to study Microbial Dark Matter (Phase II) - Cone Pool mat layer C metaG ... | reverse complement strand
ATTTATATCTCTCCTTGAATTATCAACCTATTACTCCACCACCAAAGTGCGTTTGAACAAAAAGAAAGTTTTACTTGGAAATTATGCCGAGGCAGTCTTATAATAATTTAGACAATTTAAGTAATTATTTCTCCTTGACTAATCATATAAAGAGTGATTTATCTGAGAAATACTAATTAAATGTTCATTAAATCTTATCATAAGATTGTCTGGTAACTGTATTTACATTATTGTTATGTTAGATGTGATTAATAATGATAGTTATTAGTATCCATTCAAAATTAAGTTGATTACAAAAAATTTGGAGAAAAAATGAAAAACTTAACATTAGTATTTATGATTTTATTTGTAAATATTTTTTCTGTTTTTTCACAGCAGGAGAGAAAAGATTCATTGAAATCATACAGATTAGGTGAAATTGAAATTTATGAATCAAAATCGCAGATTTCGAAAATTAGTAAGGCATCAGTTGTCGATGTTCCTTATTATATACTTCAATCAACCGATGTCCTTTCAGCATCTGAACTGCAGATGTATTTGCCTACAGGTGTAATAAGGACAAATTCAAGAGGAGAATCCATGCTTTTTCTGCGGGGAGCAGGGGAAAGGCAGTTAGGTCTCTTTTTCGACGGGATGGCAATGAATATCCCATGGGATAACAGGTTAGACCTTACTTTTGTGCCTGTTGATATAATCGGAAATATCAGATTGAACCTATCATCAAGCTCAATGTTCTATGGTGCAAATGTATTGGGGGGTGCTGTTAATCTTTCCACGATTGAAAGGACTGAAGAGGGATTTGGATTAAGCCTTAAACTTCAGGGCGGTGATGGCAACAGTCAGAATTATTCTATACTTCATGACGGCAAAATAGGGGAGTTTAATTATATAGCAAATATTTCTTATATGAAAACCGACGGCTTTTTGATGTCCCAGAAAGCACCAGACAGTCTTGGTAATCAGGATCCAAATTCTGCTCTCAGAACCAACAGTAATCAAGAGAGATTCAACGCATACATCCGAGGTGAATATCATTTTAGTGAAAATACTATTTCAGGACTTTCAATTTCATTTACAAATCAGAACAAAGGAACACCTCCAGAAACATTCGCAGGAAGCAACGCAAGATTCTGGATTTATCCCCTAAGAAACCGATTGGCAATTACATTCAACGGTATGCATTCATTTTCTGATGATATTTCTCTCAAAGCTACTTTCTGGCATGATATATTTACTCAAGAAATAAATGGATACACCGGGATTGATTATAAAGTAATTAAAGAGACCCAGAAGGATAATGATGTAACAAGCGGAACTCGTCTTTCATTGAATTATAGCATTGCTAAGAATCACTCTCTATCTTTGGTATTTAATGGTTTTATGACAAACCACAAACAGACAGTCAACAAAGATCCTGAAACCGAATATTCGCAGAATACAATAAGCACAGGATTGGAGTATTGGACTTCCTTAGATATGCTTGAAATAAAAGCAGGTGTTGGTTTTGATTATAATTCAACACCAAAGACAGGCTTGTTCAAAGAAGCCGAAGGAACCTCCCAAAGTGATTTTGCAGCTTTTTTTAATCTGAAATATTTAATTTCTGAGAGTTTTGCTATTTTTGCTGGAACTGGTAGAAGAACCAGATTCCCTTCAATGAGGGAGCAATATGATGGTGCTTTGAATGCATTCAAAACAAATCCTGATCTTAAAGCCGAAAGTGGGCTGCTTAATGATGCTGGCTTGATTTATACACGTGATAAAATCGACTTTAAAGCAACTGCTTTCTATAATATTTATGAAGGTTTAATCGAGAGAATCAGGCTGTCAAAAGAGCAGGATTCACTAAGAAGGAGAATGAGGGTAAATTATTCAGATGCTACAATTAGTGGTATTGATATAAATATTAGCTACAGACCGATTGTAAAAATGTTGATAGAAGGGTATTTAACTTTTATGTCTTATAGTGCTGAACAGAATGGGACGAAAATTGAGCAACTAATACAGAAACCTGACTGGTTGGCTGGATTCAATATTAATTATTTCTTCCCCTTTGGTCTGAAACCTCAATTGGAAATTGAATATACTGGGAAACAATATGACACAGACCCTGAAGATAATAAAAAATTTTTAAGCATTGAACCTTCCTTAGTTTTAAATTTAAGATTATCTTATTCGTTTCATGTAGAAGATTTGGTGAACTCAGAGATTTTTATCAGGATAAATAATATTACAGATGAGTATAAGTTATTGCAGTTAGGATTGCCGGCCCCGGGACGTACTTTTTATGCTGGTTTATCTTTGAGGTTATAATTTTGTATTTGGTTTTATCAAAATCTGAGAATTAGATAAATAATAATGCCCGAAGGATTAATAAAACTTCGGGCAGTTCTTAAAAAAAATAGTTATATTATATTATGAGTAATATTGAATTCTGGAATAATCGCTATCAATCAGAAAGCTACGCTTATGGTCACGAGCCAAATGTATATTTCAGAGAATGGATTGATAAGCTGAATCCAGGCAGAATACTTTTACCAGCTGAAGGAGAAGGTAGAAATGCTGTTTATGCTGCAAAGAAAGGCTGGGATGTTTATGCATTCGATAATAGTTCTCAGGCAAAAAAGAAAGCAATTGAATTAGCTAAATTGAACAATGTCAACATTCATTATGAATGTAAAGAGTTCGAAGATTTAAACCTCGAAAAAGATTCTTTTGATGCTATCGGATTAATATTTGCCCATTTTGCAGGAAGCAAACGAAAAGAATTTCATATAGAGTTAATTAAATATCTCAAAGCAGGAGGGTATATTATTTTGGAGGGGTTCAGTAAAATTCAATTAGAATATCAAAAAAAATTCAATTCAGGTGGTCCAACGAACATAGAAATGCTATTTTCCTCAGAGGAAATTGAGGATGATTTTAAATCTTTAAATAAAATTTATCTTGCTACAGCTGAAATTATGTTGAATGAGGGCTTATATCATAATGGGTTGGCTTCGGTTGTTAGATATGTTGGCAGGAAATGATTTATTTCATTGATTAAGAATTTGATTCTTTATTTTCTTCCTGCGACTTATCAATTTCGAATGTGAAACTCAGTTCATCTGGATTGGTTTTTAATTCGTTGGCAATATCATCTAATTCTTTTAGTTCCGGAAGATCTTTTAGTGAGTTTAAACCAAAAAATTTGAGAAAATCAGGAGTTGTTCCGAAGAGAAGAGGTCTGCCAATAGTGTCTTTCCTGCCGACAATATCAACAAATTTTTTTTCTATAAGTGAATTTATAACATCACCACAACTTACTCCTCTAATTTGTTCAATTTCGGCTTTGGTAATTGGTTGCTTATAAGCAATAATGGCAAGGGTTTCCAGAGATGCCTGAGTAAGTTTTCTTTTTGTTTTATATTTAATTAATTGCTGAATTAATTCACCATATTCAGTCCGTGTAGCAAACTGATAGCCTCCGGATATGTTAATAATATGGTAAGGTCTTGAGCTGATTAATAAATCTTTGTTTATCTCATTTATAATGTTCAGGAAATCTTCAGGTTTGAAATTATGCTCTAAATTAATGACTTCATCTGTTTTTTGTGACAAATCAAAAATGTCAATATTTAAATTATCATTTTTTTTATCATAATCATTTTTAATAAGAATTTTATATAATGTGTTTAATGAAACAGGCTCTTCTGAGGCAAAAATAATTGCTTCAACAGCAGATTTCTGGTCATCTTTGGAAAGCTTTAGAAAAACGGGTATGTTATTATCAGGCATTTTCTATTATTTTGATGTAATTCTTATTAGTAATTATGATATCCTCGAATGTGCTTGATTGTAGAGCAATGATAAAACCAGATTTGATGAGTTCAAGCAATGCAAGAAAAGTAACCACTATAACATTTCTGGGTTCTTTTTTGATTATTCTTGCAAAGCTGAATTTTTTCTGCCGTAAGAGAATAGCTTTTATCATTTCAATTTTTTCTTCGACTGTGATATTTATCAATGGTATAATATGACTGTTATCTTGATATTTCTTTCGTTCTAAAATTTTTCCGAAGGCACTCATCAAATCGAATACAGAAGCATTTTTATATTGGACTCCGTTTAAATTTATAGCTGTTTGATGGTCAACTTCATATAGCTGTCTGAAATAGGTAAAACGCTGAGATTTTTCAAGATTTGAAAGTTCTCTTGCAGCTTCCTTAAATTGCTTATATTCAAGAAGTTTTTGGACAAGAGGTATTCTTGGGTCTTCCGATTCATCCGCGGAAGAATCAGAATTATTGGGCAGAAGCATCTGAATTTTAATTTGCATAAGGGTTGCGGCAATTACAATAAATTCTCCCGCAATTTCTAAGTCTAATATTTTCATCAATCTGATATATTTCAGGAACTCATCTGTAATTCTTGCTATGGGGATATCGTAGATATTTATTTCATCTCTTTTAATGAAATAAAGAAGTAAATCAAAAGGTCCTTCGAAATTATCTAACTTTATCCTATACATTGAAATTCAATAAGAAACAATTAGAAACATAATAAAATCGAATGAGGTATTATCCACAATTTATAAACTAAATAATATCCGAATAAATTCTTGGAACTCTTGCACTCACTGAAGTAAGTATTTCATAGGTAATAGTTCCGGAAATATCCGCCAAATTATCCGCTCCAATATGAAGACCATTTTGAGAACCGATTAAAATTACATCATCACCAATGTTTATATCATCAAATCCGATATCAACCATTGATTCATCCATACATATAGTCCCCACTAAATTATAGAATTTTCCTTTTATAAGGCACTTTGATAAATTTGTTAAATGTCTTGTGTAGCCATCTCCATAGCCAATAGGTATTGTTGCTATCCTTGTTTGTTTGTCTGAAATAAATGTTCTGTTGTAGCCAACTGAATCGCCTTTTTGGATAGTTCTTATCGAAATTACTTTTGTAGATAAGTCTAAAACAGGTTTCAATTCACAAGAAACATTATTCATATTTGAATAAGAATAACCGTATAATGACAAACCCGGTCTAACCATATTGAAATGAGCTTCTGGAAATTCAAAAATCCCGGCTGAGTTGGCCATGTGGATTAAATTAAATTTATATCCATTTGAGTTTAGATTTTCTAAACAAGACTTGAAAAGTTGAAGCTGGTATTTTGAAAAATCAACGTCGGAGTCAGATGAAGAAAAATGTGAACAAATTCCTATCATTTCAAGATTAGGTAACTCATTAAATTTTTTCATAAAACTTACAGCTTCATCGGGAAAAATACCATCACGACTCATACCAGTATCAATATAAAGATGTGTTTTAATTATTTTGTTTTGATATTTTGCTATTTCAGAGAGTTTTTTACAAAAATCAATTGTAGAGACAGCAACATCAAGATTATAATTAACAATGTTTTCTGCATCTCCGTTGGCGTCTGGGACAAGCACTATAACAGATGAATTCATCCCTGATTCCCTAATGATTGCACCTTCGTCAGTGAAAGCAACGCCTAAATAATCTATACCAATTTTGTTCAAATATTTAGATGTTTCAACGATACCGTGACCATAGGCATTAGCTTTGACCACAGCCATTATTTTAGAATATCGAACTGTTTTTTTGATATATAAGAGATTGTCTCTGAGATTACCCAGATTAATTTTAGCAATAGTACTTCTCAAATTATCCCCCCGAAATTAGTCTGTCCAAAATAACAGACAAACATTTACAAAAATATAAAATTTAGCATAAAACATAACAAAAAAATTAAATAATTATAAGACGTTTCAAGTTAAAAAAATGAATAATGACAGAAAATTAAGTGTTTGAAAATAAATAAATTCATATTTTTGATTTTTTGTTTGTTGACAATTGGAGAAAGTATGAAAGAATTTGCAAATATGACTTATCTTGATTTTTCTGATTCAAAAATATTGAAAAAGCAACAAGAGGCAATCAGAAAAGTCAGAGAAAATTTTAACAAAGAATATCCTAATTATATTGGTGGAAAAGAAGTTTTTACCGAAAAAAAGACAATAAGTATCAATCCAGCCAACCTTGATGAAATAATAGGAAAATTTCAAAAAGGCGGAAAGGATGATGCTGAAAATGCAATTCAGTCAGCTCTGAAAGCCTTTGAAAGCTGGAAAAATGTTCCAGCCAAGGAAAGAGCTAATTATTTGTTCAAAGCTGCTAACGAAATGAGAAAAAGGAGATATGAAATCAATGCATGGATGATATCAGAAGTTGGTAAAAACTATTTGGAAGCCGACGCTGATACATGTGAAGCCATCGATTTCCTCGAATTTTATGGAAGAGAAGCTATCCGCTATTCTAAAAAGCAGCCTCTTACTCCATACAAAGGAGAAAAAAATGAATATTTTTATATCCCTCTTGGTGTTGGATTAATCGTCCCACCATGGAACTTTCCTCTGGCTATTCTGGTTGGAATGTCATCTGCTGCAATTGTTACTGGTAATACTATAGTTTTAAAACCATCTTCGGAATCACCAATGATGGGTTGGCTCTTTACTGATATAATGAGAAAAGTTGGTTTGCCGGACGGTGTATTGAATTATTTTGTAGCAAGTGGTGCAGAAGCAGGGGATTATCTCGTTACTCATCCAAAGACAAGATTTATAGCCTTTACTGGTTCAATGGAAGTAGGACTAAGGGTTAATGAGCTTGCTGCAAAGAAATCCGAAGGGCAAATCTGGATTAAAAGAGTTATTGCTGAAATGGGCGGAAAAGACTCTATAATTGTTGATTCTGAAGCAGATATAGATGATGCCGTTAAGGGTGTTGTGGTTTCGGCTTTTGGTTTTCAGGGGCAGAAATGTTCAGCTTGCTCCAGAGCAATTGTTGATAAATCTGTATATGATGAATTTGTGAAGAAACTGAAAGATGCTGTCAGTCATCTGAAGATAGGAGATCCAAAAGACAATTTCATCGCCGGACCTGTTGTTAGTCAAAAAGCCGAACAATCAATTTTAAGTTATATTGAAATCGGAAAGAAAGAGGGGAAACTGCTTATTGGTGGTAATAAAGTAAAAGGGCTCAATGGCAATTATATAGAGCCTACTGTATTTATTGATATCAAACCAGATGCAAGAATTTCACAGGAAGAAATATTTGGTCCTGTTCTTGCTGTTATCAAAGCTAATGATTATGATGATGCTCTAAATATTGCAAATAATACAATTTATGGTTTAACAGGTGCGGTTTATTCCAAAAACAGGGATAAATTAATGAGGGCAAAAAATGAATTTCATGTTGGAAATCTATATCTTAACAGAAAGTGCACAGGAGCCTTAGTTGATGTTCATCCTTTTGGTGGTTTTAATATGAGCGGGACAGATTCGAAGGCTGGTAGCAGAGATTATCTTCTTCTATTTTTGCAAGGAAAATCTGTAAGTGAAAAAATCATCAAATAAATTGTTAAGTTAATAATAATAAAGTGAAGAGATTTTTAGTAAATCTCTTCACTTATTTCTTTTTGGGCTATGAATACCTATCTGGAAAATACGGCTGATATAGAAAAGAAAAGAGCTGCTATACTATCTGTTATTGCTGCTGTTTTCCTGACATTGATAAAATTTATCGTTGGATTTTCAACAGGAAGTTTAGGTATTCTATCTGAGGCATTGCACTCAACCCTGGATTTTATTGCCGCTATGATTACTTTTCTTGCAGTTAGAATTTCTTCAAAACCGGCAGATACAACCCATAATTATGGACATGGCAAAGTTGAAAACTTGTCAGCTTTACTTCAGACGATATTGTTATTAATTACTTGTGCATGGATTATTTATGAAGGCTTAAACAGAATTATCACTGGCCACACAGATATTGAAGTTAATTTCTGGAGCTTTGCAGTTGTAATTGTATCAATTTTTGTTGATTATACAAGAGCTTCCCATCTAAAAAAAATAGCCCGAAAATATAACAGTCAGGCACTCGAAGCCGATGCACTCCATTTTTCAACGGACATATTTAGTTCTCTTGTTGTTCTTGTTGGTCTTATAGGTGCATTGCTCAATTTCCATTCAGCAGATTCTATTGCTGCTCTTATAGTAGCTCTAATAGTTCTATGGATTTCTTTCAGGCTTGGGCAAAATTCCATTGACGCATTACTGGACAAATCTCCGTCAGATATTGAGCTTAAAGTAAGGGGTATAGTTGAAAGCATTTCGGAGGTAACATTTTTCCATGATATTAAGGTTCGAACTTCAGGACCTTACATTTTTATTGAACTAAATATTCATGTAGATCCAAAAATGACAATATTCGAAGCCCATGAGGTGTCCGAACTTGTTGAGTCAAAGATTAAAGAACAAATCGAAAGATGTGAAGTTCATACCCATATTGAACCCGCCAAAAGTATGCTTAATTAATTATTTCATGAGAATTATTGTTTTTCAGAAACTTTTCTACTTTGGAAATAATTTCAACTGTTAAACTATCGCAAATTTTATAACCATTTTTTGTTAAAGAAATTTTATCTTTATTTTCATAAATTAGGTTTTCTTCTTTGAATAGTAATAACTCTTCCTTTAGAACTGTTTTTAAATTCAGATTATATTGAGATAATAATTTATTTAAGTCAACTCCATCGGATCGCAAACCAAGAAAAATTGTATCAATAATTTTTAAATTATCATTCTGAAATTCTTCGTAATCAAGAGGTAATTTGTTTGATTCAAGCATATTAATATAGGTTTTTAGATTTCTTTTATTTTTATATCTTATGTTATCATAAAAGCCATGTGCCGAAGGACCGAATGCAAGATATTCTTCATTGTGCCAGTATTTTAAGTTATGTTTACAAAATTTACCGTTTTTAGCGAAGTTAGAAACTTCATATTGCTCAAATTCGCTATCTGTTAGAAAATCAATAACTGTTTCATAGAACTCTGAATCAGTATTTTCATCTACAGGGTTTATTTTTCCTTTTTTCATTTCATTATATAACGGCGTTCCCTTTTCAAAAATAAGACTATATGCAGATATATGGTCAGGTTGAAGTTCCAATGCTTTGGATAGAGAATAAATTAAGTTTTCCCTACTTTGTCGAGGTATAGAAAAGATTAAATCAAGGCTTATATTGTCGAATCCAAATTCTCTTGCCAAATGGATAGAATTAATCACATCATTTGTTGTATGAATCCTCTGCAGGAATTTTAATTCATCGGAAATAAAGGATTGAACACCAATGCTCAATCTGTTTATGCCAATTTCTTTATAAACTTTAAGTTTCTCCGGTGTTAATGTTCCGGGATTACATTCAATTGTTATTTCGGCGGCAAGGGATATTTTGAAAACGTCAAATAAATATTGAAATAAGGATGTGATTTGATTTTCGGAGAGCAGAGATGGGGTGCCACCACCCAAGAAAATTGAATCAACTTCAATCTTATTAATACTGTCCTGAGTTCTGATTTTTATTTCATTTCGAATAGCAGATAAAAATGGATTAACAAGATTATCATCAATTGTGATATTTTTCTCGCTTTTAACCTCAGAATATTTAGAATCAGAAGCAGTTTCAATTGAATAAAAATCGCAATAAAAACACTTCTTAACACAGAATGGAATATGTAAATAGATACCAATCATTGCTAATGAATGAATTTAGCAATTCTATCCCATCTGACTGAGCTAATTTTTTTCCCGATTTGACTGAGCGGTAAATTAGTATCCCATGACCAATAAACCATAATAGGGGTTCCTACAACATTCTCATAAGGGATAAAACCCCAATAGCGGCTGTCTGAACTATGATCACGATTATCACCCATCCCAAAACAATAGTCTCTTTCCACTGTATAGCTTTTGGTAGGTTTGTTGTCAATCAGAATACTTACGCCATCGAAAGTAATATCATGACCTTCCTTTTTGATAAAATACTCCCATTCACGCCAGTTCTTTTGATCTAATTCAATAACATCCCCTTTTTTAGGAATTCTAATCGGACCATAATTATCCCTTGTGTAACCTTTGCCGGGCGGAAAAGTTTCCCATTTATTATATGGGGATATTGGTTCAGAATAATCAATTTGTCCGTGTTCGGGCAATGGAAATTCTTTTCCATTTACATAAACCTTTTTGTCAATTATTTGAAGAGTATCGCCAGCGGTTGCAACGCACCTTTTCAGGTAATATTGAAACTCCTTGGATTTGATTTCATCTCGATCACCCGGATAAATAAAAACGATTACATCACCGACCTCCGGTTTTTTAATACCGGGAAATTTATAAAATGGGAGGGGTAAATTAATAAAAGGAACAACCTGAGGGGTTGATGGTCCATATATGAATTTATTAACAAAAAGAAAATCACCTGTCATAACAGTGTTTTCCATTGAACCTGTAGGCACAACAAATGAAGCAATCAGCAAGCCATTGATAATCATAACGATTATGATTGCTCCAACAAGGGTTTTTGTCCATGACCAGATAGTTTCCCCAAAAGTCTGAGGCTTCTGTTTTTTAATTTTTTGTTTAATTCTATAGTTACGATACCAGATCCATGCTTTAGTGAAAAAATTGGCATTTTCAGGAACTTTGATAAGTTCGTAAGTTTTTTGTTCTTTTCTTTTTTTTCCAAAAATATTCATTTTTACCTTAAAAAAATTAATCTTCAATACTTAAAACAGCAAGAAATGCTTCCTGTGGTATCTCCACACGACCTACCTGCTTCATTCTTTTCTTTCCTTCTTTTTGTTTTTCGAGCAGTTTTCGCTTTCGGGTGATATCACCGCCATAGCATTTTGATAGAACATTTTTTCTCATAGCTTGAACATTTGCACGGGAAATCACTCTTGAACCAATAGCTGCTTGAATAGTAACCTCGAACATTTGTCTCGGTATTAACTCTTTGAGTTTTGAACATAATTTTTGTCCCCAGTAAAAGGATTTAGCCCTATGGACTATGGTCGAGAGTGCATCAACAGGTTCTCCGTTAAGAAGTATATCAAGTTTTACCAAATCTTCAGTCCTGTATTCCAAGAATTCGTAATCAAGCGAGGCATAACCTCGGGAAACAGATTTTAGTTTATCATAAAAATCAAAAATTACTTCCGCTAATGGCAGTTCAAAGTGCAAATCAACTCTATCGGCAGAAAGATAAGTAGTATTCTTGATAGAACCACGTCTGTCAAGACATAGTTTCATTATAGCTCCTACATATTCATTAGGTGTTATAATTTGAGCTTTAATAAAAGGTTCCTGAATTTCGCTGACCTGAACAATTGGTGGTAACTGTGCTGGATTTTCTATGAAAAATTCCTCGCCGTTAGTTTTAATTACTTTGTATCTAACATTGGGGACAGTTGTAACGATGTTTTGATTGAATTCTCTTTCCAATCTTTCCTGCACGATCTCCATATGAAGCAATCCAAGAAAACCGCAGCGGAATCCAAATCCAAGAGCTGAAGATGTTTCCGGCTCATACGTAATGGCAGCATCATTAAGAACAAGTTTAGCCAAGGAGTCTCTAAGGGATTCGAAGTCGTCTGCACTTGCTGGATAAATACCACTGAAAACCATAGGTTTGACAACCTTGAAGCCTGCAATAGGGCTGTCGCAAGGATTATGAAAATGAGTTATTGTGTCACCAACTTTTGTATCTTTTAAATTACGAATACCGGCTATAAGGTAACCAACATTTCCTGCAGACAATTCGCCTGTTCTAAACCTTTTCATATATAAAACACCCACTTCTTCAACTTCGTAGGTCTGCTCAGTTGCCATCAGGAGTATTTTATCTTTTTCCCTAACCGTCCCATCAAAAATTCTTACATTAACTATAACACCTCTGTAAGAATCAAAGATAGAATCATAAATTAAAGCTCTTAGAGGAGCATTTGGATCGCCTTTTGGAGGAGGAATTCTTTTTACAATTGCTTCAAGGATTTCTTCGATACCAATTCCTTGTTTTGCAGATGTATAGATGATTTCTTCCCTTTTACAACCAATAAGATCCATTAATTGCTGAGTCACATTTTCTATAGTAGTTTCAGCACTTGGCAGATCAATTTTATTGATGACTGGAATAATTTCGATATTAGAGTCAATAGCTAAATAAAGGTTACTTATTGTTTGAGCTTCAACTCCCTGTGTGGCATCAACAACTAACAATGCACCTTCACATGCAGCGAGCGAGCGGGAGACTTCGTAGGTAAAATCAACGTGTCCGGGAGTATCTATCAAGTTTAAGACATAATTGTTTCCATCTTTCGCAGAGTATTCCATTTGGATTGCGTGCAATTTAATTGTAATACCACGCTCCTGCTCAAGAGGGTTATCATCAAGAATCTGATTAGTTATCATTTCTCTTTTCGAAACTCTTCCCGTCATTTCGAGAAGCCTATCGGCGAGAGTTGATTTACCATGATCTATGTGTGCAATTATGCAGAAATTACGATAATTTTCCATCTAAAAAAAAGAAATCTCCAATTTTGTTCAAGTAAATTATTAAAGACCGTTAGATATATCATTTTAGTATTAAATTTAAACTTCCATAGGTCTTAGTATAGTTATACCTATTGTATTTGATGATTCAGATAGATACTCACTAATAGTTTTATCAATTATCACTTTTTTTTGTTTTGAAGAAGCATGAATCAGTCTCGCTTTTATAATTTTGTATGTTTCATCTATATATGCTAAGCCTAAATGGGAAAAGTCCAATCCTTTTTTACTTGTGGCTATGCAAATAATATCTGCATTTCGAATGAAAGGTTCAATTTCCTTGATTTTATTTTTTGGGATGTAATAGTAATTACGCGAATTAATTTCATTTTCAATACTTTTGATTTTATCAATATATGATTTATTGCCTTCCAGTGCCTGATATAAATCAGGATTTGAAGACATAAAACTCACATTGACTGGCAATTTAATCCCTCCGAGTTCTTTCGTTAAATCTTCAACAACATTTTTTTTGATATTATCAAAAGCCCAGTCAGCAGTATAGTGAAGTCTTGATGGGTAGCCATCAAGAATGCCGTTTCGATATCTCGTATAAATCAATTCATCAACAAAATCTTCAATGGTGTGTAGTCCTTTTGTTAATATTCTTGATAAACATAAAGTTGCTTCAACCAAAGTAAAACAATCAAAGCCAGTTAAATCAAATCGGCAGATTTCTTCGCCCTGACCTTCCAATGTTCCCGATTTGTAAGGATAACCAATAAATTCTTTTGAAAAGTCAATTATTAATCTGTTTATTGATGAATAATTCTTATCAGGGTTATTAATATATTTATCAACCAGATTATTGAATATTTCAATAGATTTTTTATTTGTTTCGAACTTTTTATTGTCTAAAGGATTAGAGTATCTAAATCCAAAGAAAAATGGAATCGAAAAAAATACAATATTCAATAATTCTCGTCTATTCATTTCAAATAATAAAAAATAAAAAAACCTTTCAGAAAGACCGAAAGGTTTTATATTTTAGTTTTAACATAAATTATCTTGAATAGTATTCAACAACAAGAGGAACTTCGCAAATAACGGGTATTTCCTCTCGAGGTGGAACATATAAAAATTTTGCCGAAAAATCAGCTTTTGATAGCTCAATATAAGCAGGGGGAGATGCCGAACGAATAGAATCTTTGAAACAGTCTAATTTTCTGCTTTTTTCCTTGACTGAAATTAAATCATTTACCTTGACACTGTAAGATGCAACGTTAACTCTTCGACCATTAACCAAAATATGACCGTGGGATATATATTGTCTTGCTGCATATATAGAGGGTGCAAGCCCTGCTCTTGTGATAATGGAGTCAAGCCTTTGTTCAATCAGCTGGATTAACAAATCTCCAGTATTACCGGTCAATCTTGTAGCCTTTTTATAATAATTTCTCATTTGTTTTTCAGAAAGGTTAAATTGTAACCTCAACCTTTGTTTTTCAAGCAATTGTTTTCCATAGTCAGATTGTTTGGCTTTTCTTTTCATCTGACCGTGTTGTCCCGGTGGATACGGTTTCTTTTCAGTATATTTTCTTGATTTAACTGTAAGTTCTAATCCAAGTTTTCTCGAAATTTTGACCTTAGGTCCTGTGTAATTCATCTTACCTCAAAATAATATGAAATTTGTAAAAATTAAAACAACAAATATAATACTTAATAATTAAATAAAAAAATTCAAGCACACCCGAAGGGATTCGAACCCCTAACCTTCTGATCCGTAGTCAGATGCTCTATCCAGTTGAGCTACGGGTGCATTTGTTAACTATTCTGGGCTAATTTTTTAACTAACTTACTCAGAGAGGATTTCTTATTTGCAGCATTATTTTTGTGGATAATACCTTTCGCAGCAATTCTGTCCAGCAGACTAACTGCTTTATTGAATTTCTCAATTGCTTCATCATGGTTTTTTGACTCTTTGACTGCTCTGATAGCAAATTTGAGATTCTTCTTATTCAATCTGTTATACAGTCTTTTCTTATTCGACTGCCTTATTCTTTTTAGTGCTGATTTATGGTGCGCCATTTTTCCTAATAAATTGTTAATAATAAAGATTACAAAAATAATATAATTATTTCTGATTTCAAATCTTTTTCATCAGGAGTTTAATTTATTCTTTTTCGACAACTAACAGAATTTTGTCAGAATCAACCTGTTCACCGGCTTGGACGTTTAACTCAGTTACTATTCCATCAATAGATGAATATAAAGTTGTTTCCATTTTCATTGCTTCCACAATTATCAGGGGTTCACCTTCGGAAACTTTTTGTCCAGATTCGACAAGGACTTTTACTATGCTTCCGGGCATTGGTGCTTTGATATTGTCTTTATTACCAGAATTTTTGTCAAATGAAAATTGATTTTCTTCTTCTTCGTCAACTATTTCAAGTTTCGATGAGAAGCCATCTGAATTGACAAAAATAAATTTTCCACTCTTTGAGAAATAATATTTTTTTGTCTGATTTTTATAATTAATTAAAAGACAGTTATCTGAAAACCTTGTAATAGAAATATTTTTTTTCTCGTTATCAATTGTAAGATTAAAATCATTATTGTTCTTTTCTATTTCAACATTAATTTTTTTACCATTAAAAAGCAGAATCATGAAATCCTCTTAGATGAGTTAGCAATTTCCCATTTTCCTATTGTCTGCCAAGGAGTTGGCATTTCGTTTGTAACTTTTGAAACATTTTGGGGCTTTTCATTAAAAACAGAATAAGCACCAACGGCAAGAATTGAATCTAAATCATTCGTACTATGATTAATTCGATCTTTCATATTTATATCAATGAAATTCGTAAATGTATTACCGGCAATAAATTCGGGATGCTCGAGAACATCAAGCATAAAGCGTATAGAAGTCTGAACACCAAGAATAACATTATCTTTGAGTGCTAATATCATTCTTTTTCTGGCTTCTTCACGATTTTTGCCCCAGACGATTAATTTAGCCAGAATAGGGTCATAGTAAATTGGCACTTCGAAACCTTCATAAATCCCACAGTCATATCTTATTCCGGGTCCAACAGGTTCTTTTAAAAACAAAATTTTACCTGCTGAGGGCATAAAATTATTATCAGCATCTTCGGCATAAATGCGGCATTCAATTGAGTGCCCGTTTTGTCTTAGATCATCCTGTCTGAATGGTAATTCCTCGCCAGCAGCAATCTTTATCTGTAATTTGACGAGGTCAACCCCCGTTGTCATCTCGGTGACGGGATGTTCAACCTGAATTCTGGTATTGACTTCAAGGAAATAGAAATTATTTTTTTTATCAAGAAGGAATTCCACAGTTCCAAGGTTATTGTAATTGGCTGCTTTGATAACTTTAACAGCAGTTTCGCCCATTTTTTTTCTTAATTCAGGATTTAGGGCAACTGAGGGTGTTTCCTCGATGATTTTTTGATGTCTTCTTTGAATTGAGCATTCTCTTTCGAAAAGATATACAGCATTTCCGTAATTATCTGCTGCAATTTGAATTTCAACGTGTCTCGGAGATTCAATGTATTTTTCAAGGAAAACAATATCACTACCAAAAGCAGATTGAGATTCACGCATAGCGGATTCAACCGAAGGCTTTAAATCTTCAGGATTATGAACAACTCTCATCCCTTTGCCACCGCCACCATCAGAAGCTTTAATCAATACCGGATAGCCAATTTCTTCAGCAAGTTTAACATAGTCATCAATGTTCTTTGAACTACCCTTCATCCCCGGGATGACAGGTATGCCAGCCTCTATCATTGTTTTCCTTGATTCCACCTTAGAACCAAGAAGTTTCATAGGTTCGGGTTTTGAGCCAATGAAAACAAGTCCTGCTTCATTAACTTTTTTATTAAAATCATATTTTTCTGATAAAAAGCCATAACCGGGATGTATAGCATCACATTTAGTTTCAAGTGCAGCATTTATAATTGCATCAATATTTAAATAAGATTGAAGTGCTGGGGAAGGTCCAATACAAACTGATTCATCTGCCATCAATACATGCAAAGAATTTCTATCGGCTTCGGAAAAAACTGCCACAGTTTTTATATCAAGTTCTTTACATGCTCTAATAACCCTGCAGGCTATTTCACTCCTATTTGCTATTAATATCTTCCGGAACATAATTGTTTTTCAAAGTTTCAGTTATTGAGAAAACTTAAATATAGAAAATTTCAATCTGGAATAAAAATTTTTGTTAAAAAATGTAGAAAAACTTAGATTACCTCGAAATAATATAGATAAGCAATTCCATTCAACAGAGGTTCAAAAGATAGATTTTTGAATAGCTTAGTATCGTTGATGATTTCAATAAATTTTTGTCCGTAAGGAAATTCGAGAGATGATTGATTTAGGTAGGAATAGGCTTTTCTATTTCCTGTAATTATGCCCCCGATAATTGGAATTATATTATTACTATAAAATTTATAAACATATTTGAATAATCCCGATGGAGTTCCAAACTCAATAATTAATATTCTACCGCCTTTTTTAACAACACGAGCCATTTCCTTAAGACAGTCTTGAATAGAGTTTACATTTCTGATACCAAAGCTTATGGTTGCTATATCAAAAGAGTTGTCTGGAAATTGTAATTCAGTTGCATCGCCGGGAAGCCAGTTGATATTAAGTTTCTCCTGTTGGCTTTTTTTTTGAGCTATAGAGAGCATATTCTCACTAAAATCAATACCAAAAATTTCAAGAGTTTTATTATATTTTTTGAATTGGATTGCGAGATTACCGGTACCGGTGGCAAGATCTATAATCTTGTCATGATCCTTGGGTGAAGCTATTTTTATTAGTTTTTTGTACCATTGTTTATAAAGTCCAAAACTTAAAACATCGTTAGCTCTATCATAGCCAT
>Ga0129299_1001189_pt1 | contig 17353 bp, 18 predicted proteins | sample ConPoolayeCmetaG_FD_94477 | JGI IMG/M metagenome (GOLD analysis project Ga0129299, IMG submission 94477) | Hot spring microbial mat communities from California, USA to study Microbial Dark Matter (Phase II) - Cone Pool mat layer C metaG ... | reverse complement strand
GATATAGTCCGATGAAGGAGAAATTTTATTTACTTTTTTGACGCAGAACAGTTTCATTTTGATCATCGTGAATTAAAATTAAAAGGAAACTTATTCCGATCATGGACCAAATATCTTTTTTGTCGCTGACCGCATATTCCAAGAATTATCTCCCCTCGTTCCTATTTTGTTCAAATTATATTAATCCGATCTTGAATTAAGCTTTCTGTCTTATTATTCTTATTGTTTATCCCGGACTATTTTATCCCTAATTCCATTGCTCTTTTGATCATTGGTTGTTCCTCTCCCCGTGGCCAAGGCATTTTCATCCCTAAATCTTGTAAAATTTTATAACAATAAATATCCAACTCTACTCTATTATCGCCAACAATTATTAAATTTGGCTCCACTATTTTCCCTTCGCTCGGCCCGCCGTCAATAAAGGCTCGGGAACCATCCACTACAATCAAATCAAATTTAAAAGACAAGTTTGTTTCGGCAATCATCTCTTGGATATGGGAAGATGCATGAAATTTCATTCTGTCCACGGGATAGATCAATCCAACAGTATTCTTGAGACTAAATGTTATGCCTGTAAGATAATGAGTCTTAAGTACCGGAATTTGAATAATATAATCTGGTTTTATCTCATCCAAAAACTTAGTGATTCTGAAACCTTTTGGCCAATGGGTCGCTTCTTTTGGCATAACCTTTTTCCAGCCAAAATTCTCCAAAGCTACGACTTCAGCTCCTTCAGCCTCCGCTGATGGTTTAATTTTATTTTGAATCATGTTAGCAATTGTATTTTTTGGCCGCAAAGGATTGGAAATCCAAGACCGATCGCCAACATAAATTTTTTTTGCTCCGGCTTCGCGACATATTTTCACAACCTCAGCCACGACTTCGGGATTGGTGCTTGCAGGATGCTTACCGCCGGTATTAACATTAGGTTTAATAAAAACAACAGCGTCTTTTTTTGGCAACCTTATTCCGCCAAATTTTGTAACGGCTTGTCGCACTGCCCGCCTGATGTTTTCGTTTTTTTCCTGAATGATCATAAATTAATTATACCAAAATTTTAAAACCCCCGCCTTCTGCAGAAGGCGGGGGTTGATCCTCGCGCCGCGACTTAAATGTCGTTGCTTTAAACTTTGAGAACTATTTTCTTAAAAAGCTTTTTGAGTTCTTTTATGGCAGCGGGTTCGCCTTCCGAAATCTTCATCGCGCATCTAGCGCCTCTCACCCAGACATTAGTTTCGGAATTATGAGATTCCAGAGTGATCATCGCTATGGCTATGGGATCGCTGTCAGAGGCAAAAATCGTCTTGCCATCGGGCGTCTTGTGCAAATTAAAAACAATATTGCAAAAACAGGCGATTTTTCGTGATCAGCTTCTTTTCCCCCCCCCTCTCTGAAGGTAAATGTAAATACTACTGGCTGATTTTTGTTTCTTGCTTGACCCAGCGGGGAAACAAGCGGAGAAAATTTTCAAAAAATGTGGAAGCTTCTTCTTCCTCAAATCTGAATTCCTTCACTAAAAATTCGAGGGGCATTCAGAAAAAGAAATGACTTTCAATATAATTTTCCCTCCGATTCTGGGATTCTACGGCATAAACCCAAAATATCGCCAACCATGAATCCAAAGCTTTTGACGCAAATTCTTTCTTTCTTTTTTAGTCAGTTTGCGCATGAATTCTGATTTTTTGCTTATCCAGATTATATTCTTAGCGGTGTTTACAAAAACAGCATTGTCTATCCCTCTCTGATGATAGCGGTCTTTGCCGCTTCCTAATATGGCCACATGTTGGATTTTGTCGCAAAAATCGAATACCTGAGAATCTGTTTCGAGATGGCCTACAGCTATTGCTTTGAAAATTTCCTTTAGAATCTTGTTCCATTCCTGAACGCTACCGGGCCTTATTACAAAAATGTGCTCTTCTGTTTTTAATGTACAAATATTCATTCTCTGCCTCCCCCTAATCTTGATATTTTATTATATCTGCTAGCGCCGCGAGAATGCAAAATTTTCTCCATTTCGAGATTCGACTTTAAGAAAAAATAAATTCCTTGGAACCAAATCTATGACAACAAATTGCCTTTTTAGAATAAAAATCTTAAAATAATAACGTTGCAAAATCAAAAATAAAAAAGGGGGGGGTTCCGATGACAATAAAAAAGCTCTTTGAAAATATAAGAAGCGAACTTAAATCCGGATATAAACTTTTCAACTCCATGACAGCTCAAATTCTGGAATTACTCAACGAAACTGGCAATCCCGACGGCTGGCAAGACAAAGATCTCTTGCCGGCTGATGCGGCCGAAATTTATGATATAGCAATAAAAATTCTCGAGCAGCTTGTTATTGCGGACCAATCATCGTCGGAAAAGCAATTAAGTAAAGATGCCGAACAAATCGTTTCGGTATTATGCAAAATATCTGAAAAAGAGTTTGGATTAACATTCAAAAAAATTGAAATCAAATCATTCTCCGAAATATTGGCCGAAGCGGGACTAAATACTTAGGGCGCCTAGGCCAACAGAAATTTATCATAACAATTAAAAATCAAAAAAGCGGCGAAATTTACAAGCCGCTTTTTCTTGTATGCTTGAAAACTGCCTCTTAACCGATAAGATTAATGCCTCCGCCGATGCCAAGCGAGGCAAGCTGAGCGCTTTTGGCCGTTTCTGCCACATCAAGGGCAGTATTATTGGTCTGAGCTTTTAGCGCTTCTGCTGCGACATCAGTGGCATTTTCAGGTGGACGAGATTGCCTATTTGCCGCTGCCACTTCTGTAGCAGAAGGTATGCGGCCCGGCACGACCGCCGATACCTCTCCTCCTGCTCCCCCCATAATTTCACCTCCCTTCCGTCTTTATTTTCAACTAGCAATTGGCTGTCTCCAATCCGCAACCCTCCTGATCACTTGAAATGAAGTAAATTATGAAGTAAAAATGCCAATCCTATTGATTTTATCGAGACAAACTCCGGTCTAAATAAATCAAAACGCCTCCTGCGGTAAAAACTATATTACCTGTAATGATATTTGATTTGTAAAGATCGCTTTTTGGCTTAACAATTTATTATAACTAAAAGTTATTGAAATGTCAAAACTCGGTGAAGAATTTTACCATTCAAATTTTTTATTTCCAATCCAAACCACATCTCCCTCTTTAATCCCAAGTTTTGCAAGCTCTTTCCCGGCACCAATTTTTAAAATCACATCGCGCAGTCTTGCCAAAGCTTCAAAATTTGAAAAATCAGTCTGGCGAGCAATTCTCTCAATTTTTGCTCCCCGAAGCCGAAAATCCTTTTTAAGTTTTTCAACCGTCCAAATATCTTTTCTATAATCTTTTGGTAAAAAAACTTCCGGTACCGAAACAAATTCTTTTTTGGGCATAGTTTCAAGCTGGCGCACAATCTCATCCAAAAGATTATCCAACCCCTGGCGAGTAACTGCCGAAATTGCAAAAATTGGGAAAGTTTCAAATTTTTTCTTAAAATTTTTAAGTTTCGTTTCTAATTCTTCCTTATTGCCCAGAAGATCAATTTTGCTAATAACAATAATCTGAGGTTTTATAGAAAGTTCTTTACTAAAATTTTTGAGTTCATTATTAATTTTTATAAAATCGCCGCTCCAATCGGAAGAACTTGCCTCGATCAAATGAACTAAAAGCCGAGTTCGTTCAATATGGCGCAAAAATTCATATCCCAAACCCTTTCCCTTGCTCGCCCCTTCAATTAATCCGGGGATATCGGCAACGATAAATTTTTTTTCTCCTCTTCTTGCGACGCCGAGATTGGGGATTAAAGTTGTAAAAGGATAATCGGCGATTTTTGGTCTTGCCTTTGAAATTACAGAAAGAAGTGTAGATTTCCCGGCGTTTGGAAGTCCGATTATTCCCACATCGGCAATTAGTTTTAAAACTAGTTTTATTTGATGTTCCTCGCCGGGCTCGCCAAACTCCGCGAAAAACGGAGTTTGTCTCGTAGCAGCAGTAAAATGAGCGTTTCCAAAACCGCCCCTGCCGCCCGAAGCAACGATTATTCGCTGTCCCGTCCTTATTAAATCTGCTATCAAAATATAATCTCCTTTAGTAGTTTTGAGTTTTGAACTTTGAATTTTAAGATTTTTCTTATATACCATTGTTCCTAGAGGAACTTTTAAAATCAAATCTTTGCCACTTTTGCCATGAGCCCTTTTTCTTCCTCCCCGTTTGCCATCTTCGGCCCGAAATGTTTTCAGTCTCACAAAATCCTCAAGGGTGTTTAGATTGGAGTCTACTTCAAAAATTACACTCCCGCCATCACCGCCGTCGCCACCATCAGGCCCCCCTTTGGGCACGCCTTTTTCACGACGAAAGGAAATAAGACCATCGCCGCCCTTGCCACCGATAACTTTAATTTCAGCCGTATCCCAAAAAATATCTCCTCCTCTGAGTAACCTTAATCACCCCTAGTATACCAAAAAACTTCAAAGGTCGTTAAATGCGCAAGTTTAATCCTAAAGAAAACCAAAAAGCTATAGGAAGTATTCGCGCGAATACTTCCTATAGCTTTAAAATTAAGGATATAGAATGATTATTAAATAAAAAAACCGCTCTAACCCAATAAACTGAAAAAGAGCGGTTGGTTCCAATTTTTTATTCAGAACCAGAAATTGAAAAGTTTGATTGCCAAAAAAACGGCTTAAGAATCGCTCAAATAACCGTCCCCTCCAGCGGGGAAAGTAGCAAAAATCATAAGGAGGGTCGATGAGTAACGTCCAACAAAAGGCAATGACAGTAATCAAGATCATCGCGATTGTGAAAATCAGCAAAAGGCCAAGCCAAATTGGCCACGAAAGAATAAGAGCAGTATGGCGATTGCCATAAGACAAGGCCGAAACCAAGACACCATTCGGCTGGGATTTTTTCCAAAACCAATAAAAGCCATTCGAGCACTCTCATTACCCTGATCATTCCTCTATCTCACCGCTTTCTATAAATCTCTCGTGAAGGGCCTTAACGGCTTTGTCAACCAAGCCCTTTCTGATGACTACGGAAATCTTGATATCCGAAGTGGAAGTTCTCTCGACATTAATACCTCTTTCAGCGAGCGCCTCGAAAACATCGGCGGCCACACCCAGATTGGTCTTCATCCCGATGCCCACTACGGAAACAATGGCAACATTTTCATCGTAAAAAGGCTCGCCTGCGCCGATATCTTTTGCCACCGCTGACAAGACCTCCCTGACCTGATCTATCTTCGCAGCAGGAACTGAAATAGTGATTTGGCAACGATGATCCTCTTTTTTCGCATCCTGGAGGATTAAATTAACCTCAATTCCCGCTTCTGCAAGCCTTCTAAAGATTACTGCTGCTCTGCCCGGCTCATCCAAAACACCCGGGACGCTCGCTAGTATTTCATCAGTCTTCCCGGCAATACTTGCGACAACCATTTTTTCTATTGGGCTCATCTCGTTCTCCTTCAAAACTTTGGTTTGGCTTTCATCATCTTCTGATTCGGGCCGAATCACCAAAGGCACTTGATACATCATTGCGAGCAAAGCAGCGCGGCTTTGCACCACCTTTGCTCCGGCAGAAGCAAGCTCCACTAGTTCCTCATGACTGATTTTAGAAAGTTTTTTTGCGGTGTGAACAATTTTTTTATCAGCAGTCAAAATTCCACCAGCATCTTTGTAGAGCTCGCAAAGATCGGCTGCCAAGATGATGGCAATAATGACAGCTGTCAGATCTGAACCGCCCCGGCCAAGCGTGGTGATGTCAAACTCTTCATCCACGCCTTGGAATCCCGCCACCACCACAATGTTTCCTTGCTCAAGCGACTTGATGATTTTTTCTTTGTCGATGCTTTTGACTTTAGCGTCACCGAAGCTCGAATCAGTAATCAATGAAAGCTTTGGAGCAATGAAAGGGTCGGCCTTGCCGCCTGTCTCCGCAATCGCCATACACATCAAAGCACAAGCCCGCTGCTCTCCGGTTGCAAGAAAAAGATCCATTGCTTTTGGGAAAGGGTTGGCAAAGTTCTTCTTTGCCACATCTATCAGATTATCGGTCTCTCCTTTGAGCGCAGAGACTACCAAGACTATTTTATTCCCCTGATGCTGGCGCCTCACAACACGCTCGGCAGTCTTTTTAATTGCAGCAATATTTTCAAGAAGTGATCCTCCGACCTTCATAACTATCAGCATCGCCCGCCCCCTTAAAACCCAAAGGCTGATTTTTATTTTAACGAACATCTTCCAACGAATAATCTTAAAGAATTTCTGTCTCTTTGTCAAATAAAAAAGAAGCTTTTTAGCTTCTTTTTTATTTCTTTCAAAGATTTTTTCTATTATTTCATCTGGACAAAAACGCTAAAGGATTTAAAGGACGACCGTCTTGACGAATTTCAAAATGAAGATGCCTACCAGTTGAGCGACCAGTTGACCCCATAACGCCAATTGACTGCCCCTTGGAAACATTGTCGCCAACGCTGACAGCGATACTTAAAAGATGAGCATAAAGAGTCTGATAGCCATTACCATGATCAATAATTATATGATTGCCATAGCCGCCGCCCCAGCCATAATTTGTCGCTACCACTGTCCCGCCATCAGAAGCTTTAATATCTACGCCATTCCGCCAATCAAGATCAATTCCGGTATGCCCCCACAAAAAGTATTGGGTGATATAGTGAATTGAAGAAGTCGTTGGCCAAAAAAATGAACCGCTGCCAGTCGCAATTGGCCCGTCATAGGCTGCGGTTTTTGAGGAATAATAAGCATAGCGCGGCGAAGCCATGGGTCTTGCTCCGGGAACAACGATTGTCTCTCCGGCAACCAACCCCTTTTCATCAAGATGATTGTATTTTTCAATCCCGTCAGTGCCAACACCAAAAAGCGAAGCAATTCTTGCCACAGTGTCGCCCGCCCTAACCTGATAGAGTAAGCCGTTTACGGGCGGAATAAGAATTTTTTGTCCGATAGCAATAGAATTGGGATCAGAAATATTGTTTGCCCAACGAATTGTGTCGAGATTTAATTCGTATTTGTAAGCAATAGTCCAAAGCGTCTCTCCGTCTTCTACAGTATGGGAAATAATTTTGTCTCGGACAAGAGTCGAAGCAATAGTATTTGAAGAAGAGGGTTTAATAATAAAGTTGTCGTCAACTGTCGGCAAAATCAAAGACTGGTTTGTCATCTCTAAATCTGCTGGCGTTATTGCATAAACATTAATACTGGCAATTATTTTCTTTAAATCTTCGCTGTTGATATTCACCACGCTATCGCTGCCCGCCGCTCCGCCAGCAATCACGTTGCCGGAAACAAAGAAACCAAGGATGGTAAAAAGAATAACCACGACAATAACGCTTTCATGAATCGAGTAGGGCCGCAAAAGCTCAATCATTTTTCCAAAAAAAGAACCGATTTTCCCCCAAAATGAAAAAGACTGAGATTTTTTTATAATCCCGGATTTTTTCTGACGAATTCTTTTAGCAAAATGATTCAAATGAAATCTAGTAATCTTTTCTCCTCTTCCCCCAACAAATAAAAAACCCCATCTTAAAGATGAGCTTTCTAAAAATTTTTTTGAACTTATCTAGACAAAGTCTTCATTTTCTCAACGATAAAGAAAAATCCTACTCTTTTAAAAAAAACTCTATTTTCCAAAATTCCATAATAAAAGAATCTGAATGTCAAACTGGATTATATTTTAACAAAAGATATTAGGAGTGTCAACAATCAGCTTTTTGGCTTAAAAAGCCAAAAAATCGCGAAAATAATTCTTTACTCTTAAAAAATTCCCGTTTCCTTCCTTAATCTTTAAGGCTCTGGAAACGGGAATTTTGATCACAAGATAATCAAGGGTCTTGAAGCGCCGATAAGGAAACGGCCTCGAAATTAATTCTTTTCATCTCCTTCATGCACTCATAAATCCAAGGCATTTGGGTCCAGCCCAAAGGCTGCCGCCTGTTATTAATAAAATAGGTCCACCTTCTCACTGGGCCAGAAGCAACTTTCCCTTCAAGCACAGCCCGATCCAAATCGCGCTGGAGATCTGAAAAGTTTTTTGGTTCGCGAAAATCTCGATAAAGAGAATTCCCGGCTTCAAAGCAATCCATCACGAGCAAAGGCATAGAAATCCGCAAAATTTTTTTGTCCGGCAGAGTCTTAGGATAACCTAGACCATCAGCAGTATAGTGGTGAAACATAGCGCCAATTTCGATAATCAAAGGCAGGGTTTCGGAATCGATCCCCATCTTTTCTTCTAAGACCCAGCTGATTGCTTCTCTTTCGATTGAATGAATTCGGATTTGGGCCTTTCCCGTTTCGCCTAAAGCTTTTGGACTGCCCCAGATTTCTGGCAGCCCCTTATAAAATTTCCCGATATCATGATAAAGCCCGATAAAGAAAATAGCGACTAAAGCCATTTGACTTGGTTTGGTGCTGAATAAATTGCAATGTTGAGCGTAATCAAAAAGAAAAGTTCCAACTCGTACGGAATGCATTCTAACTTGGTTTCGAGCGGTAAAATTCAAAATCGGGTCGGGAAAAACATCGATTGAAGAACAAAGCCCTTCTGAAAAAAGCAAATAAAGTTCTACTGGCGAAATGTCTTCAAAATTCCGAAGCTTTTTCACAAATATCACCCACCCCCATAAATAATTTTAAAGAGCTTAATTTTCTTTAGCCCTCCTTTGTAAATTTTTTGAACAAATCAGAAGTTGTACTTGTTTATTTTCCAACTCCGCTCGGAAAATAAAAATAATTTATTGATCTAATAATTTTTTGGTTAGCTTCTCTATCTTCACCAACTTGCTTTCTTTTTCCGAGCGCTTCTTAATCTCTATCGAATCTTTCTCTAAAGTTTTTGGACTAATCACTAGCCTTTTTGGAATCCCTATTAAATCAGCTTCGGCAAATTTTATACCAGCGCTTTCTTCGCGATCATCGTATAAAACCTCAATACCGGCGGAAACCAACTGGTTGTAAACCTTCTCAGCGCGGGCTTCCACTTTTTTATCTTCCAACCCAATACTCAAAAGATGAACCTGGTATGGCGCGATGCTTTCCGGCCAAATAATCCCTTTCTCGTCGTGGCTGGCTTCAACTACTGTAGCCATCAGTCGACCTAGACCAATCCCATAACATCCCATAAACACTGGTTTTTTTTCACCTTTTTGATCGGTAAAAAACAGTTTCATTGGTTCAGAGTATTTTATTCCTAATTTAAAAATATGACCAACTTCAATTCCTTTTTCTCGAAGTAAATCCCCCTTACATTCTGGACAAGATTTTTGATCACTTGCCACCTCAATATTTGCCGCCCAATCACAGGCCTTGCAGAAAATTACAGTATCTTCACCGGTTGCGGCCAGCACAGCAAATTCATTAGAAATTTTGCCGCCAATTGTGCCCGAAGAAGCTTCTAAGACCTTTGGCAAAAGCTCCATGCATGAAAATATTTTTAAATAGCTCTGCTTTATCTTCTCATAATATCGATCGAGATCTTCTGCCGAAGCATGAAAAGAGTAGGCGTCTTTCATCCAAAATTCCCGCACCCGGAGCAACCCCCCTGTTGAACGCATCTCATTCCTGAATTTATCCTGAATTTGATAAACCATAAAAGGCAACTCTTGATAAGAGCTAATTCTTGTGCGCGCCAAATCCACCACCACTTCTTCATGGGTCGAACCCAAACCATAAAGCCTTCTATGACGATCTTCTATTCGAAACAAAGGCGGATCAATTTCTGTCCAGCGACCTGTTTCCTCCCAGAGATCCTTGGGAATCATTGCCGGCATCAGAATTTCTTGACCGCCTAAATCATTCATCTCTTTTCTAATAATTGTAGCTATTTTATCAAGCACCCGAAACCCCAACGGCAAAAAAGAAAATACCCCGCTTGATAATTTATCAATAAATCCTGCTCGCATCAAAAAAGCGCTAGAAACATTATCGGCGTCTTTTGGCGTCTCTTTTAAAATTTTGGTAAAAAGTCTACTAAATCTCATAATTAGATTAGACTCCTAAACTGCATCAAAGGATTACACTAATAAACTTCTCGACCACGCTCAAAGAATAATTTTAAATTTAAATCGTAATTTCAATTTTATACTTTAAATTTTTCATTTATTTTAATCTTATTATATCTCGCCAAGTAATTAAAAAAATCAAGACTAGCAAAAGCACCAAACCAATGCTGTGAATTATATTTTCAATATTCTGAGCGACCCTTCTTCCTCTCAATTTTTCAACAGCTACAAATAAAATCCGACCACCGTCGAGCGCAGGAAAAGGCAAGATATTAATAATGGCAAGATTAATACTTAAAACAACGATTAATCTTATAACCTCAAAGAATCCGGAACGCACCGCTTCGCTCGTGAAAATAAAAATTCCAACTGGCCCAGCCATATCCTGAGGCACAATGCCATGAGCAAATAAATCCGCAAAAAGCTTTCCAAATAAAAGCATGATTGCCCAAATCAATTTACCGGCCTCGCAAAGCGCAATAAAAGGAAGCCACCAAAAGCTATAGCTGGCCTTTTCCTGCATTAAAATCCCTAGGTATTCTCCTTCTTTGATTTGATCGAAGCTAAAAGAAATTTCGCTCTCGCCTCTTTTAATTCTCAGTACCGGGTTTTGACTCTCCCGACTATAGTTATAAATAGCTTTATATGAATAAAAATTATTTTCCGGACTCCCCAAAATTATATCCCCTGCCTCCAGTCCTATTTTTTGCGCCAGCGAATTAGATAGAACTTCAACAATCCTCACCTCGGATTTCTTCACGCCGGGATAAGGAAGCTGGGTGTCATGATTGGAAAAAAGTGGCATTCCGAGACCAAAACCAATAGCTAAAACCAAGATAGCCAGAACTAAATTCATCACCACGCCCATCACTAGGACCAAAAAACGGATCCCCGGCGGTTTGGCGGCGAATGAATTTTTGGTATCAAAGGGCGGCCCACTTTCTCCCACCAACCTCACGAAACCGCCCAATGGGATAAGATTTAGAGAATAGGTCGTCTCTTTTCGCCTTATCCCAAAAAGCCTTGGGGGGAAACCAAAACCAAACTCTTCAACCCCAATTCCGGATTTTTTAGCAGCAATAAAATGCCCAAATTCATGAGCAAAAACAAGGACCCCAAGGATCAGAAGAAAAATTACTGTTACTGGCAACCAGGTAACAAAAAAAGCGGCTGATAAAATCACGAGGCTCTCTTTCTAAAAATTTCTAATATCTAATTTCTGATCAATTTTAATTCTCCAATAACTAATTTACTGAATTTTGGAATTTTAACATCGATTAGTTATCAGAAATTTGTCGTCAGTTATTTAACCTGCAATTCTTTATTTTTCTCTTCCTGAACCTCATCGACTTTTTTCTCAAAATCAGCAATTAGTCCATCAAGCTGTTTTTGCCCCTGAAACCTATCATCTTCAGTAAGCTCGCCTTTTTTCTCAAGCTCTTTCACCAACTCTATTGCCTCACGTCTCGCTCCCCGTAGAATCACCTTTGTTTCTTCGGCTTTTGAACTAATCAATTTTTGAAATTCCTTGCGCCTCTCCTCGCTCAGGGGTGGTAGTCCAATCCTTAAATATTCGCCCATATTGGCCACAGTTCCGCCAAGACCAGAATTTACAATTGCCTTTTCGATTGAAGTAATTGCGGATTTATCCCAAGGAGTAATTATAATTGTGCTTGCATCAGGCACAGTAGCAGTGGCCAAAGATCTTATTGGCATCACGCTTCCGTAAACATCAACCTTAATATCTTCAACCAAAGAACTAGAGACCCGGCCAGTCCTGATACCAGAAATTTCTGCGCTGAAATGCTCCAAGGCTTTGATCATTTTCTCTTTTGTTTGCTTGACGATCTGATCTAACATAGCTTTAATATAGCAAAAAATTTTTTTACTGCCAATCATTTGTTCTGGCGGGACGCATCAGCAATACTTTTGATTCCTTTTAAAGGCTAAGCCTCTGCAATATGCAGAGGCTTAGCCTTTATTCTTAATTCAACTAAATAAAATTATTTACTTTGAGCTTTCTTCCTCAGTCAAATCGGCAGGCGGAAACAATATCTTAGTTGGTTTAACCTAAACTAATTTTACTAAAACGCCATTGGTGCATTATCTTAACCCACACATCCTTTATGCCCTCTCGCCTTCTCCTGACGGATCCAGAGAAATAAAAAAGGGCCCGATCATTTCAATCGGGCCTACGGCACCATTTGAGGTGCATGGCAAAGAAAGTGAGACGAAAAAAGCGGCTCAAAGAAGCTTGTTTAAACCTAGATTTCGTCTTTTGCGATTGAATTTTAGCAAGACCCAATCTTCTTGCCTGCTCGACGATGCTCCCGGAGATTAATGTTGCTTGCGGCCGCAACATCATGCGGATAATCCTCGCCGCGCCATTTAAAGTTTATTTTATATTCTGTGAACTCAAACTTCTCTTGGGCAAAACTAATCGCCTCTCCCACATCAAAATCCCTGCAGGAAAAAATATCAAGCAGTAAATATCCGATTTCGGAATAGGCATGAATTGAGATATGGCTTTCAGCGATAATTACAAATCCTGAAATTCCTTCCGGACAATTTTTTGATGCAGGCACCTTCTGTACGCGTGGCGGCGCAATTTTGGTCATCCCAATCACCTCGGGGAATTCGTCAAGGACATTATAAATATGAGCGATGGAATCGAGTTTCTTTCTTGAACAGCTCGAAGCATCGAGTTGAAGATGCGGACCATAGGCTTTGTTCCTCGTCGTTTTCTTAGACACAATTACCACCTCCTTGAGTAGCGCTATAGACTTTAATTTATGTTAAGGATCAACTCCGGGAAAAATTAAATACCTAAAAACCCTTGTAAAAATAAACAAGGGTTTTGTTGGCAAAACTTATTATCTTTGAAAAATCTCCTCCCCCAAAATTTTTATTCAATTCTTGTCCTCCGCCTGATTAAAAAGTATTATCTCTTGATAAAAAATAGTGTTCAAGTAAAATTGAAAATTGCGCTCGACAAGCTAAAAGAATAAATTATTCTCCGACTTCAAATCTAGCGAATCTTTTTATTTGAATATTCTCTCCTATTTTTGCAATCTTTTCTGTTAGGAGTTCGCCAATTGTTTTATCTTGGTCTTTTATAAAAGGTTGAAGCAAAAGAATCTCTTCATCCGCCACCTTGCCACTCTCTTCAGCTTCCTCCCGCGACACCACTTTCGGATTAGTGGCAGCGATTTGCATTGCCAAATCAGAAACAAAAGTTCTAAACTCTTCATTTTTTGCCACAAAATCGGTCTCACAGCCCACTTCCACAAGCGCTCCAATCCGGCCATTGCTATGAATATAGGAAGCAATTAAGCCAGCTTTAAGCTCGCGTCCAATTCTTTTAGCAGCCTTATCGAAACCCTTTTCTTTTAAAATCTCAAGGATTTTTACTTCATCTTCGCCCGCTTCTTCAAGTGCCCTTTTGATATCCATTACCCCAGCGCCGGTAGCTTTTCTAATTTTTTGAATAAGACCTATGGATTTATTTGTCATTTCCTTCTCCTTGAGGCGACACCTTCCAATAAACTAAATTCGAAATCCGAATATCAAAACTCTGGATAAATTATAAATTAAATGTTCCACTCCTTAAATATCTTTTTTCTGTTTTGGATTTAGAAACTATATATTATTTTATGATTTAAGTTAATAAAATTAACTTTCTTTATCTCGTCCGACTTTAGCAATCCGTTTTTTCCCCTTCTCATCCTCGTCTTCGTCAAGCAGTCGTCTTTCAAGAATTTCTCCTTCTTCCTCATTAAACCCTAATAATTCTTCTTTCTCCCCTCCTCCTTCTGAGAAAATCACCGTTTCCCCTTCTGAAATTTGTTTTTTCCCCTCAATAATCGCGTCCGCAATTAGCGAAGTAATTAGTTTTACTGAAGCAATGGCATCATCATTTGCCGGAATTGGCCAATCAATTATTTCTGGATTGGCATTAGTGTCAACGATCCCAATTATCGGAAGATTTAATTTTTTTGCTTCTCTGACTGCGATAAATTCTTTTTTGGTATCGACAACAAAAAGGGCCTGAGGTGGCCTTGAAAGCATCCGAAAACCCCCGACAACCTGACTTAACTTTTGAATCTCCTCTTCTTTTAAGGCCCGCTCTTTTTTGGTCAGCCCTTCAAACCCACCCTGAGCTTTTTTCTGCTCAAGACTCCCTAGCTTTTCGATCTGCTTTTTAATTGTTGCAAAATTTGTCAACATTCCACCAAGCCAGCGATTATTCACATACGGCATACCGCATCGCATTGCCTCTTCCGAAATCGTGGCCGCTGCTTGCTTTTTGGTGCCCACAAAAAGAATTACTCCACCTTTCTTGGCAATACTTTCTGCAAAGTCAACTGCTCTAGACAATCCCTCAATAGTTTTTTCAAGATTAATGATGTGAATATTCTCTTTTGTGTCAAAAATATATGGCCTCATCTTGGGGTTCCACCGGGATTTGCTATGCCCAAAATGAACGCCGGCCCTGAGCAAATCTTCTAACCTAATTTCTTTTTCCACTGCTTCTCCTTTCACCGCCACCCTCATTCTCCCAAAGGAGAGGAGAAGTTTCTTGAAGGTGTGTGTTTTAAAAAATATAAACTTCTCCTATAATAAATTCAGTAAAACCAGTTGTCAAGAACTTTTAATTATGATATTCTATTCTATGAATTACAAACGCAATTTGTGGGAGCAAAGCGATGAAAAAAGACATTCATCCGAAATATGGTAAATCGCGCGTCAAATGTGCTTGTGGCGCTACTTGGGAAACGGCTTCAACAGAGCCTGAAATTGAAATTGAAATTTGCTCTGCTTGCCATCCCTTTTATACTGGCAAGCAAAAATTGATTGATACGGCGGGAAGAGTTGAAAAATTTAGAGCAAGGATGAAAAAAGCAAAAACTTCCTCAAATGATAAGGAAGTTAAAGAAGAAAAAAATGCTGATATTGAAAAATAAGGAAATCTAAAAGCAAACTACGTTGGGGTGGTTTGTTTTTTTAATTATCAAAAATCATGAAAGAAAAGCTTAAAAAAATTGCGGAAAGAAAAAAAGAGCTCGAGGCCGAGCTCTTACTCCCCCAAACCCTCAATGATAAAGAAAAATTTACTTTGCTTTCCCGCGAATTTAATGAACTCGATAATATTTTAAAAATTGCCGAGGGGATCGAGATTTTGGAAAACCAGATCGCTAAGAATAAAACTCTTCTTTTTGAACTTCGGGAAAAAGAACTTTTGGATCTTGTCAATGATGAAATTCGACAAGCTGAAGAAAAAAAATCAAAATTGCTCGAAAAACTTCAAGACTATTTTACCCCTCGCGACCCGCGCGATTCCAAGAATGTCATTCTCGAGATCCGTCAAGCCGCTGGCGGCGAAGAAGCCGGCCTCTTTGCTGCTGAGCTTTTTAGAATGTATGTGCGCTACGCCGAAAGAAAAGGCTGGAAAACTTCTCTTATCTCCCAAGCCCCAACAGGAATCGGGGGATTAAAAGAAGTGATTTTTGAAATTTCAGGAAAAGGCATTTGGTCGGATTTAAAAAATGAAGCGGGCGTCCATCGGGTCCAACGAGTGCCAAAAACCGAAGCTATCGGCCGGGTCCACACTTCCACCGTTACTGTTGCGGTTTTGCCTGAAGCTGATGAAGTGGATATTAAAATCAGGCCCGAGGATCTACGAATTGATGTCTTTCGTTCCTCTGGCCACGGCGGACAAAGTGTTAATACCACCGATTCTGCTGTCAGAATAACTCACCTCCCAACCGGCATTGTGGTTTCTTGTCAGGATGAAAAATCGCAATTAAAAAATAAAGAAAAAGGATTAAAGGTTTTGCGCTCCCGACTTTTGGCCCGAGAGCAAGAAAAAAAGCAAAGGGAGGTTGCCGCAAGTAAAAAATCGCAGATCGGCACTGGTGAGCGGGCGGAAAAAATCAGAACTTATAATTTTCCTCAGGATCGAGTCACCGACCACCGAACTGGAAAAAATTATCACAATCTCCCTGCCATCCTCGATGGCAAGCTTGATGAAGTTATTGAGGATCTTAAAAAGTTGGAGTAATTAAAATTGTTAAGATTATTGGAACAGTCAAGATTCTTGTTATAATAGCCAACGTCGGATCGCTATCTATTATTCAAATTAAAAAAATCCAATTTTTGCTTCAAGCAGAACCCGACTATATATTGGAATACCTATCTGAGAGAAAATTGGATTTTCCAAGCACTCCAAGAGTTAGGATCGCGAAAATAAAAGGCGGCCTTCGCAATGGAGTCCTCTCTCCCTTACAAAAAGAAATTGGCCGGTTTCGCATCAAACAGCCGCATTGATTATCAACGGTTGTTTTTTCCTAATAAAATAACCCGCCTCCGCGATCCGGAAGCGGGTGTTATTTCTTCTTTTTCTGTGGATGATAATGTTGGTAGCCGACCTTTTGCCACCACGAGTTATAGTCGTCGAAGAATTCGGCTGAAGGATATTGCTTGAGGAAGAGCTGGGTGAAATTATAAACTTCACCATCGTAGCCGGAAGCATTAAGACGCTTAATATATGTAAGGGTAAAGTCTGAAAAACCGGACCTGAATGGTAAAATCTTAGTATGAATATTCAGCGGTCAAAACTTCCACCTACGAGGTGGACATTATGTCCACCTCGTAGGTGGAAGCATAAACGGCCTTGAGGGATTCTCAGAGATTTATCTTTAAAAAGCAGGAAACAAGTTATTTAAGCTATATATCAATAATTTCTAGTCCGGAAAATCAGACTTTACCCTAAAAGAAGAACAGGCTTTTATTGCAAACCGGAAAAACAGAAAAAACGAAACCCCCGCTATATAAGCAGGGTTTTTTCGGGTCGGGAGGAGAATTCAATTCTTTTTTGCTAGCTCCTCGCGGACGAGGTCGAGAACTCTTTGCTTGAGGCGCTCCAGCGACTGGCGCTCCTGGCGCTTCATCATGTCCTTTAGCAGAGAGGAGGTCTCCTCGATGATTTCTGCGCCTTCGCCTTTTTGGACGCGTCGAGTGTAGATGTCGATCTCATCTGAGCTCCTCGTCCTTACTATAAAGCCGAAGGCTACTATCAGGAGAAAGTGAAATTCGGCGGGCGGGGCTTCGTCCCCGCCCGCCGAATTTCACCTCGTCAAATTTCTTTTTCAAGTTTCACCTTTTGGATTTAAATCAAAACCAATAATTTTTCTGGATAAATATCAAAGGCGGCGCAGGGTTGTCCTGGGATTAAAGCTTTCTAAGAATGCCAAACTAAGACTCTGGAAGGCAAAGGCTAAGCCTCTGCTTTTAGCAGAGGCTTAGCCTTGAATAGCCTTGAAATACTTGAAACCTATGTGGTCTCCTATGACAAAGG
>Ga0129299_1001187_pt1 | contig 17363 bp, 16 predicted proteins | sample ConPoolayeCmetaG_FD_94477 | JGI IMG/M metagenome (GOLD analysis project Ga0129299, IMG submission 94477) | Hot spring microbial mat communities from California, USA to study Microbial Dark Matter (Phase II) - Cone Pool mat layer C metaG ... | reverse complement strand
TGGGCAAGCAGGCGACCGAGCAGGCAGGACCTCCACACCCGAGCGCCTGGAGATCCCCCTCGACCGGTGGGAGAGCTACGTCAAGCAGTTCATCCGTCAGTACGACCTCGACAAGGCCCAGGTCAACCAGGCCATGGCCATCCTCAAGGACGTGCGACAACGGGCCGAGCCCTACCGAGACGAATCGTCCCCACGGACCGACCGTCCCCAGCGTGAGCACGGGGAGTCCCCCCCGCTCACCGAGCTGTTCAACGAACTCCGCGACCGCCTGGACGGAATACTTCGCTCTGCGCAGCGACAAGATCGAGACCGCTGAATCCGTGCTATTCCTGTCCGAGCCGGACCCCACAGGTGTCGTCGGAAAGGGTGCCCGGTCGAGTTCGGACGGCCTCGAACAGGCGCATCGCGTCTGTGAGCAGGGCTTCCAATTGGTCGACAGGCCAGACCGTGGCGGCATCGCTCTGAGCGCGGGGCGGGTCGTTGTGCGTCTCGATGAAGAGGGCGTCGGCGCCGGCGGCGATGGCGGCCCGTGCCAACAGAGGTGCGAACTCGCGCCGACCCCCGGAACCGCCCCGTCCCATGCCGGGACACTGACAACTGTGGGTGGCGTCGAAGACCACCGGGGCGAATCGACGCATCACGGCGATGGCGGTCATGTCGTTCACCAACCGACCGTAGCCGAAGAACGTCCCCCGTTCCGTGAGCACCACGCGGGAATTGCCGGTTCGGTGAACCTTCTCCACGGCGTCGGCCATCTGCTCGGGCGAGACGAACTGCCCCTTCTTGATATTCACGCATCGGCCGGTCCGGCCGGCGGCCACCAACAGGTCGGTCTGCCGGCACAGAAACGCGGGGATTTGCACCACGTCCAAAACCTCGCCGGCCGCTTCGGCCTGCCCCGGTTCATGGATGTCGCTGAGGACCGGCAACCCGATCTCCCGTCGGACCTCGGCCAGGATGGCCAGGCCCTCTTGTAGCCCCGGACCGCGGAAGCTGTCGGTGCTCTGCCGGTTGGCCTTGTCGAAGCTCGCCTTGAAGACGGCGGGAAGTCCTAACCGTCTGCTGATCTGCCAGACTCGATCCGCCAGGCGCAACGTATGATCACGCGATTCGATCACGCACGGTCCGGCGATGACCGCCAGGGAGTCGCCGCCGATGGCGACCTCCCCGTCGATCGGTACAGGACGAGCCCCTACCATCTGGGTCTCCTCGATCGAGGGGGAGGGACGAGGAAGATCCCCCGTCGGGGCATGACCGAAAACCGCGCGGGCAGGAATCCGGCCGGATCGCCGTCGACCTGGAGCGCCAACTTCTCCCGGGACTCGACGAGAATTTCCCGGCAGCTTCGATAGACGACGCCATCCCATCCCACGTGCTTCTTACGGACCACCCACAACGCATGGAACGCGAGCGTTCCCTGCCAACGACAGGGGAAGACGCACAGGTCCAGTCGCCCGTCGTCGCAGACGGCGTTGAGGAGGATTCGCAGACCGATCGCGTATCGTCCGATGTTTCCCACGAACGCCAACCCCCGACCCTCGAACACGGTCTGCCCGTCCGCCGTCACGCGGATGACCGGATACCGATACCCCCAGAAGGTCCGCCACAGCGGCCAGAAGTAGCTCATATACGTAATATGACCCTTCCGTTGGCGGACCAATCGGTGAACCACTTCGGCGTCAAACCCGACGCCCGCGATGATCATGAAGTGCCTGCCGTTCACCACGCCCACGTCGATCCACTGGCGGCAATTGGCCTGGATGGTTTCGTACAACAGGTGGGCGTCGGCTCGCAGTCCGAACTCCCGCGCCAGCAGGTTCTCCGTCCCCGTCGGCATGACCACGACGGGAATCGGGTGCTCGATCAGACCATGCACCACCTCGCTGATGGTCCCATCACCGCCGACGGTCACGACCACGTCGACGTCTGCCGGGACCGTTTCGGCGAAGCGCCGGGCGTCGCCGGCGCAGCGCGTGCTGTGGATGTCCACGTAATCGCCGTCGGCGCGGAGCCGTCGGGCCAGGGCCAGCACTTCGGTCGTGTTGCGGCGACTGCCTGAGACGGGGTTGACAATGAATTGGATGCGCCGTGCCACGGAACACTCCGACGTCACACCCTGCCCATTCGGACTACGGCGCGAATTATAGACCGGCCAAACAGGGCGCGAAAGACCGCTCCGTTACGGAGGGGCCTGACGAATGGCCGGCAGGGCGGGGCGGTTGGCGGCGGTCCAAACACAGCCTCCGCCGGGGAGCCGCCGAGCGAGGAGCGAATTCAACCCCACACGTATGGGGTGCTGTCTTAGGCATCCGGCCTGTGGTACAGTGAGATTCCAGACGGACCGACGCGTCTCCCGACCTGTACGGGGAAGCAGGGTCGCACCCATGTTGGGGTACGGGGATCCGGTGTCCTACGTACAGGGAGGGGAGGGGTTATTCCCGCACGGTCCGTGTGCCGGTGCAACGCATCTCCCAGCAGCGATGGATAATGATGAGATTGCGCTTCGTGCTCGTGCCATGGGTCTTCTCCATCACCGGCTGCCGGAGCGGTGAGGGGCCACCCCCCGTAGGTAAGATCCCGGAGGTTGTGGTGACCCAGAGCGGCGTTGAAATGGTCTCGATCCCTGCCGGGCGGTTCCTCATGGGGAGTCGGCAGGGGCAGGACGACGAGCAACCCGTGCGCGAGGTGTGGGTTGAGGCCTTCCTGATAGACCGCACGGAGGTCACCCAGGAGCAGTATGCCAAGTTTGCCCGGCCGGACCCGTCTCATTTCAAGGGGCCTGACCGCCCCGTGGAACAGGTCAGTTGGGCGGATGCCGCTCTGTACTGTAACAAGCGCTCCCGGGCGGAGGGATTGCAGCCCTGCTACGACGAGGAGACTGCCAAGTGCCACTTTGAGGCAAACGGCTACCGGCTTCCGACGGAGGCGGAGTGGGAGTATGCCTGCCGCGCGGGCTCCAACGGGGCATACAGTTTCGGCGACGACGTTCGGCTCCTGAAGGACCACGCATGGTTCGCCGAGAACGCGTCGAAGCAAACACATCCCGTGCGGCAGAAGCGCCCCAATGCCTGGGGGTTGTTCGACATGCACGGTAACGTAGCCGAGTGGTGCAACGACGTGTATGACAAGAGCTACTATAAGCACGGCCCCACAAAGAACCCACGCGGTCCTGTGGACGGCGACAAGTATGTCCTGCGCGGTGGGGCTTGGAACGCCACTGCCAACGCATGCCGGTCGGCCTATCGTGTCGGCGAAGACCCGGGCTTTCAGGACGCCTGCTTCGCCCGCGACGCCATCGGGTTCCGCTGCGTCAGACGGGCACCCGACAAGTAGGATGCGGTGAGGTTCACCATGACGGACGCGGCGGGCACATGGAGGGTGGCTATGTTTCTCTTAATGGCGGCCGAACTGCCCGATCTGAGTACGGTTCCGAAGGACCTCCAAACACCGCCCATGATGCAGGCCGAGCCGGGTCCGGGGAAACGGGTCAAACAGGTGGCGCCCGAGTATCGGGGCACGGAGGTTTACCACGCCCTCTATCTGCCGACGGACTGGAGTCCCGGTGCTCACTGGCCGGTCATTGTCGAATACGCCGGCAACGGCGGATACCGAAATCAGTACGGCGACGTATGCACCGGGCGGCTGGAGGACAGCAACCTTGGGTACGGCATCTCCGGCGGCAAGGGCTTCATCTGGATCTGCATGCCCTACGTCAGTGCGGACCGGCGGAGGAACGAGCTCCGCTGGTGGGGCGACGTGCGGGCCACGGCGGACTATTGCAAGCAGACGGTCCGCCGGGTGTGCCATGACTACGGAGGCGACCCATCGGCGGTCGTCTTGACGGGCTTCTCAAGGGGCGCCATCGCGTGCAACTACATCGGCCTGCACGACGACGACATCGCGGGCATTTGGCTGGCCTTCATTGCCCATAGCAACTACGACGGCGTGATGACCTGGGACTATCCGGAGAGCGACCGTGCATCGGCGCGGCGGCGCCTTGCGCGACTGAAGGGCCGCCCGGTGTTCATCAGCCAAGAGGTCACGGTAGAGAACATCCGCCGATACCTGACCGAAACCGGCGTGGAGGGTTGCTTCACCTACCAGGTGTTGCCCTACCGCAATCACCGAGACGATTGGGTGCTGCGCGACATCCCGGAGAGGAAGCGGCTGCGCGAGTGGCTCGCAGGAGTCCTGCGAAACCGCACGACGAGCAACACCGCCCGGCAGGCTCAACTTGGGGACTTCAGCGCCCGAACGCGCCCTTGATCTCCTCCAGACCGACGCCCAGCGTGGCCTTGGCGATTGCGTCCAGCTCGCGCTCCTCGCCCTGCAAATGGAACGTGCGGTGCACGTGCGACATCGATTCGCCCGGCTTGAGTGCGGCGGCCGGCGAAGAGGTCTCCAGCTCATAGAACGGGCCGAGCGGCTTCTTGCCCGGTGCCGGGGGGCCGTCGTTGTAGGAGTTGATCGCATCACCGGCATACGGGTTCTTCTGAAGTTCCCACATGGAGTTGACGTAGTCGGTGACGCCCTCGGGTTTGGTGTACTGCACGAGGGTGAGCACCTTGTTGATCCCATCGTAACTGCCGAGGATCGGCTTGGCGCGTTGGGGCGTCAGGCCGATCTTGCTGCGGTGCCGGCCATCCCCTTTGAAGAACAAGACGTCGTCTTTGACCACGAGCCGCTCGGGCGGGACCTTGCCGAAGTACATGTCGTTGACCTTCGGTCCGAGCACGTCTTCGGGACCCGCGTTGAACGGGATCACGACGGTCGTTTTGGGAGAGGGGTTGAAGATGCCGAGGATCCAGATCGACAGCAAACCGGTCTCTTTGGTCCAGGGCTTGTCGCCCTTGTTGGTGATCCTGTTCTCCGACTCATAGACGACCTGCTTCACCGATTCCGGGAGGCGCACGCCCAGGGCTTGACCGCCCTGTTCCCCCGTAAGCAGGCGGACCGTCCGATCGATCTGGAGGTGGAATTCGGTATCCGAGTAGTTCTTCAGGCGCGTCGTCTTGCGGAAGCTGGCCGAGCCGCCACTTTTGGACACCAAGTCATACGCTTCCGTGTCGATGACCGCCGGGGTCTGCCAGTGCGCCAGATCAAACGGGTCGCCCTTCTTGAAGAAGATGGCGAATTGACCGCCTTCCGGCCCCATCCAGAACCGGTCCTCGCCTCCCCAGGAGTTGATGTGAGGAAGGGTCTTGCCGGACGCGATCAGTTCGCGGTTGATCCATCCGAAGCTCACGCCCTTGGCACCGTCGGCCGTGCTGGTCATCACCCGGGCCTGATACGCCGGCGCGATTGCCAGTTGCGCCCTGCCGGACGCGTCGGACAAGACGACCACATCCGTATGGCGCTTGAGGAACGCCAGGTCGTCGCCGAACGTGTGCTTCTGCACCGCGCTGCATCCGATCGTCATCGAGGTGCACAGGACCATTGCCGAAACAACGCGTAGCGTTCTCATCGAGGGGTCTCCTTTTCCGTGTCTTGTCACCGCCGCGACCCATCCGTCCGACGCGAACGGGCACCGATCCCCGTCCGCGGGGGACATTGTAAGCTGCCTTCCGAAATGTTTGAACAGGGCAAGGGAGGGCATGATTCGGTGCGGACGGGACCCCATCCGCGTGCGCAGGGGATAGGGTACCCGATGCGCCCGGTGACCGCTTGCGAATTGGCAGCCGGTGCGACCGGCCCTAAAATCAACCCTTGATGAGCTCCTGGCCGCGAGCGATTCGCATCGGCATCCTTGTCCTCGAGCTGTGCCTCATCGGTACTGCGGTGGGGACCGGCGTGGCCTATATCTGGCGCGGCGAGCCGGATTTCGAGTACTTCTACGAAGACGGCAAGCTCCTCCTGACCACCGGTGCGGTCGGCCGAGGGCAGGACCTGCCCGACAGCCCCGGTTATCTGGAACGTCGCGATCCTACAACGCTCCGCCGCGACTGGTTGCGGTGGTATTGGCCGTTCATCCATCGCTTCTGCTGCCCGCTCGGGCTCATGCCGTGGCATGTGGCGGGTGTGGTCTGGATCACTCTGAATCTCGCCGGGGGGGTACTGGCGGTCCGCTGGGTGGGCCGAGAACTCAGCGGCATGCCGCCAAACGACTGGCCGTATACCCAGTTCGTCCCCGTCGTGCTGATGACGGTTTTCTGGCTGATCCACTTTCGCCTGAATCAGGTGAACCTGATCGTACTGGGGTTCATGGTCGGGGCCTTCGTCGCCTGGCAGCGGAGACAGTCCCTTCGCGGCGGCCTGCTCATGGGTGTGGCCATCCTCCTGAAGTTCACGCCGATCTTCATGCTTTTGTGGTTCGCTCTGAAACGACAGTGGCGGTTTCTGGCCGCCGCGATCGCGACGGTCGTCCTGTTCGGTCCCGTGGCCGACCTGGTGATCTTCGGACCGGACCAGGCCTTGGCCGAATACCGGCGATGGTATCGTGATGCGGTCGTCAACGGCAGCAGTCGCAGTCTGATCCGGCTTGAGAACAACCTCGACCACCGGAACCAAGGTCTGGCGGTCACGCTGTACCGCCTGCTGCACCACACCGATTACGCCCGCCGGTTCGACGAGGAGCCTCGGGCCCGGCGCCTCCAACGGGAACCGATTTACATGAACCTGGTGGACTGGTCACCCGGGGTGGTTCTGAACATCTGGGCGGTCCTGACGTTTATCACATTTGTGGCCCTTGTGTGGCAGTGCCGCCGCCCCGCCGCGCGGACGGACCCGTTCCGTTGCCGGATGGAGTGGGCATTGTTTATGCTGGCCATGGTGTGGTTTATGCCGGTCCTCCGCCGGTATCACTTCGTCTGGTTGTATCCCGCGGTGGCGATGTGGCTGGCGCACGGGAACCGGTGTGAACGGGCGGGCGTTCGTTCGCCCGCTATCGCCTGGGTGGCGGCGGTCTGGCTGGTGGGAATGGGGCTCGTGTACTTCCGGCTTGCCCGAGCGGCGGGGATCACCCTGTGGTGCGTGCTGATGTTGGGTGTGGGTCTGTGGTGGCGTCTGCACCGGATGAGCCGATCGGGGGACCCGGTGGCGCGGGTGTTTGCCGACGGGAATCCACCGGGTGAAACGGGCTCTCACGAAGCGGTTCCTCTCGCCGCGATCACGAGGCCATCGGCATGACCGGGACGGTGCGCGCCCAACCTTCGCTCGCGGTGCGTTCGGCGGTCGGGCTGATCGGCGTCGGGGCTCTGATCGGACTGGCCGCGATGTCGATCCACCGCGCGGGTCACATCCGGTACGACTTTGACCACTTCTACCTGGACGCCCGGTACGTCATCGAGCACGGGGGCATCAACACCGACGACCAGAACCCCGACCGAAAGCTTCGCGGGCGGCTCCGGAACTACCTGCCCATCGCAACGCTTTTGTTTGTCCCGTTTGCTGCGCTGGGCAGTTGGTGCGGCGGTGCGATGTGGGTCCTGATCAACGTCGTCCTGTTCGTGGCCCTCGTGCGCCACGTGGGTCGGCATCTTGCCGATCGCCCCGGCGGGGATGGGTGTTTCGGTCAGGCACTACCGGTGGTGTTGTGCGGGGGGGTGATCTATGAGCACTTTCGGTTCAACCAGGCCAGCATCGTGGTGCTGGCGATTCTGCTGGGGGCTTATGTCCTGCTGGAGCGCGGGCGGGACGTGGCAGCCGGCGTGGCCGTGGCGCTGGCTACGATCATCAAGTTGATGCCGGCCGTGTTCATGTTGTACCTGGTGTTGCGCCGACGTTGGCGGGCGACGGTAGCCGCCATGGTCGCGGTCGTTGTGCTCGACGTGGGCGGTTCGCTTCTGGCGTTTGGACCGGCCGATACCCTCCGCTACCACCGTCGGTGGTGGTACTTCGTCCGACAGGATAGCGGTCTGGCCTTGATGTCTCCGGCGCCGGGCTCATTGGTTCACGAACACTTCCTGGATCACCGAAACCAGTCCCTGGCCATTGTTCTGGCCAAAGCGCTGCCGGGGCACCTTCCGATGGCCAAAGGCCTCTATCTCGGTGCGATGGGGGCAAGTGTACTGGCGGTGCTCGTGTGGGTCTGCCGCGGCTTGGGGGAGGGTGTCTGGCCGCGGCGGCTCACCTTCGCCGCCTGGTTGCTTCTGATGCTGTGGTTCACGCCGCTGCTCCGCCAGTACTACCTGATCTGGGCCTATCCGGCGGTGGCCGTGCTCGTCGAGCGGGTGCGTCATCACAGGCTGGCCGGTCGCCCGGCGGGGATGAGCCTGTCCGCGCTGGTCGTTTGGATCGTCTCCATGCTGCTCTGGATGATCGATGCCTGGACGGGCCACGTCTTTCGCGCGGCCGGCGTGAACCTCTGGGCGGTGGTGTTCTTGTTGGCGGCGTTGCTCGTCGAATCCCACCGTGAGGGGAGGATGATTTCGCAGGCGGATGGGGCGTCGGGTCTGGGTGTCCGTGTGCGCGGGGGCACGGCTTCTGCGCCTCCGCAAGGTTGAAGCGGGCGTTGAAACGATGACAAGGCAGCGAACCATTACGGTCTTCGGCAGTTCGCAACCCGCACCCGGTAGCGCGGCGTATGAACAGGCGCGTCGATTGGGATCGGCCATTGCGGCGGAGGGGTGGGCCCTGTGCAACGGCGGGTACGGCGGCACGATGGAGGCGGGTTGTCGGGGGGCGATGGAGGCAGCCGGCGACCGCGCGGTCACGATCGGCGTGACCTGTTCGGCGTTTGGACGAGGCGGGGCGAACCGATGGGTCCGTCGGGAAATCACGACGGATCGCTTGGAACACCGTCTGGCAAGGCTGATTGAGATCGGTGATGCCTATGTGGTCCTGCCCGGTTCGACGGGCACGCTGCTGGAGCTGGCCACCGTGTGGGAACAGACCGCCAAAGGGTTCCTTGCCGGCAAGCCGATCGTACTGCTGGGCGATTTCTGGAAGCCGGTCCTCGATACGATCGCCCGCGAAGCACCGGAGTTGCTCGGATGCCTCGACGTCGTGGACACACCGGAACAGGCCGTCGCAATCATCCGCCGCCGACTGGGCGGGTGACCGGCAGGCGCGGATCCTGCTTGACCGTGCTCGATGACGCCGGTACGGAATCGCCCGGCTTGCGCCGGAAGACCACCACAGGTTTGTCCGCCCAACTGATCAATGTGGGTCGGCCGAACCAGCCGCGGGTGTTCGACGGGAAGATTGCGACGCGGTCGTAGCGGGGACGCCACCAACTCGACTCGAAATCATCCGGGTCGTCGCAGGTGCTCACGACGTAGTGCGGCCAGTCCGAGACTTTGCCGGGGTGTTCCGGCGGCAACAGGACGACACGCCGCCCGGCAAAGTCGAGCGGGGGCACACAATAAGGGGCCGGTTCACGCAGGATGCCGAGGTCGGCATCGGGGTCTTGAGCCAGCTGCTCCGATAACCACCGGGCGGCCAGGGAGCGGGTGTTTGTGTCGCAGGCATCGTGAACGAACCCCCGTAGGTAGCGGTAAGTGTCCAGGGCGGTGGCTGCGATGACAAACGCAGCGAGGAGCGCCCCTATCGTGCGGCGCCGTTGGAGTGCCGACGACACGGCGCACGCGGCCAAGACGGCGATGACGGCGGCGGGGTACACGAGGAATCGGCCGTATTCTCCCGGTTTGCCTGCACCGATGCAGGCGAACTGCAACACCGTTAGGACAGCCGGAGCGAGAACCAGCCACATCGGGCGGTTCCGAGAGACCGTCAGAACACCGCATCCGACAACGGCCAGGATCCCCAAGACAGGACCGGTGCCCTCAATGAGCAAGCGAGTGACGTTCCACAGACCCTGGCCGACTCTGCCGACCTCGTACATTGCGGTGGATGTTTGCAGGCTCGATCGCAGCGTATCGCGGTGGGCGATCAGGTTGATCGCCAGGTAGGGGTTGACCAGAAGGAAGACCAGGACGGCGGCTGCGAACACCCCCGCCAATCGTTTGGCGAGTTGGCGCCGGTCCCCATCCGGGCGCTGCCACGCCGCCACCGGCAGGACGGCCAGGGCGGTCCAGTCGCTCAGGACCATGCCGAACGCCGATCCACTGAGCAGGGCGGCTCCCCACCAGCAGGACCGCCGGCCCGTCTCAACGTACCGGACCGCGGCGAGCGCCGCCAGGAGGATGAGGACGGCACCCCCCAGGTGCGGCTTGGCCTCATGGGACATTGTGACGACGACCGGCAGAAGCGGAAAGAGCCCCGCGGCCAGCAACCCGCCCGCCGTTCCGCCCAATCGCCGACCGAGGAGATAGCACGCGACGATGCCCAGAAGTCCGAGAGATGCCGAGTACATCCGGGCCACGACGTACAACCTCCCAAACGCCTCCGGGTGGTCGAGCCAGTAGGACAGATCGTGCTTGCCCTCGATCCAACCGCATGCCGAGCACAACCCGATGAGCGCACCGACGGGATAGATGAACAGGCCGCCGTACTGGTACAACTTCGGGTCGAAGTCGAGTTGCGAGGGTCGCATGCTCGCCAAGGCCCGGAGCGTGCTGGGTTCGTCCGGTTGATGCGTGTAGAGCCGATAACGGATCAGGATCTCGGCAACCCGGTGGTCCGCTTGGGTCAGCTCGATGGGTCCGGACCGGTCCGTGAGCGGGTCGATGTCGACATCGGCGCCGAGCGCGCCCCGCCGGTTCCAGTCGCTGCCCTTGAGTTCGACCAGTCGCTGCCCGGGCCACGGGGGTTGCGCCGAGAAGAGGTAACGGTCTGCCCGTCGGGAAGGAAGCCCCCAGGTCAACCCGGTCAGGCTGACCGCCAACGCCATCAGCAGAATCCCAGCGAAGGCAAGGCGCCTCATAGAATACTCCCCCACATCGTCCCGCCGGTCGCCCGTGCTACGGGGGCACCGCGAGCAGCACGTCGATGATGGCCAGGACACCCAGACCCACGCTGACCATCCCGTTCACTGTGAAGAAGGCCAGGTTCACTCGAGACAGGTCGTCGGGGCGGACGAGCAGGTTCTCAACGAGCAGGAGCACCGCAACGGCGGCGACACCGATAAGGTACGGTCGGCCAAGGGGCGCGATCCACCCCAGCAGGGTGAATAAGAGGACGGCGGCGGCATGGCACGCGCGGGCTGCCCACAAGGCCGGTCCGATCCCCCACCGCGAGGGCAAGGAATGCAACCCGTCACGCCGGTCCACCTCCACGTCTTGGCAGGCGTACAGGATGTCAAAGCCGGCGACCCAGCACGTGACGGCCCCCATAAGGATGAGGGCCGCCCAACCCAGCGTGGCAGGGTGGACCGCCACCCACGCCGCCACCGGGGCCAGACCCAGGGCGCTGCCCAGGTAGAAATGGGACCATTGGGTGAACCGCTTGGCATAGGAATACCCGCAAAGGTAGGCCAGCACGGGCGCACCGGCGATCGTCGGCCAGGGATTCCCGTAGATCCACAGGAATCCCGTGCAGCACGCCAGGAACCCGCCGATGCAGAACCCGCAGAAGAAGAGGGCGGCCCGGAGGCTCAACCGCCCGGTGGGAAGAGGTCGATCCCGCGTCCGGGGGTTGCGGGCGTCAATCTCCCGATCGACGATACGGTTGAAGGTCATGGCCACGCTGCGAGCAAAGACCATGCACGCCACGACCAGCAGCACGTGCCCGGGTCGGGGCAGGTGGCGACCGGGGACATCTCGCCCGGCCAGAAACACGGCCATCAGGGCAAAGGGCAGCGCAAAGACGGAGTGCGAGAGCTTGATCATCTCGCCCCAGGTCCGGATGGTGTCAAATGGCCGGGGCATGGGAAGGGTCAACCGCCTTGATTGGCTCGCCGGGCCGCGCGGGCGGCGGAGGCGTCCCATCGAACCGTCAGGTCGTTGGGCACGCCGAGCAGGTCCAGGAGCTTCCCGACGACGGAGCGGACCAGATCGTTCAAAGATTCGGGACGGCCGTAGAACGCAGGGGCCGCCGGACAGACGACGGCGCCCGCGCGACCGACCCGCAGGAGGTTCTCCAAGTCAATCGGAGTCAGTGGCATCTCTCGAATGCACAGGACCAGCGGCCGGCGTTCCTTCAGATGGACGTGGGCGGCGCGGGTGAGCAGGTTGTCGCCGAGCCCCGAGGCAATGGCCGCCAGGGTGTTGCAACTGCACGGGCAGACGACCATGCCGTCGGTGGGATACGTCCCACTCGCCAAGGGGCTGAACAGGTCGTCATGGTGATGGAAAGTCAGGTGGTCGCCCGTGGCGGTGCGAGCGGTTAGGACATCGGTTCCGAGCTCCGACGCGACGACCTGTCGCCCGCGGGGGCTGACGATCAGATGAACCTGAACCCCGGCGTCCAGCAGTTCGTCGAGCAGGCACCGGGCGTAGAGGGCGCCGCTCGCGCCGGTCACACCCATGACGATCCTTCGCGACATTACCGAATGCCCCGGGTCATTTCGCTTTGGGTGCCACCTCAATGGCCAGCAGTCTTCGTTGGGCCGAGACGGTCCAGGGCGAGCCGGGATACTGCTTCAGGAGCAGTTCGAGGGCCTCGCGCCCTTCCGCCTTGCGGTTGTGTTCGAGCTCGAGCAGACCGAGTTCGTAAATTGCGTGCGGTGCGGCGTCGCCGTCGCGGTACCGCTTGGCGCATTCCAGCAGTTTGGACCGACGCGTATTGATGTCGGGTTCGCCCAGTGCCATATGGACCATCAGGTTGTCGTGGAGCTTGCTGCCTGGGAACCGCCGGTCGATGCGGAGGACGTTGTCGGGGTAGAACGGATCCCTCGGGTCGCAGCGGAGCAACAGGCTGATGGGATTCTGATCGGGGTGAGCGGCCTCCTCGAATCGCGCCTCGTAGTTCTCGCGGATGAGGGACAGGATCTGTGCCGCCTTCTCCGCGACGGTCTGGGGGTCCACGTTGAGGGTGCTGGAGGGGGGTTTTCGGGCCAGCAACGCGCGCAGGCCCGAAACGGACGGTGCCTCGGGCATGGTCGTCGGAGGTTTGCTGAACCGGTCGGTGACGCGCCGAAGAACGTCCTGCGCCAACCGCAGTCGTCCCTCGCGCGCCTCCAACAAGGCGAGGTTCAAACCCGCCACGCTGGCAAAGGGAGACTCCGGAGCCGACCGCAACAACTCCTTCCAGGTCTCGCGGGAGGCTTCGGAGGGAAAGTCCGAATAGAAGTCCAACCGGAGGTCCCGCCGGAGCAAGTCCATGTCGATCCGCATGTCCAGCGCGCGACCCCGGAGATAGAGGCAATTCGGGACGTAGCGGCTGGCGGGATACCGGGCGAGGAAGTCGTCGCATCGCTCCACCACCTCGTCCTGCTGGCGGGCCAGTTCGGTGGGCATCGCGAGTCGCAGGAGCAACCACTTGTTTTGGGTGACGGCTTCAACCTCTCGCGATTCCTCCGGGACATCGGAGAGCAATTCGAGTTCGACGGTCCGTTGGAGAAGCGCCTTCGTGTCCAGGTCGGCGAAGACGCGGGTCCCGGCCGGACCATAGTCGTATTCGAGCAGGCGGTATTCCATCTCGTCGGCCCCGACCTGGGTCACAAACAAAATGGCCGGGATGGCAAACAGCACCGCCAGCAGCGGGGCAATCGCCCCGGGTCGGTAGTTGATCAGATAGGCCGTTCCCAAGACGATCGCCGACCCCAGGCAGGAGGCCATCAAGGCTAGGACCCACGGAATATACAGCTTCATCCGCTCGACCGGCCCGGCCAGGGCGACGGCACTGGCTAGGGCCCCCCGCGTGGCGGCAAAGAAGTAGATCACCACGGGAAGCAGCGCCAACAACACCGTGGCGTAGCGGAAGGAGAACCGGAACGGACGGGCCGTTGCGATCACGCAGCTCACCAGCAGGGTAAGCGCCAACCAGGGGAAAACGGCCACGAAACCGACGATCAACAGGAAGACCACCGCAACGGGCAACCGGTACAGCATGGCCACCAGAATCGGGATGGTCACCAACGAGGCCATCAGCAGACCCACGATCACCATGTGGGCCGGCACGTGTTCGACGCTGATCGGGAAGACGAGGAAGTCGGTCAGTGTGACTTGGCCGGAGCCGAACGGGTTCAAACAACCCTTCCAGAACGCCCCGTAGGGATATCGCGGTGCAGCGGGCGGGTCGCCGAAGAGCGCGATGATCGGGCGCAGGAGCGGGTAGGGATCACCGGTTCGAAGCCAGTACGTAAAACACCCCAGCGCGGCGAACAGGACGATGTTCACGGTCAGCATGACGATCGTCAGGTTGCGATATTCCGGGGGCGTGCGCGTCCACATGTCGGTCACGGGAACTTCCGATTCCCCAGTCGGATGGGATGGGGAGACGCCACCCGAGGACGCGCCCGTGGAACGGTGAGGGTCCTCGACGTCCCCCCGGTCGCCTGCCGAGTTATTTTGTTCACGGACTTGGATCACGGTCACTTGTCCGCCACGTAAACCACGACAATGCCCAGCGTGAGCGGGAACGCCGCAACGCCGGTGAATCCGGCGCGCTGGAGGCGCAACACCATCTCCTCTCTGCCGACGAACGACCGGACACTCCGTCCCAGATACCGGTACGCGTCGGTTCGGTCCTGGCTGACGAGGGTCGCCAGCAGCGGCATCATCCAACCCAGGTACAGGCCGTACAACCCTCGGATCAGCCGATTCGTCGGCATCGAGAACTCGAGAATAACGGCGCGACCTCCGCGTTGAAGTGCGCGGTACATCTCACGCAGCCCCGCGTCCACGTCCTGGAAATTCCGCACGCCGAACGCGCACGCGGTCATGTTGAACGTTCCGTCGGCAAAAGGCAAGCACAAGGCGTCGGCGCGGCACCAGTGCAGACCCGCCCCCCGGCGGCCGACCGCCCGGTGCAACATATTGGCCGAGAAGTCGACGCCCACCACCCTTCGTACCCGCGGCGCGAACGCCCGGGCCAGATCGCCCGTTCCACAGGCGACATCCAAAACGATGTCGTCCGGGCGTGGGGTCGCCAAGGCCACGGTGCGTCGCCGCCACAGGGTATCCCATCCGAAACTGGCCAGGTGATTGATCAGTTCGTACGTCGGCGCGATGTGATCAAACATCCGTCGGACGCGGTTCGCCTTGTCCGTCGGACCGGCCGAGTCCGCCTGGGCTTGACGCATACCTTGATCCACGAGGGCAGGTTAGCCTTCCCCGCGGAGCCCGACAAGCGATGAACCCCGATGGCGTCGCCCGAGGGCGCTCGGCGCCGGTGGTCCGAACCACGCCGCGTGCGACGCGATACGTTCGATCGGGCGGGGTTCAGGGCGCCCCCGCCGGAGCGGTAAGAATCGGTCCGGCCGTTAGGGCATCCGCTCGATCCGGACCCGACGGGGTACCCCAGGTCCAGCAGGTCGCTGAGCTTCGGGAGAACCCCGTGGTCGTGATCGAGCACCGGGTGTACGAACACCGCTGTCCGATCTGTCAGGAGATCGTGTGGAGGACATGGCCGCACGGCGTCATCGAAGGACAACTCTTCGGCGTTCGGCTTCACGCCGTGATGGGGTCCACGAAGGGCTCGCTCCATGCTTCGTCCAGCGATCTGGCCGACGTTTGCCGGTCCGTACGCCGTAGGCTTGGATGGCCGGAGGCCACTGGCCGCTCCGAGCCGTTGGTCGGTCGGGGCGTTGTCTGTTGTACAGGGTGTGTCCTTCAAGGCCGAGTTACTGGTCGGTTTGACCAACGGCCGTTGTACGGGGTGTGTCATTCAAGACGCGCTCGACGATGTGCCAGCCACATGCACGTCGATGGGTCAGTCTGGAAGTCTGGCGGGGTGAGGGCCTGGATCGGGGTGTTCAGCCCGACGGCCTTCAGCTTCTTCGTGATCGCCCCGTTCGTCCTCTTGCCGCCACTTATCACAGACCACGGGTCAAGGGGGTCAGGAGTGACGCGTCCCCTCGACGAAGCTCAGACCATCTTGCACGCCACCCACCCGTTCGGGAGAATAGGGCAAGGACTTCCCGGGCATCCTCAGGCGGGTCGGGAGGAGACGGAATGATCGTGGAAAGAGGGGACTACAGGCATCCGATCGATCGAAGGGTCTTTCTGAAAGGTATGGCGCTGGGGGCGACGATGCCACTGACCGCGTTTGCGGTGGAGGAGCCCCGGGCCGAGCGGTCTTCGTCTCGGTCGGCCGAAGGCGGCAAGAGCCGCGTCGTCGTTGCCGAACGGGAACCGTTCGGCAACCGCCGGAACCTCGACCGCAAGCTCGTCAAACACGCGGTGGACGCCCTCGTCATGAAGCTATCGGGCAAGGGCAACGTGGACGAGGCCTGGCGGACGTTCGTCTCGCCGACCGAGACGGTCGCGATCAAGTTCAACGGCCTGTTCAAGAGCGCTTCGACAAGTCCGGAAGTCATCTGGGCCGTGTGCCGCGGGCTTGTGGATGCCGGTGTGCCACAGGAAAAGGTCATTGTCTTCGACCGCCACAAGAAGGACTTCGACACGGCAGGCATCAAGCCGTTCGACGACCTGCCGCGGATCGCGTTCCGCGAGGCGGCTGCCGCATGGGATGAGGAGGTTATGGTCGGTCCCTACAAGACGCGCCTCACCCGCATCCTCACCCGGGAGGCGGATGCCGTCATCAGCATCCCGTGCCTGAAGCACCATGTGATTGCAGGGGTGACGCTCGCGATGAAAAACCACACGGGGTCGATTCCGAATGCGGGGGACCTGCACCCTCGGATTGATACCATCGCGGAACTGAACGCCCTGCCGCCGATCGCCAAGAAGTCTCGGCTGGCCATCTGTGATGCCCTGATGGGCATCTACGATCAGGGGCCTCAATTCCGGGGCTCTCACTGGACCTGGGCGGCCAAAACCCTGCTGGCCTCCACAGACGTTGTTGCCTTGGATGCCGTCGGGGCTGAGATGATCCGAAAGTGCCGTGTGGAAAAGGGCGTTGGTCCAACGATAAAACCCGTCCCGACCCACATCGCCCATGCCGCCGAACTCGGACTCGGTACGGCGGATCTCAAAGAGATCGAAATCGTAAGGGTCTGACGGAAGCCGGAGTGAACAGTGTAGTACGGTCCGCCACGCGGACCACGATGTGGCTACGTCAATACGTCAAGAGGAATCCGGTCCCCACGACAGACCCTACGGGACTGGGCCGCTCCGAAAAAGCGCCGTAGCACGGGCGTCCCGCCCGTGATTGTTTCATGGGCAGGATGCCCATGCTACGAGGTCACGGCCAAGATGGCCGTGCTACAGTAGCACAGGCGTCCCGCCCGTGATGAATCATGGTCGAGACGGCCATGCGACGAGGTTATGGGCAGGAGGCCCATGCTCCCCAGTTCATGGGCAAGATGCCCATGCTACGGGGGTCACGGCCAAGATGGTCGTGCTACGAGCCGCCGCCCGTTTTCGTCACCCCAACACGTCAAAGCCCCCGGCTTGGCCCTCTGCTCGACCCGGGTCTTGGCCGGATGACGCGTCAATCCCGCCTCGTGTCCCCCTTGCGGA
>Ga0129299_1001185_pt1 | contig 17385 bp, 18 predicted proteins | sample ConPoolayeCmetaG_FD_94477 | JGI IMG/M metagenome (GOLD analysis project Ga0129299, IMG submission 94477) | Hot spring microbial mat communities from California, USA to study Microbial Dark Matter (Phase II) - Cone Pool mat layer C metaG ... | reverse complement strand
TCGGGCGAAATCAATCAGCACCTCCCATATGGCATTCACTACGAACGCCGCCACCATCCCCATCGCCACGACGGCCGATTCGTCATTGCGGTTCTCGACCGCCTTTATCGCCAAATATGCCGCAACCGCACCACCGAGGATGTGTCCAAGGTTGTTGAAGTCGGGTAAATTCATCGACTTTCCGCACGCAAGGCCGCTATCAGCTCACGATTTTGTTGGACGGTCTCTTTCATCAACCCCACTAATTCCGATATCTGCTTTTCCACTCTGTCCCGCTCGTCTCGAAACTCCATACGCAAATTTTTGATTTCGACATCATGCCTCGATACATCACCGGCGATAGTCAATTGCGACGCCCCGAATCCGAGCGAAAACATCATCAGACCGACGACAATCGTAAACGTGTTCGGCTTGTTACCGCTTCCCGGCACGACCACGATGCCCCCCTTTCTTATCTCTGCTCAATCCGGCATGCCTCATCGCTATGGCGACGGCCTGTTTCTGCGGATACCCTTCATGTCTCAATGTCCTGATGTTTTCTCCAACCGTTTTCCGTGATTTCCCTTTTTTGAGCGGCATCATTTTCCTCCTTGTGGAATCAATAATTCACGAAACATCGGATTTCTCCTAAAAATGGCGTCGCTGGCGGCAAGCCGTCTTTCCATAGCCGTTTTACCAATAATACCGAGACGACTGTTGCGCCTGTCGGTTATGTCCCGACCGGTTATCGGAAACTCTGGCCACGCCTCGTTCCATTTAACATACAGCTTTTTCACCTGCTTGAAATCGCCGGCGATGGACGCTTGCGCCATCTCGTCAAGATAATCGTCTCTTTTCTCCTTTATTTCGGTAAGAGCGTTGATGAAAATATCGTTGATGCCGGCCTCGACATTTCTGAATCCGAGCATGTGCACGAGGACGCCATACAGGTCGGTCTTGAACTTCACTCTGCCGGCGGGATCTTTCATGTCGTAATTTTCGTTCAAAATTTTCGGCAGGTCGTATATTGAACGGAAAACCGGCAATCTTTCGGCCAAGTTTTCGGCGACCCTTTCCAGTGCATATGACTGTTCGTATCCCTTCGTGCTTTCGGCCGCCTTGATTGCGCCGGAAATCATGCCGCCAACCGGTCCCGTCAACAGGTTGCCGACCTTCTCTTGCACCGATGAGCCATACGGCATATCGACGAGCTGAACACTATACGACAAGTCTATTCCGACGAGACCGGGTAGTCCGAAGGCCACCGCATTGGCGAGCCCTTCGCCATGCTCCTTCTTTATTTCATCGTAAATTTTTGCGGAAACATAACTCAACCCCAGCATCTTGATCGGCGAGGCGAACAATCGTGCCCCCCCGAAAGCAAGCTGCACGGCAAGGAACTTCGCCACCCCGGGATAGTTCTTGTCGCTTATGATGTTCATGAACATTTCTATCGTTTTAACCGGAAACCGCCTATACAGAAACACGGTTGAACCTATCGGGCCACGAAAGGCAGCTGGCACGTCCGTGCGCATCGTCGCAAACTGCGTATAAAGATTGCCACGCAGGAAAGCGTGATTTGCGGCATCCGCATCGTCGAACCCGAGCCTTTTGTAAACCCTATACATCGTCAACCAAGCTACCTCTTGGTTATATGTTTCGGGAGCGAATATACCCAATCTCTCTCGAAACTCCGGCCGTGTTATTCCCTTGCCGCCCTCTTCTATTTTGCCGCCGGTGAAATATTTTATGCCGTGCTTTTCGAGCAAAGTCCTTCCCTCCGGCGACCGGTATAATTTTATGCCTTCGATAAAATCTTTCGTCGTAACGTTCGGCCACAACAGATATTCGGTTTGAAACGCATTAAGGACATGATACTTTAGGTTGGTTTTCAGCAGGCCGAACGTCAATCCGTTCTTGACGATAGCCGTCCACCTGTCAAGAGCGAACGGGCGAACGACATCCTTCAAATACGGAATCTTTCGGATGGAAGCGTCGAACAGTCTCGACGAAGTCCTCTGGTATCCCCACAACTCGTTGAAAACACCCTCCAGATACTTGGCGGCACCGGGTCTTCCCTCTGTTCTTACCTGTTGCAGTATCGGCTGAATTTCCCTGTTGAGTTTGGTCAAATGCTTCCATCTTACCAAAGCATTATCGTAGGCTCTCAAGATATACGGAAGGTCTTTGACGTATCCTTCGTATCCTTCTCTTTTCTGTTTGAAAAACGCAAATTTTTCCTTGCCTTCTTTGGTGCCTATTATACCTCGAATAGCGTTGGCTACTTCGTCTCTGCTTACTCGTGAGGCCTTGCTTAAATCGCCGACTATTTTGTGGTAGCGCTTGCTGGAAACACGCACGATATCGGGGTTCATGAATTCCCGCAGCTCGACGGAAAAATCACCGACATCGACCTTTTCGCCGGCGTTTTTCAATTCTGTCGCAATCTCCATGATTTTGGCTTTGGCGTTTAACTTCGTAACCGCCGAACCGTAATAATTGCCCTTGTAGAATATTTTGTAATCGCCTAAATGGATATTGGGAATGTAGTCTTCGATTCCCCAATCGTCCGGCACGAGTTCTTTCAGTTTTTTCTCCGTGCGCAGATTGATTTCCGACAGATGTTTGCTTTCGGCGGTCTTATCTGCAGACTTGCGTATACGGACGCCCTTCAGGCCAGCTTCCCGTCTGTATTCTTTTTCGACGGTCTTGGCCACCGTCGACTTCAGGTCGTCTCTCATAATCCTGACTATTTCTTCTTTGTCGTTTTTGAATTTTTCCTTGATTTTCACTATGGCGTCTTTCGTGGCCTGTTTTATGTCGGTTGCTTTCAGTATTTCCTGTTCTGGCTTCTGAATGTATTCGACGATTTTTTCGCCGGCGCTTCCGAAATCTTCTTTGGGGATTTTTTCGATCACTTTTCTGGTGAAATCGGTGCGCCTGCCTATCTCGACGGCTATATCTTTTTCGGTGATTAGCATGGTTTGCATAGCTTTTGCCGCAGTTTCGCCGTATTTGGCCGTGGTTCCCGGAACGGCTCCGAATATATTGCTTGGGCTGCCGAAAACCGACAGCCATCCGACATCTTTCGGTTTGTCCGGGATTTTGAGGTTTCCGATTTCCCTGACGATACTTTGCGTTTCCGGTAAAGGTAGAAGCGGAGTTTCGGCGCCGGTGAACGGGTTAAGGATATGTCCGGACTCGGAGCCGAGGCGCTCTTTGGGCGATAGTTTTTTGTCTTTCCGTGTGGTTTTTTTTATCGTTTTTACCGGAGCGATTATTTCGGGCGGCGGGATTTCTGCTGCTGGCGTCGGTTGGGTCGGTGTCTTTTGGGTAGTTTTTTTTGCGGTCTTTTTCACCGCCTTTGTCGGGGTCAATGCTTCGGCTGGCGGCGATACAGGGACGGTTTCTTCCGTCTTCACGGTCTTCGTGATTCCCAATGTCTTTCCTTTCGGAGTTTTCGTAACGCCGACTGCCTCCGCTGTCTCCGCTGCTTTTGCAGCCCTGCCGGCTCCCGCTTTCACCGCACGCATACCGACTCCTGCTTTCACCGCTTTCACGCCGGCCGATAAGGGCCCGACAAGAGCAGCAACATCGAGCGCCGCCGTAACCGGCCTCTCCCTGAACGTTTCATGCGGACTCGAAAATAATTCACCGTAACTTTCGACAATCGCTTTCGGTGTCGAAACGATCGTCTCCCGCAACTCTTCTCCGGCGGATGGTCGTCCGAACGGATTGACCGACTCGGCCGCCAAACCGACAAGCTTTCCGATACCGCCGACCGTGCTCTTGATGTCTTCACCGGCAGCCTGCAGAAGCGGTTTCCACTTGGCGGCCTTCGTTTCGCCGTAGGCCAGTTTGAACCTTTCGGCGAATTTTGCGATATTTATCTCGGGATATTTTTCAGCGACGGCCTCGAGCTTCACCCGTTGCTGAATCTCACGTGGATATCGCTTGAACCGGTTTATAAACTCTATTGCTTCGGGGCTCGGTTTTTTCGTCATCTCTTCACCAACCGAACGATTTTACCAGTTGAACAATATGCTGTCCTGCGGACTTATTTGCGGGTTTACGATTATTCCGTCGTCTTCTTCTTCATCGTAGAAGAATTGCCGCTTCCATTCGTCGTAAGGCAACGGCACTTGTCGTTGACCGAATGGGTTCATTGCGTTCATTTGCTCTATCATTCTCAAATAACGGCCGTATTCCTTGACCTTTTCGATATTGGCCTTGCTTTTGTCGCTTTTCAGCGTCCTCTCGAGCCCCTTTTCCTTCAACATGAGCTCTTCGTTTTCTCTCCGTATGCGTTCTTGTTCTTCCCGTTGCCTGCGCATCGCCTCTTCCTGCCGTATACGCTCTTCGTATGCTCGTTTCGCCTCGGCTTCTTTTACGTTGTGTGCGTGTATATTTTCCTGAAGAGCCATTTCCCGCTCACGCAGTCCGTATTCTTTTTCACGCATGTTTTTTTCCCAATCACGGAGCATCTGCTCATATTGCAGCCGTGCCAACTGCGCTTTATAGTTTAGTGCACCGCTGATATTGTTGATAAGCTGGCCGCCCTCGATAGAACCGTATAATCCTTCCCAGAAGCCCATCGCTTCGCCTCCTTTTCGCTAAAGAATCGCCGCCAACACCGCAGGACCGAGCTGGCCGATAAGCTGTCCCAGCACGTCGCCGAAACCCTTCTTGTTGGCCATCTTTTGCAGCCAGTAGAGGAAATCCTGCGATACGATACCGGACATCTGGTCGAACATTCGAGCCTTCTGCTGTTCGGCGGCCTGTGCGGAACCGAGCGATATCCCACGCCGGTAGTCGGTCAGAGCTCTCATGTAATCGCCGCCAATGCGTCCGGCCAAATTGGAATACGGAATGGCCGAATAAAAACCACGCTGGTTCAAATCAGCCACACCGGAACGAAGCGCACTCTGATACGTCGGGGCGATATCGGCCAACCCCTGCTGATACAACAAGCGCTGATATTCCGGCGACCACCCACCCTGACCGTAAACATTCCGGAAAAGCTGCTGTATATCGCCGATCGTGGACCATTTTCTACTTGGCATGATCAACCCTCCAATGCGGCTATCCTGTTTTCGAGCCGCATGATTTCTTTTTTCAAAAATTCTATTTCCGATTGTATTTTATCACGATACTTCTGTTCTTCGGCTTGCTCGTATACGGGCAAAGCGATACTTCTTCCGGAAAGCACCGCCGGCGGCCTGCCGGCCATCGACGGATTGGCGCAAACAGCAGAACAAACGATCAAAAGTCTGACAAATTTGCCCATTTTATACCCCACCTGCCGATGGAAACATAACTTTTCGGTTTCCCTGAAATCTGCAGTTGCAGGAATCTGGCTTTTATCGCCGGTTCGAGCGGAAAATGCGTTATTATCTTGTCGCCGCAGTCGCCACAAGCGGACGAATGAAGCAATACCGTCTGCCTTGCCGTAGTGTCGAAATCAACCCTGAACACATACTTCAACGTATCGCTTTCTTTTTTGGTAATGTTGGTGAACAATCTGTCGAATTTCTTGAACCACCTGTGTCCGCCGAACGACATCCAGCCGGTTTTGTATTCGATCGAGATATTCTCGCCTACCCCTGGTGCGAGCGTATCGACGTGCATCGTTCTCATCGGATACTTGAAAACCCTGCCGGTTGCGAGCGTATGATGAGCGAAAAGAAAATAATTCGAGTCTATGAGTGCCGCCTGATCGTTCATCGTCTCGATTCCGAAAAGCAGCCTCGACCATGCGTTCGTCGGTTCGTTATAAACCAGCGTATAATTCGAGTCCGAGAAACTGAAATAGACGTTCTCGTCGAAATAGCCGACGTTGAAACCGCCGGTTCTGTAGCTTCTGATCAGCGGGTCTATTTTCAGGCTGATTTTGTCGATGCCGACGCCGTTAAACACGTAAAAGCCGTCGTTTCTGGCGAAATAGGCGTAGTTATTGTCTCTGGCGACCACTGCGTTTTGGGAGCCGATACCGATGTTGGGGATGACCTGAATCAGTGCCCCGTTGCCGATGGCGTCCGGATACCCCATCAACTTGTAGATTTTCGATCTCGTTGTGATGATCAAATCGTCGCCCAATTCCCATAGCGACGTTATCGGCTCGTCGGAATTGAGCGACAGGTCAAATCCGAACAACCCGCCCTTCCGTGATTGAAACTTCTGCGGTAAGCCGACGTCCGAATGGTAAACGAATCCGGTGTTGATCGTATCGCCAGTGCTGTCGGTTTCGAATCCATAAGCGAACAAAATGTTTTTGTGGAACGTCATATGCTTGAATATCGGCGACTTGATGTTGCCCCTGACCGACGAATTCGACATATCGTATGGAACCGCCCTGAACACATAATATCTGTCGCCCTTGATGAACGTCGATGTATCACTGGTGTCCACTCTCAAGCGGATATAATTACTGCTGTTCTGTCCAATGACATAGAACGAATACGGTTTTCTACCGATCACCAGATAGTATCCATAATAGCTTGGCGGTTCGTCAATTCCGTTGTCGTTCCACGCCTTGTCTTTATCGACTATAATGAGGCTTTCCGGCAACGACAGACTGCGTATGACGAAGCTCGTATCGACAAAAAAAGTGAAGTGCGGGCCGCATTGGTCAACGTGGCATCCTATATCGGCGTATAAATTACCACTGTAATCATAACCCCCGTATTGGCTGTAAACCGGCCAAACAAGCCGCCTGACTATCCGTTGACTGAACGGATATCGGTTGATAAGGGCGATATGCTCGATTTCATAAGCATGCCGGCCGGTGGCGATGCTGTCGTTAATTGCCCTGCACAAAGAAGAATTTACGATACCATCTGGTTTGAACAGAGTAATATGCTTTGCGTAATACGGATGAAATCCCTGGTCGGTATAGTAGTGAACCCAAATATATCCGGAATCCACATAAAATGTCGAATCGAGGGAACGCAAGACGGTGTCTATCGTGCCGCTGTCGACGCACATCATCCAACGGCAGTTCAAACTGTCGAAAATAAACGGCGGTATTTCGTCATTGGCGATATAGGCCAAATTATTCCACGAAACGATACTCGAACCGGATGCACCGAGAGTCCTGACGACACGATAAGGAATGTTCGATTGCGTGGTCGTTTTTATCGGCGTATCGAGTATGATGCAGGTGTCGGCCACGATCGAGTCTATCGTATAAGAGCTCTCCGCTATCACTATCATGTCGCCGACTTTTATCGCCAACAGCCACCATGTCGTATCGCCGTAGACGACATTGCTTCCGTATGTTACGTCCACGCACCCCCTGCTGTAACCTATCCGCTTGTTTTTCCATGACGCAGCCGAGCCGACGGTGTCCGTGAAAGGCGACGAATATATGTAGTTTTGCGTGGCTATGAGCAGCTGGTCGCTGCCATTGTTTTTCGTGAAGTAGTGGATGTTCTTTATCACACCACCGGTTTCGATGGCGAATCCGTTCCAATACTTGACCCCACCACGCTTTTCGAGAGCACCGTATCTGTTGAACAATAAATTGTCGATGACAAGAGCTTCGTTTGGGGCCAAGCTCGACGAATCGGCGTTGACGTTTATACCGCCGATATAATCGGGCACCTCGAAATATTCTCTGTTGCTCTGACCAAACGCAACGAGCGGCGACAACAGCAGCAACGAAACAACCGTCAAAAACACCATCTTTTTACCTGACGTTTATCATCGTCGGCGGTTCCGATCGCCGGAACAACATCGCAAACTTTTCCGAATATTCTTTTTCGACCGACGCAGCCAAAGCAACGTAAGTCTCCGTTTCCCTGTTCATCAGCAGCGCCCGCTTCAAAGCGCCGAGAACGACCAGCCTCTTGTATTCGTAAGGAACATCGATTGTGGCCGTATCGCCGCCGGTCATCGGACTTGCGAACGCCTCGTACATGACGATAATAGAGTCGCCACCGGAACCGATCGGATCGATCCATATCCGCTGACCGGATATCATGTATGCGCTCGGCTCGGTTCTCGGCGCATCCTTGCCGAACGGAACATCGCCTTGCTCAATCACCCTCAGCGCACGATAACTCATCGATTTCCAGCCGTTCTGCGTCTTTATCAACACCCCCGTCTGGGTATTCGTCGGCCGAATGTCCATAAAATCCGAATTCAAGGCATAATGCCTCACGTTAGCCGTCGTAACTATCGTGTCCCACTTGATAATACAACCCATCGCAGCCACATCACGCACGGCCTCCTTGATGAAATTACGCAAAATGGCGTTCGACCAAAACGCAGTCGTCGAATCTATGTCGTTGAGCTCATATCTGACATCGGTGATCAATGTCGAAACCCGCAATGTGTCCCTGCCGTCCGCAGCCGCCATAACCGATAACACGATAACGACCAGCAACGAAACCAGTTTTTTCATGACGACCCCCCTCTATCTGTTCTGATTGGCCATTCCGGCATCGCCTATCAGAGCAATCAAATCGGGCATCTGTATGTCGATGTCCTGCTCGACGGACTGCTTGGCGTTCTCCACCATCATGGCGAGATCCTCCTTGAACAACCTCCAGTAATGGCGGTCGGTATTCTGTCCGGGGATGTTTTCGAAATACGACAGAATATAATGAACCAAGACATCATGATATTCCTCCGGAAAATATTCGAGCGTGAATTCCGACGGCGTATAATAATACGAGATATATACCGTCGTCTGTGCCGTCGGCGTCGGAGCGAACAAGAACGTCAAATCGTTCAACGGAACATAAATCGACGGTGCACCGCCGTTCAGTCCGGTCATGCCGTTCGGATATTCCTGTCGATATTTTTCCTCCGACCACATTTCGAGCTTGCCATATTCCGTCCACATGAAACGAACCTTGAACAAATCGCTAAAAACCACCTTCAGGTTTTTCGTCGAAGTCCCGGAATCGAGCGTGAAGCTACTGATGGATTTGCGCCAATACCACGGCACGTGCCGCTGAATGCGGCGTATCCCCATTTCGGTCAACGCCGAAACCATCCCCCGTATATCGTCCGGCGAACGATTGACGAGCGGATTGAGACTTATGAGATTGAGCAGCCCGTTCTGATCCACCGTCAACCCCAGATCAATTCAGCCGTGTTCGAAACGATAGGCGGTGCGGACATCTTGGCCGTCAACCCTTCGGCATACTTCCGATACAGCCGCTCGTATTCGCTCTTGTCTTTCTCGAACACGACACCCGGATGCTTTTTCATGAACTCCCTGATGAACTTCGCCTCCTTCTGGCTGTCCGTCATATACATGTGATTGACGAACTTTATCGACTCGTCCGGCTTGTGGATTCTGCCGTCCTGCATGTATCTTTCTTTCGTCGGCATTTCCGGTGTTCCGCCGAAGTTGCCGATACGCAATCCGGCGCTCAAAGAGTAAAAGTAAAATTTCTCTTTTTCTTTCTCTTCCGTCTGTTGCACGACGGGTTCGTTCGTTTCCGTGCCCATATAGTCTCCTTTTTTTAAGTCGTCCGACGAAGGAAAAGCATTCCCCTTCGTCGGACGGTTCGATCGTTAATTGGTCGGTCTATGGCAAGGTATCCGTTTGCCTGTCAAGTCGATCGTATAGCCGATGGTATGCAGCACGTCGCCGCTGGTCGTGTTGTCGTCGTCAAGAATGACGACAAGCCGCTCTTCCGGGAACGAAGCTATGAACGGACAGCATGTGGATGTCGAGCCGAGCGTCGAGGCCGTTCCGCTCGTCAGCGTATATGGAAGAATCAATGTTTCGCCCGATTGCGACGCCGAATAAATCAACAGCGAACCGGCAGATGAAAAAGTGCCGAGCGCATAAACGTAGTTAAGAAAAGAAATGCAGCCAGTATCAGGGTTCCTTCCCTTGACATAGTTCTTCGGATCGAATCCCGTGATCACATACGACATGTAATACGGACTGACGGCTCCGTCGCCATACAGATAAATTCCGTTACGTTTGTATGTCTGCGTCGAGACATCGGTAGCCGCCAACGTCGTCAACACGTTGTCGGACGACTGCGACCGAATGCCGGCCAACAGAACGGCGCACCAGTTGGGCGAAGCGTTGATGACATCGACGACCTCACCCATAGTATTTTCAGCCGCAGTGCTGACATCGATTACGCCATCCGTCGATACGGTCGTATCGGCATTGGAGCCGTCGGTGGTAAACGTCAAGTCGCCGGTCGAAGCATCGACCTGAATCGTAGCTCCGGCACCGACTTCGCCTTCCCAACGAACCCACAAAACCGGACTACCGGTCGTCGTCGACTGATAGTTGACCTGCGGGATCTTTATGTCGCAGATATTCATTTTTACCTCCTTATGAAGTTACGCCGGTGATCAAACCGTGCGCCTTTTCGACACCAAGCAGCAGTCCACCTTCGGCCTCGATCTTGTCGACGATGTAGTTGTAGCTCTGAACGCCGCAGTCGAATTTCATGACCGGCGGCCGCAGCCACTTGAACTGGGCAAGATCGAAGTCGATAAGAAACGCAATTCCGTTCAAATAGTCGTCTCCGGCAAGCAACGGATGCGCAACGATGTCGATGCCGACAGAACACCAAACATACCGCTGCAGATCCATGCCATATTCCTTCTGCATCGGACTGGTTACCATCCGATTCTTGGCGAATCTGCTGATTATGCCGTAAATCTTCGGCGAACAAATGAGAAACCTCTTGTTGCCGCCCGGATAAGAGACGAACACGTCTTCCAAAAACTGATCGAACCCGCTTTCCGTCAACATGCCGCCGCTCGGGGTGTAAACGTTCGTCCCGTTTTCGAGGAAGAACATGAACCCGCCGGTCGTCCTGATGACGTTGCCGCTATTCGGATCCGTAAACGAAGCACGCCGACCGAACATAATCGTCTTTTCGACGCCTTTATACCACTCATGCCACTTGGCCTTCTGATTCTGAACACGCTTCGATCCGAAATGCGTCGCCTCTGCGTTAACCGTTCTCGCCGTCTCGATCATGGCGTCGAAAATCTGGGTATAGTTGTAATCCCTGCTGTCGACGACCGAACTGGCATTGGAATAGCTGGCCAGCTCTTCGGTCGCCGGAGCCATGATTTCCAGCCTGTCGCCGGTATACATGGCCGTCGCCGTAGTGCCACCGATACCACGATCGAGATAGACCGAAGAAGTCGTCGGCGTAGTGCTGACACGCATCACCTCTCCGGTTCTGGTGTTGCGCAATATGGTATCACGCTTCAGAGCCGAATATAATGCGATCGTAACGTTGCCGTCCGACGGCGTCCCCGATTCGTTCGCACCCGTATATTGCACATATGACGGGAATTCCTCCGCCGTTATCCAGTCGAAAGTGCTGTTAGTCGTTTTCCCCTTACCTATCTTTTCGAACAGATATATCAGGGGCGCAGTGGCTTTGACGTAACCCTGCAAAAGCTCCGGATGCATATCCACCTTTTTTTCGTTGGTGGCATACGCATTTCCCGTATAAGCTTGGCTGATTATCGTAGCCATTTTCCCTCCTGTTTATAGAAACATCATCTGGTTCGCCAGACCTTTTCGAAAAAGTCCCGACTCGCCGAATCCTCTTCCTTGAATTGCTCGAACTCGCTGTAATCGTGCCCTTTGGCCAAAGAAGCCTTCAGCTTCTTCTGCACCTCGTTACTGATTATCTTGTTGAGGTTTCTTTCGATATACACGGCACGAGCGGTTTTCAGGTCTATTTTTTGTCCTTTCTTCTCGGCTTCCATTTGGATGTTGGCAAGGTCTTTTATCGTATATTGACCGTTGTCTATTTCCTTGCCGTGTTCGGCAAGAAAATTCTCCAAATCACCGGTGGCTTCCTTGAGGCGGACTTGCATCAACTCATGCTCCCGCAGCCGAAGCTCATGGTCAAGAATCGTATCGAGGAACTTCGTGTCGAGTCCCTGCCTTCTATACGATTCTATCGAAGCACGCAGCTCGTCTATCCGCTCATTCCGCCTGCTTACGGGGTCATCTTGTTCGGCTTCTTTTTTACCCCCGAGCGATGAAAGCGTCTCGATGAGCCTTTTGTGCTCTTTTTCCATTTCAGCCCGTCTTTGGGTCTCCCTCGTGAACGCAGCCTGCAGCTCTTTGAAGCTTTTTTCGTAGTCGATGTCCTTTTTCGCTTCTCCGGTGTCGGCGGTTTCTGATTCGCTCTGCGAATCGGTCTCCGCCGGCTTGTCGGTCAGGACATCATGCTGTTCGACTTGTTCGGCATCGTCTTGCCGAGTGTCGGTGGTTTCCATTTCGGACATTACACTACCCCTTTGTTCGCCACTTGTTCGTCCCATGAATCGGGTGGCTCTTTTTCGTCCTTGTCCGATTTCATGTTCTCGAGTGCGGCGTTTTTCAGCGATTCGAGCGACGGAATAAAGGCATCAAGCATGGCTATCGCACCACGCATGACATCCGCATCCCGCTCACCTATACCTATCCTGCCACAACCTATCACGGCAGGTCTCTTCAATTCTTCGATATATTCGGATAAATAATCCAAACAGCCGCTTTCTTCAAGCGTCCGCCAAAGCAATATCATGTGATTATCGAACTCCGATACTACCATCACTAACCCTCGGCGCAATCTCCCCGCTTACATCGTTCAACACATCACCCATCGAATCGATACCGGTCGGCGATGGCAAATTCATCTGCCCCTGCATTTGTGCCTCGAACCGCCTGTGAAAATAAATATGTTGACGAAAAGCCACGAAACCCGGACTATCCTCCCGTAAACCAGCGAATGTCGCCAAGTGATGCGCCAAATGCTTTTGGTGCGACTCGTGCTCGAGCGGCTCCCAAGGTAAACCATTCAACATCAACGCCTCTTCACGCCTTATCTCCGACTCGACCCACGCATCCTGCCGGATAATATCATCCGAAACAGGCATCTCCAATACCTCCATGTGCTTCTTGGCAAAAGCATTCCAGTCTATATTAACCTTCGGATTAGGCCCGTAAATCTGAACAAACTGACTGAACATCGCCTGCTTCAACGCCTTGGGAATAACCGTCGAAGACGCCCGACAAATGACATCGAAAGAACCAAGTATCGAAGCCCTATCAACCTCACGAAAAGTCGGCATCCCTTTCTTACCTGATATCCGTATCACGAAATACGGGTCGCTGAACAACTGAAAATCGACTATGTAACGCCTGACAACCGGCTTGATAAGCGTCTCTTCAACCGCCAAAAGCGGCAACGATTGCAACACCTTCGCATTCGCATCTATCAAACTGTTCGTCGTAGCCGCCTCGTAACGCATCGGATTGCGACCAGCCAAAATCTCGTTAGTCGCCATCGTCCTCTGCGCATCCATGTCGATAACCTGCTCCTCCTGCAAAGAAGTCGTTATCGGCGCAACATCCATCTGTATCGTGCTGAAATCCCTCGCCGATGCCCCCATCGTCTCGATTATCTTGTGCATCTTGAAGCTTATGCTGTCCTTTTTGACCGCACCGGCCGGAGCAATTATCGTCGAAGCAAAATTTATCACCTGATTGGCATAATTGATGCGCTGATTGCGCTTGTTGAACTTCTCCAACATCAAATCGAATAGCTTGTTAACCGCCGAATCACCCAACATCATGTTGTTCTGCGGAAAAACCCGACAAATAACCAACGGATGACTACCCGTCCCCAACGGATTGCGATCAAACCGTATCAAAACCGGATTGGAATTGTAATTCGCTATCGTAATCACATACCACTCACCGGGACTATAAAGAGAATCCGATAGTTTCGCCCAAACCTCGGCTATCAAAACCTTGAAATCCGGCGTCTCCTGATCGGACTCAATATTGTGATCACGATAAACGTCATATTCGCTCAAAGGATCATCACGAAAACCGCTTTTCTTGATTTTTTTGACGTTATCCCTGAACCGATAATAAATTCCGCCCTCGACCGCCTCCCGATAAATACTCGAAACGGGCACCAACATCAACTTGGCATAAGCCGATAGGTTCTCCGGCCGCCGCACGGGCTCCAAATATGTCGTCTCCGGCCGCAAATAATGCAACTTCGGCCCGCTGTAACGCAACTCACGCCCGAAAGAAGGCGTCGGAACAGCCAAATCACCGCCGACATTGCGCACCACACCCGTATATTCATCGACATGCGTAACCTCGCCAAACCCAATCCCTATCTCTATGGCGTCCTGAATGATTTCAGCACAAGTCATCTTCGCCGAAGTCATCTCCCAACCATATTTGGCCACCAAATCAATATTCTCCGCATTATACTGATCATCACGAGTAACACCAACAACCTCGAACGGATCGTCCGAACCGAACAAATTGTATATCAACCGCCCCTTCAACTCGGCTATCGAATCCGGAATCAAACGAGGAACGAGCTTCGAACGATACTCATACTCCTGCTTCGACAAATTGTTGTGAATCTCCAACGGCAACTTGCCAGCCGCCATGCGCCTGTAATCGAGCAACTGCCCCTTATAAAGCCTGTCCCAATGATTCTTGTATTCCTCGACCATCCCCTTGGCCTTGTCAAGGACATATTTCGGCGTCAATTTAGGCATGTTCCTTCCCTACCATCCAAGTTTCGGTATCGCCGGCTCCGGATACCCACCGTCAGGCTCCAACTCCGCACGCTTGATATTCTCAATCATGCTCCTCGCCTTGTCCAAACACATCTGCATCGCATCGACATAATCATCATACTGCCCGACAGGAAAAGCAACCAACTCGTCCATCAAATCATCCTGCCCAGCCCTGCGAAAATGAACAAACCCGCCCTCGAACAAATGCAACACCTTCTGCAACCGTGAATATTTATCGACAACCGGCTCGACCCTCTCTATAGGCAGATAATCGCCCGTATCACGAGCCTTTTCGCTCAACCTCTCGACGAAAAAAAGCTGTGCCGCCGTCGTCTCCACCCTCACCACATCCGGACGCCAAGCATGATACATGTCCAACACCCTTTTTATCTTACCATCCGTGTTCCAACGCCCCCTGTCAGCGTCAAGAACATAAACGTTCAGCTTGTTTGCCCCACTCAAAGCAAGCCCAACACAAACAACCGCCGTGTAATCGTTCACCTCTTTCGTCTTAACCGCCAAATCCACCGCCATTATGCGATACAAATCAGCCGGTAAATCCTCCTGCCGATAAAACTTGAAATACTCACGCAAAATAACCGGATTGTCGGATATCAACGGCTCATTCATATACTCACAAGCAAACGCCTTCACACCCTGCCGCTGCTTCTCCAACAAAAAATCAGTCGGATACTTGTCCTCCCAAATAGACTTGCCATCAGCACCCAATATCGAATACTTCAAACGAAACCAATCATCACTCCACCCACGCCCACGATAAGCACTGTCTATAACACAACCAGGCGATATCGTCGTCCCAACCCACACCATCGAACAATCCGCCGTCCCCATCATACCCTCAACATCACCCTTCAACCAATCCGTTATCTGCCGACACTGCGCCTCCGATACCGCCGACTCCCTGTCCTCAATGTCGTCCAACTTTATCCGCTTCGGATGAAAACCCCTCGACCTCGACTCCCGACCAGCCGCACGAATAACATAACCATTCGTCAACAATAACTCGTCCGAACGCCATACACCACCAGCCAAACCATCCGTCGATAAATCCCCAAATACCTCCAACAACAAACTGTTCGTCTGAATCTCCAACGCCAACTGCCTTATCCAATACTCCGCCAAATCCTTCGACCCCGTAAATATCATCTCACCACCACCAGGCTCACGATACCAATAACCCGCTATGTCCTTGTTCGACCTCACATAAGCATTGTATAAAGTGTCGAACAAATTCAAATATATGGACTTGGCACACTCACGAGGACTCAAAATCAAAACACGCTTGTAAACATGACTGTTCTGCAATACCCACGAAATCTCACGATGAAACAACGGCGTCTTATACACCAAACGATGCTGAAAATACCGCCGTATAAACCTCTCAAACGGCGTCAACTCCGTAGGAACAACCAACGGCGGAAAACGCTCATTCACTAACTATCTCCATGTCCAACCAAATGTATATCTCCGTCCCACCAGTCGCCGTAGTCTCAGCCCAAGTCGAAAAATAAACAAAATCATAAGCCGATAACCCAGCACCATTCGTCTTAAAACTATCAATAGCCGCCGAATCAACAAAACGAACAGTATCAGCCTTCAAATACGTCGAATCACCATCCAACGATATCCGAGCAACCAACCTCTTAACCCCAGACTTGATAACCTGCAAATAACCATAACACGAATCCTGATTCGTCTGCGGCTCCACTAAACACGCCGTATACAACCCACGAATCTTACCACTACACCCAGCCGGAATAAGACCCAACAAATACTTCGTCGTACTGTCCCTCGCCGTGCTACTGAAAACAACATTAACAGGCCCAAACAACTGCCGACTGTGAACCGTGTCAACAGCCGATATGACACGCCCACGCACAACCGACGAACTGTCCAACGCATCACGCACCAAAACATCAACACCATAATTGTTACGCCAATAATGACTCAACTGCGGCGTAACAGCCCACAACAAACCACAACATAACACAACAAAACCCAAAACAACCAACAACAAACGACGCATAAAATACCTCCATGAAAAGTTAATCATCATCATCCTCATCACCCCCCTCACCACCACCACCACCACCATCAACAACATAAACAGCCTCAACAGGCACCACACCACCACCACCATCACTACCCATAACATCAGCCCTCGCCGCATCCAAATTAACCCTAACTACCCTGCTGCTAACCTTGCTCGGCGCCGCTATCCCAGATATCTTAAAATACTGAACCGTCGTCTTCGGCTCCGCCCTCTCCAAATTCTTACGCAACGCCGCCATCGCCTCCGGATACAACATCAATAAACCCTTACGCATCCTCTCCAAATCCAACGACTTACGCAACACAAGCTTACACGCACGCAAATGCCCCAACACCGCACGCTGCGTAATCCCAAATAACTTCGCTATGTCCCTCGTCCTATACCCAGCAACATGATACGTCCATATCTCCAAATTCCGACTCGTCAACCTCGGCAAACTCCGCACACGAACACCCTCACACGGCTCCATCCGTAACTCCGGTATCAACGCCTTACGATACTTCCCACGCCCCCTACCCCTAACTATACCACCAACAACCTCCGGATTGTCCAAATCCTTACAACCAACATAACTACCACCACCCACAACACCCTTACTACCACTACTCATACTACCTCCACCAACATAACTACATACACCACAAATGCTTCAACACTACCAAATCACGCAAGACCACCTCTACCATCGTCATCGGTGTCGGGAACCCCTCCTGACGGGGTGGTCGTGTTGTTGGCGGGATTGCCGGGGACTGTTGGCTGCCGCCCTGCTGTCGGGCTGCCTGCCG
>Ga0129299_1001184_pt1 | contig 17388 bp, 14 predicted proteins | sample ConPoolayeCmetaG_FD_94477 | JGI IMG/M metagenome (GOLD analysis project Ga0129299, IMG submission 94477) | Hot spring microbial mat communities from California, USA to study Microbial Dark Matter (Phase II) - Cone Pool mat layer C metaG ... | reverse complement strand
TTCGCCGATAACGCCATTGCGATCTATAACCTGCGTGTGACCGGCGTTTCATCGAGCGGCCCCGACGTACACATGGCATTGAGCGGCTCGGTGCGGCAGGGAAACAGCGCGGTGTTTGTCGGTTCGTGCGATCAAGCGCTGTTTGACGGCGCCGCGGCAGCGACACGCACCGAAGGGCCGCGCACGTATATCATATTGCCCGATGCGCCGCAGGGAGCGCATACACTCGTGTTGAAAAACGCGCAGGCCGCGCCGATACGGCATGGCGCCGCCCGCGTTTCCCGCAGGGGTGAAACCATCGTGTTCGATATGATGCGCCGCGAGGTGCGGCTGGAGGCCGATGCCCTCTGGCCGGCGCGGCTCGAAATTTTCGACATGCGCGGACGCCGTGTCTTTGCCGCAGCACGGAGGCTGCGTATTGATGACGCATCGTCGGTCATTTCTTTTCGAAAGGCCTGCTTAAGCGACGGGCTGTATGTCTTTCGCTTGCTATCCGGCAATGAATGCATGATTGCACATTCGTATATAATCAGCGACCGGCATGCCGTGCGGTGATTTTAACCGGGCCGGCCGTTATACCGCTATTCGCACAACCGCCCGCGTTAACACGCGGCGGCCTGTTGACATTCTGCAATCCGTCGACGGTTATGGAAACGGTCCACTTCCTGCCCCGGCCATAGGCATACACGTCATCGTTCAAAAAGCGATGCCCCATATTTATATTATCATTTTCCGATTCGTTATGTTACGAATTCGTCCATAATGCTTATTATCGATTCCTTCAGATTTTTCGATATCGAGTTGTTCTGGCGTATCAATGCCGCGAACTCGCCGTTTCTCGACACTTTTTTCAGCATTGTAACCAACCTTGGCAGCGGGTGGATGGCGATACCCATTATCGCCGCAATTGTTCTTTTGAAAACACCCCGGCCGGCACTGATGCACACGGTCATTTTTATCGCCCTGGCGATGTCACTCTCAGGAATTGCCAACAGCCGGATAAAGTCGCTTGTAGCGCGGCCGCGGCCCCAGACATATTTTGCCCACGTGCGGGCAAAGGCATTGGAAAGCGGCGCAGACCTTGGATCGCAGCCTGGGCCGCAATCGCTTATCCCGCACGTCGTGGGGCCGCAATGGAAATTCCGCTCATTCCCCTCGGGCCATGCAAACACGTCGTTTGCCGCGGCCACCGTCCTCTACCTTCTCCTGGGAGGATGGTGGGCGCTGGGGTATGCGGCTGCGGCGCTGGTCGCGTATTCGCGCGTGTATATGGGCGTGCATTTTCCGCTTGATACGGTGGCCGGCGGACTTCTCGGCATTAGTGTGACGACGCTGGTTTTTTATGCATACAGCGCATGGATGTACGATTTCGCGCGGGAAAGGCGCACGAGGATGACGCGATGAACACATGGCGGGCGGCATTTCTGTGGTTTCTGGCGATCATGACGGCCGTCCGCGTTTTCTATGCGATCCGCCTGGGGCTTGGCGACGACGAAGCGTATTACTGGGAATGGGGACAGCGCCTCGCGCTGAGTTATTTCGATCATCCGCCCCTTACCGCGTGGATAGGCCGGATTACCTGCGAAATTCTGGGAAACAACGAAGGCGGTTTCAGGGCCGGGGCGCTTGCGAGCTCATTCTTGTTTACCGCGCTTCTGTATATGCTCGCATTCCGGATCACCGGAAGCGATCGCACGGCGTTCTTCTCGGCGGTATTCATTTCGTGGATTCCTATTTTCGCCGCTGGAGCGTTCATGATGGTACCGGACGCTCCGCTGTCGCTGTTTTGGATGGCGTCGCTGTATGTATTCAGCCGGCTCATCGATACGAAACGGCCGGCGTGGTGGTACGTGCTGGGCGTTCTTTTCGGACTTGGCCTGTTAAGCAAATACAATATGATACTGCTGCCGCTGTGCGCGGCGGCATTTTTTGCGTTATCGAAAGAACATCGATTCTGGCTGAAACGCCTCGAACCGTATTATGCCCTCTGTATCGGCATTATCATTTTTTCTCCGGTCATCTCCTGGAACGCTTCCCACGGATTTTCCTCGTTTGCATTCCAGTTCGCCGGCAGGCACGCACACCGGCTTTCATGGTTGCCGTTCCAGCTCTATCTTGCCGGCCAGCTCGGGTATCTCTCGCCGCTGGTCTTTGTCGCGGCGCTTGGCGCCATGGTGCAGTTGACCCGAAAAGCGCTGTGGGGCCGCGACCCGAAGACGGGGTTTCTTTTTTCCTTCTCAGTGCCCTATTTCCTCGTGTTTTCCATCGCGTGCAGTCTTTCGCCAACGTCAAAGCCCCATTGGCCGGTGCTGGGCTATATCCCTGCGCTTCTGTATTGCGCGCAGTCTTTTGACGGCGCCCTGGCCGGAAAGCCCCGGCGACGGCGGCCGCTCACCGTATACGGGTGGCTGACGTTCGGCACGATGCTCCTTGTCAGCCTGCTGCTGTACTGCCAGTCGCTCTATCCGGTGATTAAACTCAGCGGCAATGCCGATGCGACCAACGAATTATACGGCTGGAATACCGTCGGGCGCCGTATCGACGAAATGATTCAATCCGGAAGCGGCCCGGCCGGCACGTTTATTTTCGCGACCCGCTATAACATCGCTTCACAGGTCGCGTTTTATACCGGCGGCCGCTATCCCGTCTACAGCATAAATCCCAAGAGGGAACAGCACGATATCTGGGGCCGCGGTTCACTCGAGGGGCTTGAGGGGAAAAACGCGATCTTTGTGTCGGATGAGCGCTACACGAACGATGCGACGCGTGAATACCGCTTCGAACACATCAGCGGCCGCGATACGGTATGTATTTTTCGCGCGGGACGGCCGGTTAAAATGGTTTATCTGACGCAGTGTTTCCATTTTCTCGGCCCTGCGTCCCGGCAGCAGTGACCCGAACCATGATTTCAGACACGCAGACTTCCCGGCCACAGCTTCGCCCGCGTCGTATCCTCTGCTTCGGCGAGACGATCGCGGAGGATATCGGCGGCGCGCGTTTGTTTTCAAGCGCGCCGTTTCTCACCGCCGCCGCCTGCGCGCTCATGGGAAACGACACGGTTTTTTTCAGCCGCGTGGGCGCCGACGAGACGGGGATGGAGGCGATACGGATACTTGAAGAGTGCGGCGTGGACACGTCGCACGTACAGCGCGACGCAACCCGGCCGACCGGCACGGCCGCCGGCAATGACGGCGCCTATGCCGTCGCCGCCGGCGGCGCGCACGGCAGCATAACCGCCGACAGATCGTCGTGCGATAAAATTGCGTCGCAGCATTTCGACGTATTCTGTTTCGAGACGCTCGCGCAGGCATTCCCCGATGCGGCCCAGGCGCTGAGCGCGCTTTTGCACTGTGTCGAATCGCAGGACGTGTTCTACGACTGCAACCTTCGCGGCCGCTATTTCAACCGCGCCATTTTTGAATCCTCGTTTCACGCCGCCACCATTGCGCGCTTAAACGAAGAAGAGGCGCACACGGTGTCGATGATTCTCTTTGGAAGAGCCATGCCGCTCGAGCAGTTCGCCGCGTCAATCTGCAAGACTTTTTTTGTCCCCCTTGTCTGCGTCAGGCGCGCCGACGGCGGCTGTGTCCTCTGCCGGGCAGGACGGTTGGAGGAGGTGCGTACGGCGGAGGCAGCGCCAAAACCGCGGCGGCCCGGCATCGGCGCCGTGTATAATGCCGCGTTCCTTTCAGCATACGTCAACGGTCGGCAGCCGCGGGAATGCGCGGCAATCGCCGCTGATTTCGCCGCGTTCACAGCGTCGCAATCCGCCCTCATCCCGCGGTATCCCGACAGCCTGCTCGGACGTCTCAGGCTACTATAGGGTGTATCTGCCTGCGCCGGCATGGATTGTGCGGCAACGGCGCGCGTACCATTCTCTTATCTCAGTTCCACGATGCATCCGGAGGGGCGCCTGCCTGCGGTCAAGGCCGCAGAATACCGCTTCAGCTTATACCTCAGCGATACCGCCCAGAACGGACTTACCGTTGGACAAAACAATATCCGGTCGGCGCCAGCCTCCTCCGCAAGCTGCACCGCCCTGAGCATCATGTCTTCGGAATCGTTCCAGTTAAACACGATATATTTCCATTCGATCGACGGCCGCGTCAGGCCTTTGCGGTTGCGATACGCAATCAGTTTTTGAAAATTATCGTAGGCTCTGGTGAAACTGCCATTGGTGCGGTATTTCCTCACCGTCGCGTCGTCCACGCCGTCAAGGGCGAACCGTATTTGATTTGTCAACAGCGCGGCTTCCCGTTTCGTGTCGGAGTCGATGAGCAGGCCGTTTGTTTCAAGCCGCAGGTTCAGATGGGGATTTTTCCGCCGCAGAATCGACAGCTCGTCGAAAATCGCCTGCGACATGAACGGCTCGCCCAGCTTGAAATACGATACGGTCTCAATGCCATGACGGTGCACCTCATCGGCAACTCGTTCGATGTCGGCCAGTGTCATCGTGCGGCGCGATCTGCTCTTGCCTATCAATTCGCGGGGGCATGAAACACAGCGGAGGTTGCAGGCGGAGGTGTTTTCAACCATGACGCCGCGCACCGGCACCCGGTAGTGCGGCGCCCGCGCGGCGCATTCCCGCGCCGGGGCAGTGCGCAGTCCGCCGCAGGTTACGCAGTACAAAACCGGGAGCCGCCCCGCCGCAAGCTGCGCGCGAAACGCCGCCGCTCTGGGGCCTGCCATAATCTCCTCAAGCGCACCGCGCGACAAATCGCCGATGACCCCCGCGCCGTCATAATCGGCGCAGGTGCAGGAAACGGTCATGTCGCTGTTGACCGACAAATTGTAGCCGTCGTTGCCGGCAAGTACCTCACAGTAAAACGCCCGGCCGCTTAGCCGTGCCCTAGCCATACGCCACAAGCGAAGAATCCGGCGGCATTGTTTCAGGACACATGCGTTCAGTGTATTGGCAAACATCATCGCCATCCATTTACAGCGCACATCACACGCTGCCGAAAAATACATCCGCAATAAAATACGTGCCTCCTGCGCCTGAGCAGCCTTTCACGGCGCCGTCGTTGGCACGACATGCACGGCGGTAGTATTTTTATGCCCGCGGTTGAACAACATCCACGGAGAGCCGCGCTGCACCGGCAGAGCTTTTCCTCCATTCATGCGTGCGAGAGAAAGCGCGCGACAGGAGTGCTTTGATGAACAACGAACCCGAAAAAATCATTTATTCGATGATCGGCGTAAGCAAGCGGCACGGCCAGAAGACCGTGCTCAAGGACATCTATCTCTCCTATTTCTACGGCGCGAAGATCGGCGTTCTGGGGCTCAACGGCGCGGGCAAGAGCTCGCTGTTGCGCATCCTGGCCGGCGTGGACCGGAATTTCGAGGGCAAAACCGTTGTCGCGCCGGGCTTCACCATCGGCTATCTCGAACAGGAGCCGCTGCTTGACGAAACAAAAACCGTTCTCGATATCGTGCGCGAAGGCGTGAAGGAAACGGCGGATCTGCTTGACGAATTCAACCGTATCAGCGAAAAGTTCGGCGAACCGATGGATGAGGATGCGATGAACAAGCTTATCGAGCGCCAGGGCGCGATACAGGAAAAACTCGATGCGCTCAACGCGTGGGACCTCGATGCGCGGCTCGACATGGCGATGGACGCCCTGCGCTGTCCGCCCCCCGATACGCCGGTGAAGGTGCTGTCGGGAGGCGAGCGGCGCCGCGTCGCCCTCTGCCGCCTGCTTCTCACCGAGCCCGATATCCTTCTTCTCGACGAGCCCACCAACCACCTCGACCCGGAAACGGTCGGCTGGCTTGAACAGCATCTCAAACGCTACAAGGGCACGGTCATCGCGGTCACGCACGACCGGTATTTTCTCGACAACGTGGCCGGATGGATACTGGAGCTCGACCGCGGCGAAGGCATTCCCTATAAAGGGAACTATTCGTCGTGGCTTGAGCAGAAACGCGCGCGGCTTCTGCAGGAAGAGAAAGCGGAAAGCCAGCGGCAGAAGACCCTTGAGCGGGAGCTTGAGTGGATACGGATGTCGCCGCGGGCGCGTACCACCAAGAGCAAGGCACGCCTGCGGGCCTATGAAGAACTTGCGGGACAGCAGGTGGAAAAACTCGAAAAAGAAATTGAAATTTTCATCCCACCCGGTCCGCACCTTGGCGACGTCGTTATTGAAGCCGAGAAACTCTCCAAGGGTTTCGGCGACCGGCTGCTTATCGACAATCTCTCCTTTAAGCTGCCTCCCGGCGGCACCGTGGGCATTATCGGGCCCAACGGCTGCGGGAAGACCACGTTGTTTCGCATGATAGCAGGCAGGGAAAAACCCGATAGCGGAGAACTGCGCATCGGCAGCACGGTGAAAGTAGCCTGGGTGGACCAGATGCGCGATGAACTTGACGGCGAAAAAACAGTGTGGGAAATTATCAGCGAAGGACAGGATACCATCGCGCTGGGCAGCCGGCAGGTGAATTCGCGCGCCTATGTCGCGCGGTTTAATTTCTCCGGTCAGGACCAGCAGAAAAAGGTTTCGGCGCTCTCCGGCGGCGAACGCAACCGGGTTCACCTGGCCCGCATGCTTAAAAGCGGCGCCAACGTACTTTTGCTCGACGAGCCCACCAATGATCTCGACGTCAACACCATGCGGGCGCTTGAAGAGGCGCTTCTGAATTTCGGCGGCTGCAGCTTAGTCATCAGTCACGACCGGTGGTTTCTCGACCGCATCGCCACGCATATCCTTGCGTTCGAAGGCGACAGTACGGTGTATTGGTTCGAGGGCAATTACGCAGAATACGAAGAAAACCGGCGGCAGCGTCTCGGCGCCGAGGCGGAACGGCCGCACCGGCTGAAATACCGTCAGTTAAAACGGTAACATTCCCCATCCCCTGCGCCTGCGGCGCCGGCATGGGCCGCCGCTGTCCCGCCTCTCCTCCTGTGGCGCGGTGTTCTGAGGTGGACGCCAGACGCGTATTGCCGACGCCACATCGCGGTCAAGGGCAATGGTCGCTCCTTCACACCATACCACATACGTCGGCTTCGTCTGGTGCAGCCGCACGGCTGCGCCGGGGCGGAGCTGCATATCTTCGAGCGTATGCATCTGTTCATCGTTTTTGCATTGCACCCAGGCAATGCGCGCCTCCTGTCCCACACTCAGTTGTGTCAGCGGCACCACCGAGCTCTCGGCGCTTGTCGTCGAGCGCCTGCAGCATTCGCCTTCGGGAATCGGCATGCCGTGCGGGCATTCGCGCGGATGACCCAGAAGCGTACAGATGCCGTCGACAAGCTGCAAATTGACCGTATGCTCAAACTCGCAGGCGCTCAGCTCCGACTCCCCGCCCAGCACGTCGTGGATGAGCCGTTCGGCCAGGCGGTGGGCCCTGACAAGCCTCCGGCCGTCGTTTTCGCCGGTCTGTGTGAATTCCACGGTCTGCGCCGCGCTATCCTGCCGCACGAGGCCCTCGCGGACAAGCTCATCGAGCACTGCGGCGTCGAAATCCTCGCGCAGCAAATCCTTGAATAGAGCGAGCGCGTTCTGGCCGCGCTCGCGCATGTGCCAGAGAGTCTCGAGAAATTCTTCCTTTTTTTTCTGCCGATCCATGATTATTCTCCGAGGAAAACCATGAGAATTTTCCCGATAATACCCGCAAAAAGAATCGATGATGAATTCATGACGACCGGCACCAGCACGCCGATTTTTACGCCCATTTCCTTGCCAATCGCCACAATGTTGGCGAAGCACGGCGTAAACATGGTGGTCAGTATCACCACCTCGATGCATTGAACATAGGTAAGCGCCCCCCTGTTCACCATGCCCAAAAGCAGTCCGGCGGCCGCCTCCTGCCGCACCATTGTCAGGATGAGCACATCGACCGTGTCAAGCGGCAGGCCGAGCCAGCCGATGACGATTGGCCGGACTGCTTTTTTCAGAAGGCCGAGTATGCCCGACGCATCAACGGCAAACAGCACGACCGATGCGATGAGAAAAATCGGCACGGCTTCCTTTAAAAACCAGAAAAGCCGGTAATATGTTTTTTGCGCGAGCGCTTGTATGTTCGGCTTCCGTATTGGTGGAAGTTCCTGGATGAAATCGCTTGTGCCGGTATCCGGGATAATACGGTTGAGGACTATCCCAACAAGAATCTCAAAGAACGCGAGCATGCCGAAAGCGATGACAAACGCCCTGACGCCCATCCTGCCGAGTATCGCCATGTCGAGCGCAAATTGAGGAGCGCAGGGGATGGCAAAGGCGATGAGGTATATGGCGATGAATTTCTCCTTGCGCGAGGTTATTCCCCGCGTCATGAGCGTGGCCATGGTCTTGCAGCCAAAGCCAAGGATCAGCGGCATGATGGATTTTCCGCTCAAGCCCGCTTTCTCAAGGACCTTTTTCGCCAGAATGCTCATATTGGGGATATAGCCGATATCCTCGAGAAATCCGAATATTAGAAAATAAAGTCCCAGAACCGGCAGAACCGTCACGAACGCATTAAACAAGCCGAGCGTGAGAATTCCGTAATGACCCACTAGAAAGTCTTTTATCAAGCCGTCGGCGAACAGACGCGAGACGAGATTGACAACCGGATCGACGATAAGCGCCGTGAGCGCATCCGCAACGGCGCCGGCGCCATACACCACCAGGACATACGTCAGCGCCAGAAAAAACGTCAAAATGGGTATTCCCCACACGGGGTGACGGCTCAACGCGGCAAAAAGTTCGGGTACGTTCCGCTGCGGCACGTGCTTCTGCGCAAGCATACGGCCGGAGATTGTGTCCACAAATGCGTACAGATCTGACATCATGGCGCGGCCGATATTGCCTTTGAACGCGAGCCGTTCCTTTTCGGCAAGCGCCGTGAGGCTGCGGGCACGATCGGCGCCGGCCATGCGTTCAAGGACGCGGGGGAACGTCTGATCGCGCGACAGCAGAAGCATTGCCGCCGTGCGCGCGCTTTTTACCTGCGGCGGTATTTCTGATCGGAGCGTTTCAATCGACCGCTCGATGTCGGGGCCATGCGACAGGCGCCTGCGGCCGACGCGCGCCGCGCATATCGCTTCACGAAGCGCGGCACGCGGCCGCGCATCAAGATCCGCGATGCTGATAATTGCCATGTCAAGGCTTTGCGAAAGCCCGGCAGCGTCCACGACCGTGCCGCTGCGCCACGCCTCATCCACCGCATTCAGGCACATCACCATCGGGATTTCGAGACCGAGCAGATCGACGGTAAGCGCAAGCGACTGCTTGAGCCGGGCCGCGTCCACGCACTGCACAATCACGTCGGGCGGCTTTTCAAACAGCAGGTCACGAACCGCCGTTTCCTCCTCGGAATGAATATACAGCGAATGTATCGCCGGCGTATCGATGACCGTCCATTGCTCGGCGCCGACCGCGCATCCCTGAGTGCTTATCTCCACGGTGGTATTGGGATAATTGGCAACAACCCCATAACCGCCGGTCAGCATGTTGAATACATGTGTCTTGCCGGTATTGGGGAGCCCTACGATGATAACCCGTTTCATACCTGTTTGCCGCTGTTCCTTCGCGCCTGTTTCCCGCCTTGGCATTTTCTGCAGACGCCAAATATTTCCACCCGGTGTTTTGTCATATCCAGCCCATGCGATTGAGCGGTTTTTCGAATCCTATCTTCAAGAACGGCATCGGCGAATTCGATGATCACGCCGCAGCGTTCGCACACGAGATGCTCATGGTGCCCGCCGTGCGCTACGACTTCATAATGCGCATGCTGTTCGTTAAAATCCATTTTCCGTATAATGCCGGCTTTTTCAAGATAGCCGACCGTACGATAGACCGTGGCTCTGCTCACGCCGGCCTGCTGCCGGCGGACAAGAGCGGCCAGTTCTTCGACGTCAAAATGCTGCGGCCCATCGAGTATGTATTTCACGACCGCACGGCGTTGCGTGGTGCGGAAAAGGCCGTTGGCTCGAAGGTATGTGTCAAAATGCACGGCAAGGTCCTTGACTGTTTTTTCCGCCGGCATCACATCCCCCGCATTAAATTGAGATTCAGTCTCAAATATACTATCCCTTCATTTTTTTTTCAAGCCTTTTAACGCCCCCAGCCTCCGGGGGAGAATACGGATTGCGGGACTTCCGACACGCTCCCGGCTATGCGATGTCATCATGGCCACGGTGCCGCTTGATGGCAAGCGGACACCCCGAAACCCGCCGATTTCCGCACCCATCACACAATCCAAGAAGAAAGTAACCATCCACCAGCAAAGCTGGTGGCTTTCAGAAGAGCGGCATAGCCGCGACGCAGAAAGGCGGCACGTCTGTGCCGCAATGGCGACCTTTGGCACTCCAGGCGTAGCCTGGAGTGTGCGGCTAGGAATAGCCGCCCGCCAAAAAATCACGAATTCATTGTGAAATAGTGTTGAATCGGCTCGCAGGGAATTATATACTTAATCAGTATGCGACGACATGCTCTGGCACTGCTGATACAGCCGTATAAAAACACCCTGGTACCGCAGGACAAGCTCCGGGAAGCCATTAACATCTGTGCCCGCAAGCTCGTGGATATTGCGTGTGCGTATCCCAATATCCGCCTCAACCTGATATTTCCGGCCTACATGCTCTCGCATATCGATACACTCCTGTTGACCGAATTGCGGGAGGTTCAGAAACGGGGGTGCCTTGAGTGGCTGACCCCCGGCTACACCGAGCCGTTTCTCAGTTTTTCGCCGTTGTGGCTTTCCGGCGCGAATATCCGCGCCGGGCTCGATACCTTCGAGGAGCTTCTGTCGGTTCGTCCGGTCGGGTATACGCCGCCCTTTTCCAACTGGGAGCCTTCATGTCTCGATACGTTTCGCGCCTGCGGCCTGCAATATGCCGTGGTTTCGCGCGCGGTGATACCGCATGAAGCGCAGAACTATTGCGGCTACTGGATAACCGAGCACATGGGCACGCACATGGCGGTATTCCCCGCGCACATGGTGCACCATTACACCGCTCCGGCCAATATATCCGATTGGATAGAAGGGAACATCGCGAAGGATCCGGGCGATGATGCGCTGACGAAGCTGGTGGCCATCAATTACCTCGTGCCCCTGGTGCATGACGAAGAGGTTGATCCATACCGCTGGCTGCAGTCGCTGGCTCAGGTCATGGACAATCTTCTGGTGCGCTACCAGGTCATCCGCCTGCAGGAATTTCAGAGCCTTTCCTATCCGCTCGGCCTCCAGTATCTGCCCCCCCAGCTTGTGTTCAAGCGCGACGACGAGACCACGATACCGTATTTTTCAAATTACCTCCACACCTTCGAGCAGGTCGGTATCATGCAGCGCAAGATGATGGAGATCGCGGATAGGCTCGAACAGTCCAAAGACGCCAAGGACACCGCATCGCTCATCCGGCAGCTCTTCTTCGCCCAGGACATCAACCGCTACCTTCCGGCAAAAACGAGCGGTTTCACCCATCTGCGCGATCGTCTATGGACCTATGCGAAAATGATCGATATCGAAACGGCGCTGCACGAAAAGGAGCGTATCAAGGGCGGCCGGATTCGCATCGCCGATCTGCTGCGCAACGGCACAAAGAGCATTGTGCTGACCAACGCGACGATAAAAGCCTGTATCGATCACAAGAACGGCGGGCAGGTGTTCGAGCTTGATTTCCGCGACCGATCGATCAACCTGTTCGCGGGATACGCGCCGCAGACCCACAGCCCCCCGCGGATCATTGTGGCCGGAAAATCATGCGCCGCGTTTGTCGATCATTTTCTCGACGAAAAATGCCGGCGCGCCGATTTCATGGGGCGCCTGTATACCCACCGCGACGAATTTACGCGGGCAGAATTCAACTATACGGTCAAAAAATCCGCCGCGGGGGCGAAAGCGGTGCTGGGGCGCCAGTGCGCGGTGAGTATCGATGGAAAAAATTATCCGCTTGCCGTCGAAAAAGTGTTCGGCATCGAGGGAGAAACGCCGGCGCTCTCCTTTGTCTATCAGCTCGCCAACCATTCGCTCACCGCATACCGCTTCAAGTTCGCCGTCGAATTCACCTTCACCCTTCCCGGCGCGCTCACCAACGAAGTGAAGGTGGTGTGCGGCGACCGCAGCTATGGCGACCTTCAGACCGCGAGCGTGGATATGGCGGAGGTGCTGAAATGGACGCTGTACGATGACGCGCTGGGGGCGAGCATACAGTTCGTGCTGCAAAAGCCGGTGGAAGTGTGGATATTTCCCGCCCGGCGCCTTGAAGAGGCCGGCCAACGGCACCAGGGCATTACCTGTGTCCTTTCAACGCCGGTGTCGATGGGCGAGAACGCGCGATGGTCGCTCATCGGCAAAATCATATGTAGGAAGTTGAAGACGAAGGGGACGGGGTTCGATGAGATCTGAGGCGCTTGATATTACCATCGAAAGCCGCGGCAGCTCGGTGCTTCTCGTCCTCGCCGGGCCGTTTCATAACGAGCAGATCCCCAACATCAGGGAAAAGATCACCGGGCTTATCGACGACGGCGCCAAGGAGATCGTGGTCGATCTCGAGGGCGTCACCGAGATGAACGACGGCGTGGTGCCGATGTTTCTGGGGCTGTATAACCTCATGAAAGGCAAACGCGGGGACCTGAAGCTGATTTTCAGAAACGCCGTCGTGTCGACCGCATTCGCACCCTACCGCAATATCTTCTCAATTCACCCGGACGCGCGTTCGCTGGCGTTTAACAGCATCATGCACCGCATCCGGCGCCGCGGGCTGCTCATGTCGCGGAAAACAGGCGTACGGCTTTCTCCGCCGGTCGCCATGTTCATTTTTCTGGTGCTGCTCGGATGGTTTCTCACGCTCGGGTTTATCATATCGATGCAGAATGCGCGGATACGCGGCCAGGAACAGGAGATTAATGAGCTTTCCGGATGGAAAGAACAGGCGGTTGCCGAGATACAGCATCTCAAGGACCGGCTCCGTCCCATCGAGCAACTGGGGCTTATCCGCGATTCAACCGTAGCGGCCGTCATAACCAACATCAACGCCGGACGGCAGGTAAAGGAGGTTGTAAAAAGCAGACCGAATATAGAGCCGGCGACCATCACCTCCTTAGAACACGAACTGCAGCAGGAGTTGAAACCCCGGGATGCTGCGGCAGCACCGGGGGCCGAAGACTCGGCTCACGGCCTTGAAAGCATGCCGTAACACGACAATATTCAACCCATGCATCCGTGGCGTACAACCAATCAGAACAACGAGCCGTGGACGCCGGTATTTTCGTTCGGCATCGCCTACCGCCGCAAACAGCTCTGGCTGTCGGAACTGGCCGCCATCATCTTCGTCGCGCTCACCCTCTCATGCCTCAGCGCCTTCGGTATCGCCGCCTTGCTCACAGAAAACAGAATCCTGAATAACAACCGGCGGCTATGGCAGCTTAAAACCGAACGCCTCCTGCTCACCACCACCCTGGAACAACTGCGCGAACAGGCGCTCATCAGCTCGACGCTGACCGAGTTCGGCAGGGGCCGCCTGTCACGCCAGACAACCAATCTTCTCGTCGATCTGATTTACAGCAACAGCAGGACGTACGGCTACGATCCTCTGCTCATGCTTGCAGTCGTGCATGTGGAAAGCTATTTCCAGGCTGAGGCTCTGGGGCAATACCGCAGCGGGAGCTATAGCGGCGCGCTGGGCCTGATGCAGCTCAAGTTCGAGACGGCGCAGGAGGTGGCCAAGGACCTGGGAATAGCACTTGAAACCGCGCAGGACGTGCTCGTGCCGGAAATCAATATCGCGCTCGGTATCGCCTACCTGACGCGCCTCATCGCGCAATTCAACAGCCTAAAACTGGGCATTCTCGCCTATAATCAGGGTCCCGGCGTCATCAATGAATCGCTGTCAGGAAGGCGTCCGCTTTCGCAGGACTATTACTACCGAGTCCTGCGAAGCTATTACCGATTGAAAGAGATGCACCAGAAGAGGCTTACAGGGAGCTCATTCGCGACCGCAGGTTGAGGTCCGGCTCCTGCCGCCACCCCGTTCTTATGAAACGCCTGTCATGGCGAGAAATCCCTCGATCGGCGCCGGCGTTCCCGTGATTCCCTGGAGGAGCGCAATCACGCGGACGTATTTCGTGTCGCGGTATTCCATGCGGGCAAGTGCGATAGTCACCTCGGTATTGACGAATGTGTTATTAACCTACATTCCGCAGTTGGATGCGGCGCATTTCGACAGGCTCAATGCGGCGCTGCGGCCGCACAGGGCACTGGATACGAATACGTTCGGCCGAAGGCCGGTATACCATGAAGGGAGTGAAAATCTGTTGAGCGCTCTGGCGTGTTTCGACAGGCTCAACACACCGCTTCAGGCGGCTTGGACATATCGCTCGGCGGATATGTCCTGCGCCGCCTTCACGCCAGTTTCTAAGCACATATTCGCGTCCACCCCAACTGCGGAATTTATGTTAACCTCAAGTTTTACAATTTTACCATCAGCGGTTCAGCACTACAATTTATGATGATAGCAGGAGCATGTCAATATCTGATATCATTGAAATGATTTTCGTGTTAATCGAATAACCATGATTCTCAGGAAACAAACAGGATTTGTACAGGTCCCGCTAATGGTCGGACGAGTATTCCCATGATTTTTTATACTGTTCCGGCAATTCGCTTTTTTCTATCTTCTCAAAAATCATTCGGTTAATTAGATTTACAACCTCTATCGTCTATAATCGGGCAAAATGCCTGAATAGTGAACTATTTTCCATCACAGTAATATACATGGATATATATTATATACCCTATTGCATAAATTAATTTACTAACCCATTGAATTGCCATAAAGCATTTTTGGATGGCATAAAAATAGCTATATTTAACTCGTTTTGTCTGGAAATGGCTGGAAAATCGCGGTGGAATCTTTTCAGGTAAAATGATTATCAATATTAGCGGGTGATATTCGTAGTAGATGGGCTATTGCGCATGCCGGAAAAATGAACAAACCGGCGCTAACTACCGACTGAAGGTGTGGCGAGAATATGGTAAGAAATTGCATACTTAACAAGTTTCAAACAGGAAATCAGCGGTAAATATATGGCACGGACTATAAAAAATATACAAATTGCTGAAGAAGGAACGCTGGGGCTTTACCTGAAGGAGATCGCGCGTCATCGGACGCTGCGGCCCGAAGAAGAGGCTGACATCGCCCGGCGTATAAAGAAGGGCGATAAAAAGGCAGTGGAGACGCTGGTGAAGGCGAACTTGCGGTTCGTGGTCAGCGTTGCGCGCAATTACCAGAACCAGGGAATGCCCCTTGCCGACCTTATCAATGAGGGCAACCTGGGACTGATACGGGCGGCGTACCGTTTCGACGAGAAGAAAAATTTCAAGTTTATTTCGTATGCGGTATGGTGGATCCGCCAGGCGATACTGCAGAGCCTTGCAAATCACTCACGTATAGTTAAAATGCCGCTTAACCGCGTGGCCACGATACATAAGGTGGGCAAGGCACGGGCGAAACTGGAGCAGAAGTACCGGCGGCTGCCCAATGCAGATGAAGTCGCGGAGGAGCTGGGTATCGAGGAGCAGGAAGTGACCGACATGCTCCAGATCGGCAATACGCATACGTCGCTTGATGCGCCGTTGTCGGACGGCAAGAAAGGGAACCTGCTCGACATGCTCAGCGATGAGGCAGACGAGGAGAGTCCGGACCTGCACATGATAAATATCTCGTTGAGCGAGGAAATCACGCGGATATTATCGACGCTCAACGCAAGGGAACGCGACGTGCTGCGGCTGTACTTTGGTATTGGGCACGATACCGCCTACACGCTCGAGGAGATCGGTGTGCGCACCAATATCACGCGCGAGAGAGTACGTCAGATAAAGGACGGCGCACTGCAGAAACTGCGGCAGCTGGGCCGTACGCTGGCGTTGAAAAGCTACGCCGGATAACTGATGCCGGATACGCGGGAAAGCATGCCGCGCCGTGATGAACGGCGCGGCATTTTTTATCCTAAATTCCGCATCCATCTGCGGAATTTAGGTTAAAAAATGACAACCCTTCAGGAGCCGGATTACTGCGCCGTTGATAGTACATAACGGGCATCGTCGGCTGCGGCTTTGAAGCCATCAACCGCCATAGCCGCGTATATGCTTGACGCCGGCAGCAAAGGAGAGTGAAGCGCCGGGTCCAATGACAATCGTTCCCGCCGTGAAGCAGAGCAGGATTTCGAGGTTTTGAAAGCCCGCCGCGGATTATCCCGAACCCCTTACCGGACAAGCACCGTATGCAGTACAGAGGAGGCGCCGCCGGAAACGCATATGTACAGTCCGGCGGGGAGCGCAGAGGCTGGCGGCGCCCGGCGGCCATCGGGAGTGAAGAGATGAATCGCGGCCGATCTGCGGCGCGCATCCGCAGTATGCCGCACGTGCTGCGTCGCCTGCCGGGCAACGGCAATGGGATTCGCCGCGCTTTTCTCAAGCGCCTCGTCCGGATCGCCCGCCCAGAAATCGCACCCTTCGTCGTAGGCACCGGCACTATTGTCCGTCACCCTGATCATTTTCGATCCGTCGCGGGCAATGATCACCATGTCGTGATACACTAAAAGCTCGCGGTCTTTTCCCGCGCTTGCCACCAGCCACTCGTCAGAGTTCACCGACCACGACACGCGGTTGATGAATTCGCTCTGCGGGCTTGAGATTGTTCCTGCGGCCGCGCCGTCCCAGCTATACACCGCCATGTTCTTATGATAGACCGCGGCGTCTAATTCGCAAGGGCCTATCGCGTAATAGCCTCCGGATGGCGATATGGCGGCGCCGCAGGCGTTGTGCGTGTTAATGAGAAAAACCCGGTAATCAAAGGTACTTGCCTGATAGCGGCCGGCGCCGAAGTCAAGAAGCGCAATGCCGCGTGTGTCGGAAGGCGGCCGCGATGAGACGGCAATGCGGATTGCGCCGACAGGAAACCATCCGACCGTTTCCTCCTCCCCTGTCACCGCATGTATGCGCGCGAGCGTCACGTGGTTGTAGAGCGGCGTAAAATATATCCACGAGCTGTCGGCCCAATCGATATTCGCGCACGGGCTCACTGTTTTAAGCGAATCAATCGCCCCGCCGCCGATGCCCATGACGCACAGCGCCCCGTCCGTCGCCCGCACGAATGCCACTCTGTATCCTTCGGGGCTCAGGCACACTCCGCGCGCATCCGCGGCCGCGTATATCGTCGATGACTCCGCAACCGTATCGGCGCGGATAATGTGCCTGACCACGGCGCCGCTGTGAAGGCCCGCCGGGTCGGTATAAGCCGAGTGATACGACAAGGCTATGCCGTCGAGTGCTTGCGCGGCCTGCGAGAGCAGCACAGCCATCATGAACCCTGCGCGCATTGATGACATCATTTAACCCCTATCGCGGGGGGATAAAAATCCACAATTCAAAATCCAAAATCCAAAACCTGGAATCCAATCCTCCACCCCC
>Ga0129299_1001180_pt1 | contig 17403 bp, 13 predicted proteins | sample ConPoolayeCmetaG_FD_94477 | JGI IMG/M metagenome (GOLD analysis project Ga0129299, IMG submission 94477) | Hot spring microbial mat communities from California, USA to study Microbial Dark Matter (Phase II) - Cone Pool mat layer C metaG ... | reverse complement strand
GTGCCAAGGCCGGGATGCGGCTGGGGGCGATGGTCGGTTCGGCCGGGGACTTCAATGGCGACGGGCTGGCCGACATCCTGATCTGCGCTCCCGGGGCCGAATACACGTTCCAGGCCGGTGGGTCGACGCAGACCCGTGTGGGCGTGGCCTACCTGATTTTCGGCAGCAACAAGTTGCGGAACAAGACGTTCACGCTCGGCTCGGCCAACGAGGTCGTGGGCACGTCGGAACTGCCGGGCATCATCTTCGTCAGTCCGTATGAGAAGGGCTCGGCGGACGAGGCCGGCGTCGACACGTGCTTCTGCATCGGCGACATCAACGGCGACGGATACAGCGACATCCTGATCGGGAACACCAAGGCCGACTACGTCAGCCCGGCCAATCCCACCCAACGACGGGTGGACGCCGGCGAGTGCTACGTCATCTACGGGAACAACTTCGGGACCAACAACCCGACCCAGTGGTGATCGAGCGGTCCGACGGACAATGAATCGCCCGGCTGGCCGGACGCCCCGGTAGGCCGGGCATTCTTCTGCGCCGCCGTGTGGGAATCGGCGTGGTGGGGCGAATCGCTACGAGCAGACGTCCGCCTTGCCCGCGGCATTGAGCACGTGCAGCTTCCGCGCGACCATTTCCTTGACGGCCTTGCGGGCCGGCCCGAGGTACTTGCGCGGGTCGAAGTTGAATTCCGGCCGCTTGCCCTGGCCGCCCTGCTCGCGCCACGTGAAGGCCTTGACGTTGTCGTTCGCCCAGACCTCCAGGATGCTCGCGGTGATCGCCATGCGAATGTCCGTGTCGATGTTCACCTTGCACACGGCCGTCTCGCGGGCTGCCTTGGCGATCTGCTCCTCGGGCACGCCCATACTCTGGGGCATCTGCTGCCAACCCGCACCGGCACGGGCGAACGCCGCGATCAGGGGGGCGTTGCTGTTGTCGATCACGGCGAAGCGGTTGATCTTGTCGACGAACTCCTTGGGCACGCTGCTGCTCCCGTGCATGACCAACGGCAGGCCGGGACAGGTCGTCATGATCTTTCCGATCCGATCGAAGGCCAGCTTGGGGGCCTTCTTGAACTTGAACGCCCCGTGGCTGGTCCCGATGGCGACGGCCAGGCTGTCCGTGCCGGTCTTCTTCCAGAACGCCGCGGCCTGGTCCGGATCGGTCAGGTACTTCTCGATGTTCTCTTCGTAATCGGCGGCCCCCACGACGTCTTCCTCGATGCCGCCGAGCATGCCCAGTTCGGCCTCGACGCAGACGTACGGCGTCTGTGCGTGGGCATACTCGCAAACCTCCTTGGTCAGCCGAACGTTCTCGTCGAACGGGTAGTGCGACCCGTCGATCATCACGCTGGTGTACCCGTCGGCGATGCACTGCTTGCACAGCGCGACCGTATCCCCATGATCGCAGTGGACGGCGATGGGGATGTCGGGGTACTGCGCGACGGCTACGTCGATCAGGGCCTTCAGATACGCGATGTTCGCGTAGTCTCGGGCGCCCTTGGAGATCTGGAGGATCACCGGGGCCTTTTCCGCCGCGACGGCCTCCATGATCCCCTGAACGATCTCCATGTTGTTCACGTTGAACGCCCCGACGGCAAATCCCCCGTCCAGGGCCTTCTTGAACATCCTCTGCGTGTTGACCAGCGGCATCGTATGTCCCTTTCAGATCATCCGGAACCGCCCGCACGTCCGTCGCCGGACCGCTCGGCGCGGTAGGCTTCCGGCTGGTGCGGGCGAATGTCCTGCTATATAAGATAATCTTCGGCTATCGCACAAGACGAATTCCTATAAGAGCCGAGAAAAGTCGCTGGGTGTCGGGCTTGGACGGTCGGGCCACGATCCCTCAAGACCGTCGCAATGGGCGGGAAGGTCGGTCGTTATACTGAATAGCCGAGAATCCGGATGGACCCGACACGGTTGGCCGATGTCATTGAACGGGCCCAACGGCGAGATCCGGCCGCCTTTGAGACCCTGATCGAGACTTACAGCCGCCGCGTGTACGGGTTTCTTTATCGGTTGACGGGCCACCGCGACGAGGCGGACGATCTGCTCCAGGAGGTGTTTGTTCGTGTCGTCCGGACGATCGGCGAGTACGAGCACGACGGGCGGTTCGAGGCGTGGTTGTTCCGAATCGCCATGAACCTCGCCCGCGATCGGGTTCGTCGCGTCCGCAAGTCGCCGCAGGTGCGAATCGCCGACGTCCAGTCGGCGGACCGGGAAGATACCGGCGTGGAGCTCCTGGAGCGGTCACCGGTGGACCAGCCCGGTCCGGAGGAGACGGTCGCGCTGTCCGAACAGATCGACCGCCTCCAACAAGCGCTGGGCGAGCTGAGCCCGGCGGAGCGGGAGGTCATTCTGTTGCGGTATTTCTCCGATATGCCGTTCAGCGACATCGCCCGGGTGATGGACACGCCGCTGGGCACCGCCTTGGCCCGTGCGCATCGGGGATTGCGGCGACTCCGCGACATCCTGGAGAGGCAGCCCAAACAATGACGGACGAACGGAACATCCTGAGCCAGATTGAGCAGGAGGAACGCCGGCTGGCCCCGTGGCTGGCGGCAACCCCCTTGCCCACCGAGCACACGCTCGCGCAGGTGCGCCAGAGCGTAGCCGTCGAGTTGGAAAGCGACGTGCTGGATGCGTTCGCCCATCCCGTGCCCGATCGGACCGCCCTGGACCACGTCACGGAGGCGGTCCGCGCCGAGATCGAACGGACCACCCGACGCACGCGGGGCGGGCGAACGTGGCGGGTCTTCGTGGGCGTGGCGGTTGCGGCGTCCTTGGTCGTCGCGGTGGCCTGGGTCCGTCGGGTGGTTCCCCCCGCCCAGACCCCGACGTTGGCCGATCGGGAGACGACCTCTGAATTCCTCGAAACCATGACGTTGGCCTTTCAGTCCGCAGCGCGGAACACCGACCTGGCCTTGTCCGTGTTGGCGGAGGATATCGACCGTCTGATGGATTCACACCCGGTCGAGCCCTACGACTCGACGGATGTCGAGCTGCGGGACATCGGTGACCAGATCGACAACCTCTTTGTTCAGGAGTCGTCGTCTTTTGAAACCTAAGCTCCCTTCAGAAATGCTTGAACGGTGTGAAGGGGCACCCAATAGTCGGTCTTTCTTGGAAACGGCGTAGGCGTGCTTGGACCCGGTGGGCAGACCCGATGAAGGCAAACCGACGATATCGGATGGCGTGGGAGTCGCCGACCGGACCTTCATCCCTTGCTCAAGGAGTGTGACGTGTTCCTCACGGGCAGGAAGATTCTGGCGGGATTGCTGGCCGCAGGCGTGGGCATCGTGGCCGGCGAACTCCTTCCCCACGATACCCATGGGCAAGCCCCGGGCCCGGTGCCCGGCGATTCGATTCCTCCCGATAGCCTGATCGCCGCCCGTGCCGACGAAGGCCGTGCTCATTCCCTTTCCACGGACGGACCTGACAATCCACGACCGCTTGGCACGCGCCCCCATGCCATCGATGCGGGTGGTCCAAGGTTGGGCCCCTCCAAGTTCGGCCCGAGAGCCCGAATGGTCCCTCCCGAGCGAGTGGAAGAGGGGATGGCGTTTCTCAAGGAGCATTGGCCCGAACGCTACGAAACGCTCGATCGCCTGCGGAAAGACGATCCCGAGGCGTTCGGGATGGCGTTCCGAAACGCCTGGCCACAGCTCGTCCGCATTATCGAGTTGAGTCGGCGGAACCCGGAGATGGCCGAAATCGAGATGGCGCTGGTCAAAGTCGAATTTGAGGTTCATGGAGCACTCCATCGCCACCGAAGGGCCGTCGAGAAGGGGGAGACCCAACAGGCTCTGGCGATTCAAGAGGAGCTCAAGGAGCTCCTCGCGCAGCGGTTCGATTTGGACATCCGGCGAACCGAACTCCGCATCCAGGAACTAGAGGAGCGGTTGGTTCAACAGCGCCAACAACTCGAAGCGCGCCGTCAGGAGAAACAGGCCCATGTGGACCGGGTGGTCCAGGACCTCCTCAGTCACCAACCTGCCCTGCTTCACGGTCGCGGGAAGCGGCTGGGCGGATTGGGAAACCACACTCCCGGCGAAGTACCGCGATCCGACCCGGCCCTGGACCCCACCCGGAAGGAGGCGGGGGAGCGCCATTCTTCCCGAAAAGGCAAAGACGCCGCCTCAAAGCCGTCCCCCTGAGCTCGACTTTTGCCATTCTTGGCGGTCATGCGATCCGGCACAAGTAATCGAGCACGAAGCTCCGGAAACGGGCGGGGACTTTTGTGTACGGATGGGCGCACGACGAGTTGCCAAAAATCGTTCTGGTCCACAGGCCCCGACGGACGAGGGCGAGGGCGTCGCAGAACGTGATGGCCTTCTTGGCATACCAGGCGGTGGTACGGGCGTCTCGCCCGTGAAGGTCACGGCCAAGATGGCCGTGCTACTGGGGGTCACGGCCAAGATGGGCGTGTTACGTGCCGCCGCTGCCTGTTTTCGTCCTCTATGGGTGGGCCAAAGGCCCATGAGCAACTGCCTCATGAGATGGATTCCTTTATCTATCTCAACGGCCAGGGGGCCTTCGTTTGTTGAGGGAAACGGTACCCATCCGTCGGCTGAAAAATGGGCCTGGTTCAAAAACGGGGACAGGCACCTCGCCGGAACCCGTTTTCTGGGTCGTAGTCGAGGGTTGGCTCGGAGGTGAGTCCCCGTTTTTGATCCATGCCGAAAAATGGCAAAAGTCGAGCTCAGGTTTTTCAACATTCACCCCGGGAACCGGGGGTCAACCGTCGAAAATGAGTCGGACGGCGGCGATCAGATCTCCCCTTCCTGCCTTGCCAACCAGGCCGCACCGGCGGCGCCGATGAACCCTGCATCGTTGCCCAGCGTGGCGAAGATGATCTCCGGGAGATCGTCGGCCGCCTTCCAGGTCATCTCGGCGGCGTGCCGGCGAATCGGGTCGAGCAGGGCGTTGCAGGCACCGGTCATCCCCCCCGCAAGCAGGATGCGCTCCGGGTTCGTGGCGTGCTGCATGTTCACGCAGGCGACGGCGAGGTAGAAGCAGGTTTCATCCCAAACCCGTCCGGCGAGTGTGTCGCCGTTGTTGGCCGCCTTGACCACGTCCTCCGACGTGATCTGGCCCGTCCTTTCAAATGTTTCGCGCAGAACGGACGGTTCGCCCGCCTCCACGGCCTCCTGAGCGCGCCGTCCCGTGTACGACGCCGACGCGTACGCCTCCAAGCAGCCCTTCTGACCGCATCCGCACAGCCGTCCTCCCGGCTGGACGATCATGTGACCCAGCTCGGCCCCGTTGTCGAAATGCCCTCGAAGGAGCCGCCCGTCCGTAATGATGCCTCCCCCGACGCCCGTTCCCAGCGTGAACATGACCATGTGGCGTGTTCCACGCCCCGCACCCGCCCAATACTCGCCCCACGCGGCAGCGTTCGCGTCATTTTCGAGCGTGGTGGGCAGGCCGGTAAGCTCCTTGATGCGGTCGCGCAGCGGAACGTTTTTCCAGCCGGGCAGATTGGGCGGTTTGATGATGATCCCCTGCGTGTGGCTCATCGAACCGGGTGAACCGATCCCGACGGCATCGATGCCCTTGGGCGAAAGCCCCGCTTCCTTGATCGCCCGGCCGACCAGATCGGCCATGAGCTTGATCACATGATCGGGTCCCTTCGAGGCCTCGGTGGGAATGGAGACGCGGGACAGCACCTTCCGGTCTTCGTCGACCACACCGCCCTTGATGTTCGTCCCGCCCAGATCGATGCCGACGAAACACCGCCTTGCCATGACCTGCTCCGAAAATGCGTCGTAGCACGGGCGTCCCGCCCGTGATCGTTCATGGGCAAGATGCCCATGCTACAGTAGCACGGGCGTCTCGCCCGTGATGGGTCATGGCCGAAACGGCCATGCTACGAGGTCATGGGCAAGATGCCCATGCTACTGGACGTCACGGCCAAGATGGCCGTGCTACGAGCCGCCGTCATTTTCATCCTCTACGGGTGAGCCGAAGGCCCGTGAGCAACTGCTCTAACGAACTAAACCGATGCATCGGGACCACATGGTATAGCCCCCCGGCGGGCTGTGACAAGGGCAACCCTTTCGACGCGACCCTGCCGGAGGCTATGGTCGGGAGGGTTCATGACCGTATCTGCCCGTCACGGGTCTATCCGAGCCGCGGGATTCATCCCGCGCGGCGCGATTTTGAACGGAGCGGAACCGGTGAGTGCGAGAACGTAAGGCGTGGGGGGGTGCGGTTCGGGTGGTGAGGCACCTGCAGACGAAGGGACCGGAGAACGGATAGACCCAACCGAACGCACTGCGCCGCCTTTCGACGGGCGTATGACACTTTGGGCGGGAGGGGGGCTTCTGCCAAACCGCGAACGGGTCCAACGTCGCCTGATTCGGCGCCTCGAAGATCCCGGGTTCAACGTGAGGGCAGAACCGCCGGTTGCGTGACGACACGCCTAACCGTCGTCGTTTAGGCTCCGAGCAGGCGGGTCCGTGACCCACCCTATCGGTCTTACCTGCCCTACTCGTAGTGGACGCGCTGCTCACCCAGCCTCCAACCGACCAGTGTGACGATCAGGACGATGGCGAACAGGGCCAGGGCGATGGCGGCAGCGTAACCCATTTCGTACCACTCGTAGGCATACTGATAGATGTAGTAGCTGATCGTCGTCGTGGCCCCGTCGGGACCACCGGCGGTCATCACGTGGGCCATCGCGAACCCGCCCTGGAATCCGCCGATGAGGCCCATGATGAGGATGAAGAACGTGGTGGGACTGAGCATCGGCCAGGTGACGTGCCGAAATCGAACCCACGCCCCCGCGCCGTCGATGTCCGCGGCCTCGTACAGCTCCGGCGGGATGTTCCGCAGCGCCGCCAGGTAAAGGATCATGTTCGTCCCCCCGATCGAACCCCACAGCCCCATGATGATCAGCGCCGGTTTCGCCCAGGCGGGGTCTTGCAGCCAACGGGGACCGTCCCAGTGGACCTGCCAGGGCAAATGCACCGCGGCCGTAAACGCATTCAGCCCGCCGGCGACCTGGCGGATCAGCCAGTTCGCCAGGCCGAAGTCGGGCGAGTAAATCCACTGCCACAGGATGAACGTGCCCACCCCCGTCGTGATCGACGGCACGAAGAACGCCGTCCGGTAGGCCCACAACCCGGGCAGGTTCCGCGACAACACGATCGCCAGGAACATCGATCCGAACATGCTGAGCGGCACGCCCAACATCAGGAAGGTCGTGTTGTAAAGGTAATACCAGAACTTCTCGTCGGCGATGAGGTCCTGGAGGTTCGCCGGTCCGGCGAAGCGTGGTGGGGATATCAGGTCCCAGCGGCAAAACGCCAGCAGGAATGCGGCCACCACGGGCAACAGGGTGAAGACCAGGAACCCGATCAGATTCGGCCCGACGAACAACAGCGCCACGCCCAGCGCCTTGGCCCGGCTCTGTCCGGAGATCATCCTGCCCCTCCCATTGCCCGGTAACGCCGCAGGGCGGTGTTCAGCACGTCATCGAAATGCCGGCACGCCTCGGCGGGGGAGATCACCCCGCGCGGGATTCGGTAGAAGACCATGAAGGCATCGTAGTTCGCCCGGCGGAGTTCCGTGATCTCGAAGTCCTTGGGGCGGCAGTACTCGGCCGCCTCGACGAAGACGTGGTCGCCGTCCGGAGAGAGTCCGGGGTGGCGCGTGACCCGTTCGGCCGTCGCCCGATGGGACGGCAACCCCCGTCCGCAGGATTCGCTCATCTCCTGAGATATCGGCGAGGCCAGAAACCTCGCGAACCGCCAGGCCGCCTCGGGATGCGGCGTCCTGGCGTGAATCATGATCGCGGTTCCGATCATGAGGGTCGCCTTGCGACGCCCGCGCGGCAGATGACAGACGCCCACCTCGAACCCCCCGAATCCGCGCATCGTGTCGACGTAGAAGCGGGTGTTCGCCAGCATGGCTACCCGCTGTTCGGCGAAGCGGAAGTCCCACCGTTGGGCGGCCACGCCTCGCATCTCCTCGAGTTCCGACGGCGAGACGCGGTGCACGTGGACGAGGTCGTGCAACCACCGGATCGCCTCGACCGCTTCGGGCGAGCTCATGACGTACCGATCCGACGGCGGATCGTAGATCTCGCCGCCGTTCTGCCAGACGAAGATGGGCCAACGGTGGTGCGACCAGATGACCTCGACGGCGTACTGGTCGATCCGGCCGTCGCCGTCGCGATCCCGCGTCAGCGTCTTGCAGGCGTCCAGGAATTGATCCCACGTCCACTCGCCCGCAGGCGGGGAGACGCCGGCCTCACGAAACAGGTTCTTGTTGTAGATCAAGCAGACCGGCGAGAACATGTCGGGCAGCGCGTACGTCCTGCCGGCGTGGCGGCATGCCCGGACGGTGCAGTCGAAGTACGCGTCGAGACGGAGCTCCGGATCGCTCGCCGCGCGCTCGTCCAGCGGCATCAAGACGCCGCGGCGGGCAAAGAACGGCACGCTGACCGTGTCCGAGATGAACACGTCCGGCGGAACGCCTCCGGCGATCATGCCCAGGAGCTTCTCCGCCGTGCCGGGGACCAGCTTGATGCGGACGTCCGGGTTCCGGTTCTCGAACAGGGCGATGCGGTCGCGGTTCATCCGCGTCCAGTGGGCGTAGGCATGGTCGTAGAACAGGATCTCGGTGCGCTCGTCCGCGGGCTGTCGAGTGCACCCGACCCACCCCATGCAAGCGAACAGCACGGCGCCCGTCGCGCCGCAAACCCGGTGCGAAATGCCCCTGCGAACCGACGTCATATCCCAACCGACGAGGCCGTCACCACGCGCCGAGAACGCATGATAGCAGAACCACCCCACCACGGGCACACATACGTCTTGGGAAGGGAACGCGCCATGCCGCGTTCCGATGGACACCTCGCTATACTAAACCGAGCCTGCGCCCGTTCCCAAAGGAAGGAACGGCCGGTTCGGGCAAGGCCCATAGGTCTCTCGAACCGACGAGATCGTCGGGCCTCGGTCTCCGAGAGGCGCCATGCGTCACGTGTTGAGCAAGGTGGGCTCGTTAAAGGTCGCCGTCGTGTTGTTGCTTGCGCTGGCCGGGGCGATGGCGGCCGCGAGCTTCTATGAGGTCCGACACGGCACCGAGGCGGCCCTGCGGGTCTTCTATGGCAGCCGGTGGTTCGCGGTGCTGATGGCGGCCCTTGGAATCAATGTGGCGGGGGCTTTGCTGCTCCGCTGCCCTCCGCGCCGTTCGCAGGCGGGGTTCTTCCTTGCTCACGTCTCCATCCTGGCGATCTTGGCCGGGGCGCTGGTCACCCGATGGGCCGCGGTCCACGGCTCGATCTGGCTGAATCCGGACGAGGCACAAGCCCATTTCGACGGCGACGCGTGGGCGCTGACGCTCCGCGCGGCGGAGACCGGTGATGAGGTGGACATCCCCATCGGCCCCGACGGCCCGGTCCGTCGTCCAGCCGATGGCGGTCGGCGGTTGGCGGGCGTGGGGATGGCCGTCGAGCAATTTGCCGCCGACACCCTCGACGAAGGCGAGCGGGTCATCGCCGACCCCAACGCCCGGCATGCCGCGGTAAAGATCCGGTTCGCCCACGATCAGGACGAGCGGGAACTTTGGGTCTTGGGCGGGCAACCCGTCCGGATCGCCGGATTGGAGGTCCGCGTGCACCGCGTCCCCGACCTCGGTGCTCTAAACCGTCTGCTCCGACCGGCCAGTCAACCCGACGAACTCGACGCCGGCAAAATCGTCGCCCAGATCAACGGACATCCGCACGTGCTGGACGTCGAGGCCCATCTGGGCAAGACCACGCCGCTCGGCCGAACGGGCTATCAGGTGCGCCTCCGACGCTATCTTCCGTGGGCCCGGGTGGTCGGGCGCGAGATCCTTTCCACATCGTCCCGACCGGTGAACCCCATGGTCGAATTCGACCTGATTGACTCGACGGGTCGGTCGGAGTTGCATCGGTTGTTCGCGCGGTTTCCGGATCGCGACTTCGCCTCGATGCCTCGGAGTGAATCGCAGCCGACGACCTCGGCGACCGCTACGACGAGCGCCCCTTCGCAGCGCGTCACGTTCCGGTACGTGGATGCCACGATACTCTCCGGACAGGTGGACGCCGTCGATCTGCTGCTCGACCCCGACGGGATGGTTCACGCACGGTTCGCCGATGCCGAGGGACGAATCACCGCGGCGCCCATGCCGCGCGACACGCCGGTCTCGACCCCCTGGGAACAAACCCAACTGACCCTTTTGGGGGTCCTCCCACATGCCCGCGCCGAGCGGGCGCTCAAACCGATCCCACCGCGAAAACAGGATCCGGTCCCGGCGGTCTTTATCTGTTTGAGTACGGTCGATTCGGCCTACCGGATGTGGGTTCGTAGAGGTGAGAGCTACAACGTGCAGATCGGCTCGACCCATGTGCAGGTCTCGTACGCACCGGTCAAGATCCCTCTGGGATTTTCGATCCGACTGATCGAGCCCGTCATCACGTACTACCCGGGCACCCGTCAGGCCAGGACCTACCAGAGCCGCGTGCGAATCGAAGACGCCCCGAAACAGGTCGCGCTGGAACAAACCATCCGCATGAACGCCCCGTTGACGTACGGGGGGTACACCTTTTACCAGAGCAGTTACCGCTTTGACCGCAACGGGGAGCCGACCGCCAGCCTGCTCAGCGTCGCCCGCGATCCCGGCGAGCCGGTCGTGTACGTGGGCTACGGAGGGCTGATGGTGGGGTTGCTGATCACGCTCGTCCAACGCCTCCGAAGTCACGTAACCCAATGAAAGGACGGGAGCGACCCGCCGACCGCGCGTAGCCGCGATGGCCATGGGCGGGCGGAACCCATTCGACGGAGGGTTATTTGCAAAACGCCCGTTCGACCAGGTCGCAGATCACGTGGTAGGCGAATTGGTGACCTTCTTGGATGCGGTCGGAGGTTTGACCGTCCACGCAGAGACAGAGGTCCGCGAAGTGGGCTAATCGTCCGCCTCCCCTCCCGGCGAAGCCGATGACGGTGGCCCCTCGCGCGCGAGCCTCCTCTGCGGCCAACAGGACGTTCTCGGAGTTGCCGGACGTGGAGAGGGCCCACAGGACATCGCCCCGGTGGACCAGGGCCTCCACCTGTCGCCGGAACCCCAGCTTGAACTCGTAGTCGTTACCGATGGCTGTCAGGATGGACGTGTCGGTCGTCAGCGCAACGGCCGGAAGGGCCGGACGCTCGCGCCCGGGGCGGAGCCGACTGATGAGTTCCGCGGCGATGTGCTGGCAGTCGGCCGCACTGCCCCCGTTACCGACGAGGTAGATCCGCCCGCCTTGGCGGAGCGATTCAATCATCACGTCGGCCATCTGTTCGATCACGGCCTTCTGTCGACGGACCGAATCGACGGCCAGGTGGTGGGCTTCGAGTTGGTGCTCAATGGTCTCGTCCACGGCGCGCTTCCATACCGCGAATTCGGTCGAGCAGTTGGGTCGTACTATACCCTTCCATCATCGGGGCCAGGACCACCCGGCCGCCCGCCGCCTCGACGACCTCTTTTCCGCAGACCCACCGGGCCCAGTCTCCTCCCTTGACCAGGACGTCCGGCAGGATCCGCCGGATCATGCTCTCCGGGGTCGGCTCGTCAAAGATGACGACGTAGTCGACGTCCTCCAAAGCACTGAGCATCCGGGCACGATCGAGCTGGCTGTTGATCGGACGATCGTCGCCCTTGCCCTGAGCCCGCACGGACCCATCCGAGTTGAGTCCCACCACGACGACGTCGCCCTGATCACGACAGAACTTGAAGTACTGGATGTGCCCGGCGTGCAGGACGTCGAAACACCCGTTGGTGAAAACCACCCGGGCGCCGGCGGCTCGACGCGGAGCCAGCTCGGCAATCAGTTCGTCCAACGTCCGGAGTTTGCCGGCAGCGGCCCGTCCCTCCAGCACGAGCTCCGTGGCGATCTCATCCGACGAAACCGAGACGGCCCCAAACCGCTCCACGGAGATGCCAGCGGCGATGTTGGCCAGGCGGGCGGCCTGTTCCCAATCCACCCCGGTGGCGACGGCTGCGCTCAGGACCGCCAACACCACGTTGCCCGCGCCGGTGATGTCGTATACCGCCCGCGGACGCGTGGGGACGTGAACGGGTTCTCCACGGAGCCGGACCACCAATGCCCCATCCCGGTCGAGCGTGACGACCATCGCCTGCAAGTCCAACCGCCCCACCAGGTGCTGGGCAAGCTCCCCGATGCGAGGGAGCTGGTCGGAGGATTCACCGACCATCAGCGCCAACTCGCGGCGGTTGGGCGTGAGGATCGTGGCCCCCCGATACCGTTCGGGGCGCCCCACCGGTCCGGGGTCGATCAGTACCGGCCGGTCCGCCTGCCGCCCCGTTTCGATTGCCGTGCGGCAGAGGGACTCCGGGCAGTCGTCCGCGTCGTTATCGCGGATACAGACCGCGTGGACCTCCCCGGCAGCGCACCGTACGGTCGAGGCGATTTGGTCAACCACGTCGGCCGGCAGGGGGCACGATGGGCGCTCTTCGACCCGCATCATCTGCTGGGGGTGGCGGTGCTGGGCCAGTCCGATCAGCCGCGTGTGGGTTGTCGTCTTCCAGTTGGCGACACGGACCAGCCCTTGGGTTTGAACGCCCGCCTGCGCGAGAAGGTCGAGCAACTGTCGACCCGCCAGGTCATCCCCGATCGCCCCGCAGCACCGAACGCGGCAGCCCAAGGTGGCCAGGGCCGTGGCGACGTGCCCGGCCCCGCCGGGCCGGAGGACCTCGTGCTTCAATCGCAGGACGGGGACGGGGGCCTCCGGGCTGATCCCCTCGGCGTCACCATAGGAGTGCCGGTCCAGGACGAACCCGCCCATCACCAGCAGGTGGCGGGTGCTGAATTGCTCAACGACCCGTCTCAGCTCCGCAGACATGGGGTCCCCTGCGATTGCCTATCATTCGGTAGCCACGTGACTTGCGCAATGCTAGCCTCCCGTCCGTCGACTGTCAACCGGCCGGAACGAAACCGTGGCCCCCTGCCCTTCGCAATAGAAGTACACGCCTTCCAAGTCTTGGGGGGAGGTTTTCGCAAAATACGTCCGATAAAAAATAATGCTTTGGCACTGACCAGCCGATGTTAGAATATGGACGAATGGATTATCGGGCGTGCGACCTATTCCTGGTTCACCCCGATGGCCTTGGAGATACCAGGCCGGCAAGCAAATCAAACAGGGCGGAGGCCCACCAACCCGACTATGGTCATCAGCAGACCTGTCAGTGAAGGAGCAGTTCGATGAGGATCATCGCAATAGCCAACCAGAAGGGCGGATGCGGCAAAACCACGGTGGCCATCAATCTGTCCGCCTGTTTGGCCCGGCAGGGACGGCGGACGCTCTTGGTGGACATGGATCCCCAGGGGCACTGCGGTGTGGGACTGGCGGTGCCCGAAGATCAGATCGAACGGTCGATCTATGATGTACTCGTCCGGGAACCGCCTCCGGAGCTACCGGCCATCACGTGGCAGATCGGAACCCACTTCGACTTGGCGCCGTCCAAGTCCATCCTCGCCAGACTGGAACAGGAGCTGGCCGCCGCACCGGACCGATGCGAGCGGTTGACACGGGCATTGGCCGGAGTGGCGGACAGGTACGACTACGGGATCTTGGACTGCCCGCCGAGCACCGGACTGCTAACCGCCAATGCCCTGCACGCCGCCGGGGAGGTGATCATCCCGGTGGATACGGGCTACTTCGCCCTGTACGGGTTGACCCGGCAGGTGGAGACCATTTCCCGCCATCGTCTCCAGACGGGTCAGGACCTGGTGGTCCGCGTGTTGCCGAACCTCTACGACGTCCGGACCAAACACGCGCGGGAGGTACTCGCCGAGCTTCGCAGCAAGTTCGGTGATATGGTCTTCGACACCCAGATCAACTTCAACACCAAGATCCGCGAGGCGACCAGCTACGGACAGCCAATTGTGGAGTACGCCCCTTCGAGCCCGGGACACCGCGATTTCATGCGGCTGACCCAGGAGCTGATGGCCAGCGAGCAGGTTCGCAAGGAACCACACGAGCTGATCCAACAAGCGAACGAGTTGGCCGAACGCGCGGAGCAGCTCTTGGCCACCACCACCACGCTGGTGGGCGGTCCGCATGGGCGAGGTCCCGAAGCGACGCCCGAGCAGATCGACCGGAAGATCCGGTCCATCTACGGCGTCTCGCAGGATGAGAAGGGCGTGCACTTCCGGGTTCTGGCACCGGGGGCCGAGCGGGTCCAGTTGGCCGCGGACTTCAATAGTTGGTCCCCACAGACCACCGAGTTGACGCGAGAGGACCCCGACGGGGCCTTCGCCATTACCCTGAACTTGGGACCGGGTCACTACCGATACCGGTATGTCATCGACGGCCTGTGGACTCAGGACCCCCACAACGACTACGTGGAGAGCAACCCCTACGGCGAGCTGAACTCCGTCGTGGAGGTCAGCTAGAAACCGGCGCCCCGACCGAAATCGACCTCGACGCGGCACCGAAAGGCACGTCCGGCTCGGACCCCGTGGTTACGGGGTCCGAGCCGCGACGTTTGGTGTGGGCGCACGCCGTTGACGGATGCGAACCGTCATGACCACGGCGTCCGCATCCTGTGATGATCGAACAGGGGACGCCGCGTCGACGGATGCGGCCCCTGAGGGTGGTCCGTGGCACATTGTGTGGGTCATCATGCCCCCTTGCCTTCTCCTGCCGGGACCCGGGACACGGGGGATGGTATTCGTCCGCTCCGAGCGTATCTGGTCGCGCTGTACGGAGTACTCGGAGCCGGCGTGCTCGCTTTGGCCTGGTTGCCCATCGAGACGCTCCTGTCGCACCTGTTGTACGACGACTTCTTCTATTGCCTGAAACTCGCCCAGAACCTCATTCACCGCCGCGCCCTGAGCTTCGACGGCACGGCACCCACGTATGTCCCTCACCCCCTTTGGGTGGCGATCTGCACCGGGATTCAGGCGATCACCGACTCTCCGATCGTCGTCCACCTCATTCTGACCGTGGCCGCCGGGCTGCACGCCGCGCAGACCTATGTCGTCTTCCGTCTGGTTTCGATCATGACCCGGCGCCATATTGCCCATCTGACGGCGATCTTCTACCTCATGAACTACCGGTTGATCGCGTGCAGCCTCTGCGGGCTGGAGACGCCGCTCCAGGCGTTGTTCATCCTGCTGGTGTTTCACCATGTGCTCGCGAACCGAGGCCCGTTGGGTGTCGGCTCGGCCATCCGGTGCGGCGGGTTGTTGGGACTCGCCGTACTGGCGCGGATCGACCTGCTGCTCCTGGCCGGATTCGTGATCGTTTGGGTACTGATCGATCGGTCCTTCGGCGAGCGGTTCTTCCGCGGGAGGCTGCGCGGTGCCGTGACGATCTGCGCGACCCTGCTTGTCGTGGCGTTGCCCTGGTCCCTCTGGAGCGCGATTCGATCCGGCACGGTTCTTCCGAGCGAACTGGTGGCCTTGAACCTCTTCCGGTTCCAACCCTTCGACGCGACCCATTCGTTGGCGCACAACCTGGTCTTGCTGAAGTCGAAGCTGACCCTCGCCGGGTGGTACCTCTCCGACGCGGCGAATCTGCTGGGGGTGTGGCCGTTCGTGCATGCATACGACCTCGAGGGCAGGCTCGGCGGGGTTCTGGCCGGACTCGTGCTGGGGCTCCTCGGCGTCGGCATCGGGTTTACCCGGCGGAGTACGAATCACCTTCCCCGGTGCGTCATGGCGGCCTACGGCCTGGCCCACATGGGGTATTATGTCTTTTTCGCCATGCCTGAAATTCGGTACCTGGTCCCGTTTTGCATCGTGACCATCCTTGTGGCGGCGAGCATCGCCGGCGACGTATCGTTCAAACTCCGGACGGTGTGGGGATCGCGCGTGGGTCCGGTCGTCTACGGCGTCTTGGTCATTCATTCCGCGGTGGCGGGGGTTCTCGCGTGGGGACAGCACCAGGGGGCCACCACCACGCACGCCTTGCACGCCGACCTCTACAAGACCGCGCAATGGGTTCGCGTCCATACCGACCCGGAGGCGATCCTCGGCAGTTGGAACGCCGGCATCATGGGCTATTTCTCCGGGCGAACGGTGGTCAACCTGGACGGGCTGGTGAACGACGAAGCGATCGTGGCGATGCGTCAATGCCGACTGGCCGAGTACATCCGGCACCGCCGCATCGACTACCTCGTCGATGTCAAGGGACAGATCGAACACTTCATGCACCGTTTCAGCGGCGAACCGAACTGGCGCGACGGGTATGAGCTGGTCTATTTGGGGCCTTCGACAATGGTCCTGCGGCGAAAGCCCGGGGATCTGAGGTGACGCGATCCACCCACCGTCATCTGAGCCGTCGCGCCTACCGCGCCGCCCGTCTGAAGGGCTTGGCAGGGTCTTGACGATGACCTAAAATGATCTGTTGTCCGGGGACGTAGCTCAGTTGGGAGAGCGCCGCGTTCGCAATGCGGAGGTCGTGGGTTCGACTCCCATCGTCTCCAGTGGACTCCCAGATGAGTGCAGGTGTCTTGGAGTGCGGCGGTTGTGACGCCGCTTTGGATTTCGACCGACGATGCCGGAAGGTCGGGGTAACCTTTTGCATGGGGACACGGCTCTGCCGCAATCCAAAACACCGCCGTGAGCACCGTACTCCATATTGACCGACGTTGGGTGCCATGCCCAAGCTGAACCCGCCGCACGGTGCCGCGTCGTGCCGCGTTCGAGTTGGCACGTTCTCTTGAGAGACCCTTTCACGAATGTCGCCGGTTCGATGATTCCGATGCCGCGGTACTGGCGGACCTCTGAAGGATCTTGTCGCCGGTGAGGACGAAGTCCGCACCGGCGGCGACGGCCGCAGCGATGAACTTGTCGTCGTCGGGGTTCCGGCAGTCGCGTTCACCGATCGCCTCGTTACAGAATACCACACACCGAAGGCGTGTGCCGCCTTGTCCTCCTATTGCGAGGCCTCGATCGCCCGAGCCAGTTCGCCTCGAACATCGAGCAACGTGGTCGGGTCTTTCTCCCAATCGAGCCAACTTCGACCGATGCGGAGGGCGAAGGCGTGGGCCTTTTCGCGGCCGGCCCTCCGGGCGAGCAGGTGGAGGTACTCGTAGTCTTCCATCCCCTCGCGGATCTGCTTGAGACGCATTGAAGCGACCGGGCCGTCCAAGCCGGCGTCCTTGCCGGGATAGAAGAGCATCCCCTCGCCATTGTACGCCAGTCGGAAGCTCGGCTGGTCCAACCACGGGTCCTTGACGTGATCCCAGAACACCGTCGTCCAGTACAGCAGCCCCGTCATCTGGTAGCGGTAGCTGATCCACGCCCAGACACGGTAGTTGAGCAGGGGAAAATCGAGCTGCCAGAACAGGGGCTTATCGCCGCCCTGGCACAGAGCGGTGTAGCTCCACAAGTGCTCACCGACCGCGAGCCGCTTGATCGCGGTCGGCTCGT
>Ga0129299_1001178_pt1 | contig 17413 bp, 15 predicted proteins | sample ConPoolayeCmetaG_FD_94477 | JGI IMG/M metagenome (GOLD analysis project Ga0129299, IMG submission 94477) | Hot spring microbial mat communities from California, USA to study Microbial Dark Matter (Phase II) - Cone Pool mat layer C metaG ... | reverse complement strand
TCTTCAACCGCTCAGACTTCCTGGACAAGGTCTGTACCTATCAGCTGTTCTTCAACTACGCACGCTCCAACTCATACAAGAACAACCAAACCCCCATATCCATCATCCGTCAGAGGGATCCGTGCATAAACCCGGTCGTGGGCATGCTCCAACCCGTCTTCCTCGAATCCCTCCTCCCAAAACCACTCGTCCCCACACTCTCCACTTCCCCTCCAGGGGGTTACCATGTACCCTCCTTGGTCTAAGCTGGAGCGCCCGTGGAGCCTGCGAGACCAACATTTGCATGGCAGAGTTGACTATTCTGATAAGACCTGACCAAAGCAGGCACATTGAATCCGGCTTGCATTCTGCATGCGGGGGGGCTAGAGTGCGCCGATTCCAGAAGCAGAAAGGTTCGGGGATGCCGATGAAAAAGGACATTCATCCTCAGTATGAGGACGCAACAATCATTTGCGCGTGCGGAAACGTGATCAAGACGAGATCAACGGTGAAGGAGATGCGCATAAACACCTGCTCTCAGTGTCATCCCTTCTTCACCGGACAGGCGACCTTCATAGACACTGAAGGCCGCGTGGAACATTTCATGAAGCGGTATGGCCGCAAGGCCAAGGCTTAAGCGCGCGTCGCGCGGGCCGGCAGCGTGAATTTATTGCGCTCCGGCCCGTTGTGTTTTTTCAGGGAACGTCCTCCAGCCGAAACCATGATAGCGAAATCCGACATAGAGAAGATGCTGGCGCGACTGCCGGTTCTCGAAGCGGAAATGGCTGCTCCAGGCACGGCCGCGGATTCGAAGCGCTTCCGAAACCTGATCCGCGAGCACACCCATCTGAAGCGCGTTGCCGAAAAGGCGGATGCGCTGTTCGGCATCGAGCGGGCAATGAAGGACGCGAGGAGTCTGATGGATGATGCCGGAGCCGAGGCCGAGCTGAAGGATCTTGCGCGAGCCGAATACGAAGAGCTGGCGGTCCGGAAGGAAGCAGCAGAGAAGGAATTGCTTTCCGCGCTCCTTCCGCAGGATCCGGACCTGGAAAGAAACGCCGTGGTCGAGATTCGCGCCGGCACCGGCGGAGCCGAGGCCGCTCTGTTCGCCGGCGATCTGTTCCGCATGTACTCGCGATTTCTTGAAAGCCGCGGCATCAAGGTCAGGCCGGTCAGCGCCAGCCCGGGCGAGGTGGGCGGCTACAAGGAAATCGTGTTCATGGCTGAGGGCAACGGCGCGTATGGAATGCTTCAGTTCGAAAGCGGCGGTCACCGCGTTCAACGGGTTCCCGCCACCGAGGCAGCAGGCCGCATACACACCTCCGCGGCCACTGTGGCGGTATTTCCGGAAGCGGCCGAAGAGGACGAAATAGTCATCAACCCGGAGGACATCAGGATAGATATCTTCTGCTCGTCCGGGCCCGGCGGACAGGGCGTTAACACCACATATTCGGCGGTCCGCATCACTCATCTGCCCAGCGGAATAGTCGTCCAGAGCCAGGATGAGCGTTCTCAGCACAGAAACAAGGAGAGAGCCCTTTCAGTTCTCAGGTCCAGGCTCCTTGACAGGAAACGCAAGGAAGAGGAAGAGCGCATGGGACGCATGCGCCGCAGCCTGGCAGGATCGGGCGAACGCAGCGAACGCATCAGAACATATAACTTTCCCCAGAACAGGGTGACAGACCACAGGATCAACCTTACTCTGTATTCCCTTTCCAGGATCATCGACGGGGAGATGGACGAATTGGTGTCGGCTCTCCGGCGGCAGGACGCTGAAATGCGGATCCAGAACGAGCTTGGCATGAGCGCTTCACAGCTCAAGCCGGACGGGCCAGGAGGGAAGCGATGATCCTTCGGTCCCGGGTGGAGATGTTCGTAAGCACCTCGTACGCTATTGTTCCCCGCCATGCCGCGATTTCATCCGCCCATATCGCTTCCCCGCCCTGCCGGCCGATCAGAACCACCTCATCGCCTTCGCGGGCAGGCGAATTCGGTCCGAGGTCGGCCACGATGTAGTTCATTGTCACACGGCCGGCCACGGGACACCGTCTGCCGCCGGCCAGTATGAACCCGCGGTTGCTCAGGATCCTGGAGAAGCCGTCCGCGTATCCGACATCAACCGTGCCGAGGCGTGTCCGATGGGGAGTGACGAATGTGCTGTCATAACTGACCCGAAACCCTGCAGGAACGTCCTTGATCTGTATGAGCCGGCTTTTCCATTGCAGGAACGGCCGGGTTTTTATTTCCCGCCGGCCCGCTCCACCGTATCCGTAAAGCAGAATTCCCGGCCGGACGCCGTCAAAGTTCCAGGCACAGACTTCGCGGAACACGGAGGAATTCGCCGCATGGCGGAACAGACCGCGCAGACCGCGCTGCTCCACTTGTGCCGTCACCTCCTGGAACCTGCCGGCCTGCTCCGAGGCAAAATCGCCGTCGGCCGGACCGGATGCGAAGTGTGTGCAAAGTCCGGTGATTCTCAACCCGCGCAATCTGGCTATTTCTTCGAGAATGCCGGCGGCACGCTCCCATGGCAGCCCCATCCGCCCCATGCCGGTATCCACCTTGATGTGGCATTCTACAACCGCGCCGACTCTGAGCGCGGCTTCCGAAACCGCGCGAGCCTCCGGCTCGCTGAAAATTATCGGAATGAGTTTAAGCCCTGCAACGTCGGCAACGTCCTTCGGCTCCACGGCGCCCACCAGAAGAATGCGGCTCTGCGGGAGATGCTCCCGCAGGATTGCGCCTTCATTGATGTCGCCCACAACGAAGCTGCGTATGCCGCATTTCCACGCCTCTGCCGTCACAGGAGCGAGGCCGTGGTTGTAAGCGTCGGACTTCACGACAGGGATGACCTCGGCGCCGGCTGCGGCTGAAATCACTGCTCTGATGTTTTCCGCGAGTACATTCAGGTCCAGTTCAATCCATGTCCGGCTCACGGTATTCCGTTTCCGTCGGGGTTCATGCCTGCTGAGAGGGAGGTGGGGGATGCGCCCCGTGGGGAATCCTTTTCGCCTTGAGCGGGTATCTCAGTTTCATGTCTCCGTCCAGCAGTATCTCCACCCAATATGTTCCCTCGGCCTCAAACATGACGTTGATGAAAAACTCAACGCTTGTACCCGTCGCCTCCGTGTCCGGAAGGATAATTTTTACGGGCTGGCCCTGCACGAGCGGCGTCATCCCGTCCGGTTTCACGATTTTGCTGAGCTGTTGAAACTCGCCCTCGCCGCAGCACCATCGGTTGACGATGCACAGCCTCTGAAACACAGCGGGAAATGCCGGAACCATGATGCCGTCGTAAAGCCCTATGAGAATGAATTTCCCGTTGCGTTCCTGGCGCACATCGTCGCACAGCAGGCTTGACTGCAGGTCAGGCGGTATCATTGCTCGGCCTCCGGCAGACGTTCCTCCCTACTCTTCTCTTCCGGCCCTGAGCGCACATCGAGCCCCCATTCGCGGAATGCCGTCTCGATGAAACGCAGCACCTCCCTGTGTGCCTCCCTGCCGTTGCCGGTCACAGGAACGGGCGCGCCCATCTTGAACCTTATGGGGCGGGTCCTGTCAAGCGGCCCGAAATCTCTCAGAAACCTGCCGATGCCCTGGAAATCGGTCTGCAGGGCCACGGGCACGACAGGGACATCCGCTCTCCTGGCGAGCTTGACTGCCATTGTGTTGAATTCGGATGGATCGAACCACGGGCGCCTGGTCGCCTGCGGAAAGATCACCATGGAGCGCCCCTCGCTCAGCAGTTTCTCTCCCTCCGAAAGGACTGTCTTCAGGTCCGTCCTCGCATCGCGTCTGGACACGAATATGGGGCGCGTCTGGCGGAGGATATGTCCGAACATGGGATAATCTTTCAGGCTTTCCTTCACAACAACCGACACATCCCCGTAAAGCATTACCGGGCACGGCAGGATCATGGTTTCAAGCATGCTCATGTGATTCGCGGCCACGACCACCGGCCACGGCCCGGATCGCAGCGCGTTCATGCCCTCCATGGTCACGGATCCACCGGCGCGCTCGGCTGCGCGCATCATCAGGAAGGCGTGATAAGCCCACTGACGCCGCCCGAATTTGCGCCCTGCGGAAACGAACCTGCCGTGGATCACGGTCGCCAGAACCTGAGCATAGAACCACCATGCGCGTCCGCCCAGCAGGCGCGCGGGAATTCCGCGCCTGATTGACTCAGGAGTCCTGTACGCGCCGGTTTCGAGTATTGAACGGCTGAATGCTTCGAAATCCATTTCCCCAGCCTTCTCCTGTGTCGCCCCTCGTTGCAAAAATGGCGCTCACTTGCTCCGGCCGAGCAGTTCCCTGACCGACATGCTTATTTCGGGGTCGGGGTTGTCCAGTTCCTTCTCAAGGAACGGCCATGTCGCCGGACCCATCGCCTCCAGGGCCTTGCGCGCCGCGGCCCGGCGGCCTGGATCTCCGTCACCGAGCTGCTTTATCAGCGCGGCAATCTCACCCTGGATCTCCCTGGAAACGTCATCTTCCCTGACCGCCCCGGGCAGCTTCCATTTCTGCGCCCGCGCGGATTCGATAAAATCGGCTTCGGCCATATGATCGAACGAACCGTCCACGCGCAGCACCCAGCGCATGCCTGCTCGCGAGGCTGGCGTGGCTGCCATGATTGTGGCTGCAGGATGGTTTTCGGTGAGGCCCGGGCAGTACAGCAGGTCCTCTCTCTTTCCAGTGGCCGGGTCAATCCACGAAAACGCCCCGTCCTCCGCGCCCGGCAGTTCGGAAAGTTTCCCGGGAAAGTTTCCGTCGTGCTGCTGAGCATACGCAAAAAGGGCGTCTCGCAGCTTCGGAAGGTCGCCCATCATGCCGCCTCGCGACGCCTGGACGCGCACATTGCGATCTGGAGGGGCGACCGACCTTATGGTTGTGAAGATCCACCTGCCGTCGTTCACGGAGAGGCCCACAGTGACTGTGCCGCCTTCGATGATCAGGGGCAGGGACGCTTCTCTCTTCCGGTCGTCATAAACAGGCTCGCCGATCTGCACTTTATCGCATGCGTCGGCCATTTCTCCCAGAAAGGTGTTTCCTCCCCCCATTTCTCCTGCAAAGACAGCATCCAGCAGGTTGATCAGATCCCGAAGAGGGGGGCCGATCATGGCCCTTGCCTCATCAACGCTGTCCTTCCGGAGAAGATCGAAAAACGCCTGCGCGGTCTCAGCCGGGTTCTGTTTGGGGCGAAGAGTCGCAGGATCGCCGCCGAGTTCCGCGTATCGGAGAATGGCAGAGGCTCTCACATCGTCGCGTCGAGTGAGACTTATCGCCGAAGCAAGGTCCTTCAACGCTTCTTCCTTGTGGCCCGAATCTGCGAAAACTGTCGCCCTCCAGAGAAGAGCCGCATCCTTCATGTCGGCGAAAGGAGCGTTTGTTTCCACCACCACGGTCAGCTCCCTGATGGCTTTTTCGTAGTCCTTCTTTTCGATGCTTTCGAGGCCGGCATGAAACGCGGCGGCTATGCCGAGCGCGCTGCCAAGAGCAATCGCGGCGCTTTCCATGGCAATCTCCCGAAGAAACAGGCTTGAAATGGCATTCATTCTGACATATTGAGGAAGGCATGACAAGGAGGGAACCCCTGCAAACGCGCATTTGGCTGTTTGCCGCCTGCGCCATGCTGCTTTTCTCTGTCAGGCAGGCAAGTTGCGAGCCGGCGGGAAGCGTAACTTCAGCGGTTCAGCGTTTCACGGTGGCGTTGAACGACGGGAGCAGACTCGTCGGCGAGTTGCAAATGTCCAAATTGGCCGTGTCCACATCGTTTGCGGTGGTGGAAATTCCTCTCGAACAGCTCGCCCAGGTGACCCGCTCCAATGCAGACCAGGCCATGAATGTGCGGTGCAGGAACGGGGATCAGTTCAAGGGAACTCTGCCCATGCGGACAATTTCCATCAGTACCGTGTTCGGGAAGTATGCGATACCCGTCGAACTCATAACCGGCATTTCCGCAGCCGGCTCGGAGCAGGAGGGCTCATCCAGGGTCATTTCAGACAGCCCTTCAAGGCGTGCCCAGTGCGTCAAGAATCTGCGCATGATTAATGCCGCAAAGGAGCAATGGGCGCTTGCGGAGAGGAAGGGCGAAGGCGACCAGCCGGACCCTGCCGGAGTTGCGCAGTATCTGAAGGGGGGACGCATACCCGAGTGTCCGGCGGGAGGCGTTTACAAACTGAACTCGATCGGAAAAGAGCCGGAATGTTCGGTGCCGGGGCACGCGCTGCATGCGCTCCCTGTGGAAGAATAGAGTATGACATCGCGCCGGCTTCCCGCCGGACCGAGGAGATCAAGATGACTTATCGTCCCGAGGTGTGCATTGTGGGCGGCGGGATGATCACGCGCGTGCAGATCCTGCCGTCGTTTTTGCAGCTCCAGCGTCTGGGACTTGTCGGCGACATTCACGTTTGCGCCCGGCAGAGTGCTACGCTCAGGGAACTGGCCTCTGACGCAATGCTGAGGAAGGCATTTCCGGGCTTCAGGTTCATCCCCCACCCTTCTCTTGTTTCTGATTCTTCCAGACCCGATTCGGAGCTTTACAGGAAGGTCGTTTCCCGACTGCCCCCGCACATGATCGTAGTGGTGGCCGTTCCAGACCATCTGCACTACGACGTCATAAAGACCGCTCTCGAATGCAATCAGCACGTCTGCTCGGTCAAGCCGCTTGTCCTCAAATACCGGCAGGCTGAAGAGATTGCCACGGAGGCCAGGCGCCGGGGACTGGTCGTGGCTGTGGAGTACCATAAGAGGTTCGACGACCGCAGTCTGATTGCGCGGCGGCTTTACCGGGCGGGCAGATTCGGCGAATTCCGGATCGGGCAGGCCAGCCTGATGGAATGCTGGTATTACCGGCATTCCAATTTCCAGAACTGGTGCACGTGCGGCAATTCGGACATGTTCGCCTACATAGCCTGCCATTACATTGATCTGGTGCATTTCATAACCGGCCTCAAGCCTGTCTCGGTCTCGGTGTACGGCATACGCGACCGCTATCCGAACGGACAGGAGGGGTTCCTGTGGACCGACGGCCGGGTGATCTGGGAGAACGGAGCGTGCCTGAACGTGCAGAACAGCCTCGGGTACCCCGATGAAGGGCCGGGCGGCAATTTTCAGGGCATGCGGCTCTACGGCAGCAGGGGCGACAGGGCCACGCTCATCGTCCACAACGACCAGTTCCGCGGCGTCGAGCACTGCTATCTGGAGCGCGGAACCGAGCCGGGCGACACGGTTTATGCCCAGCCGAATCCCGACTACTTTCAGTACGTGGACGCTGGCGGAGGGGGGCTGACGCCTGTCGGATACGGCTACCGTTCAATCGCCGCCATAGTCGGACGGATAAGGGAATGCATGGAAATCGCAGGCGGAAGACCGGAAAGAAAGGCGCTTCGTCTCAGGCAGGAATATTTGGACCGTCTCGACACAGAGGGTATAATCGCCACTCCGCGAAACAGCTCGTACAACGAGCTTGTGATGGAGGCCGGCCGCCTTTCCATTCTCAACGGTGGAAGGGAAGCGCTGATACGTTACGGCGCCCGCCCCGGCGTAGGCTTCAGAAAATTCTGATCCAGTCATCGGTCAGAGGCGTGGGCTCTGACCGAACGCAGCGACGAGGAGAGACAGGGAAATGGCAAGGGAATTTCCGCTCAGGCCGGTCAGGGTGAAAACCATACGCACCGCGCATCGCAGAATCAGCGGGGCGATCCCGGACAGGCGGACCATCGAAGCCATCCGCAGACTGCGCGCCGCGGAGCCGATCAGCATGCGTGGCCAGGCGCCTCTGATCTGGGACAGGGCCGAGGGTTTTCAGGTCTATGACCGGCGCGGCAATTGCTGGATTGATTTCTCGTCCGGGGTTCTCATCGCCAATGCCGGCCATGGCCGGAGGGAGATTGCCGACGCCATTGTGCGTCAGGCGCGCAGGCCGCTTCTCGCTTCGTACTGCTTTCCGAACATGCCCAGGCTTGAACTTGTCGAACTTCTGTCCCGACTCTCCCCTGCCCCTCTCAAGAAGGTCTTCCTGCTCAGCACCGGTTCGGAAGCCACCGAGTGTGTGCTGAAATTGATGCGTACTTACGGAACAAGGCAGGGCGGTCCGTCGAAGAAGGTGATAGTTTCGTTTGAGAGGTCTTTCCACGGCAGAACGCTCGGCGCGCAGCAGATGGGCGGAATCCCTTCCGGCAAGGCATGGATTCAGAACCTGGATCCGGATATTGTCCACGCCAATTTTCCCGACGGATTCCGCTGCAGGGATACATCATTCGCGCATTTCGAAGAAACACTCCGCAGACTGGGCGTGGACGCGGACCGGGTGGCGGGAGTCATCTCGGAGACGTATCAGGGCGGCGGCGCCAGTTTCATGCCGACGGAGTTCGCCGTTGCGCTCCGCCGCTGGTGCGACCGACATGGCGCGCTCCTTGCTTTCGACGAGGTTCAGGCCGGTTTCGGACGTTGCGGCCGGTTCTGGGGATTCGAGCTTTACGGCGTGAAGCCGGACCTGTTCTGCGTCGGCAAGGGCATCAGCAGTTCGCTTCCTGTGAGCGCAGTCATAGGAAGGCGGGAGGTCATGGACCTTTACGGACCGAACGAAATGACCAGCACGCATTCCGGCAACCCGGTTTGCGCCGCGGCGGCAGCCGCCAGCATACGGCTGATATTGCGGGAGAAGCTCGTCGAAAATGCGCGAAAGACTGGGGCGACGCTGCAGAGTGAACTTGATGCGATACGCGCCGATTTTCCGGACATTGTAGGCGCGCGACACGGAGCGGGGCTTGTCGCAGGGCTGCACATGGTGCGGGCCGGGAGTACGGATCCGGAGCCGGACCTGGCGTGGGAAGTTGTCTATCGGTGCTATCTCAAGGGATTGCTCATGTTCGCGCCGGTGGGTTTCGGGGGCGCGACTGTCAAGATAGCCCCGCCGCTCTGTATCACCAGAGATGCTGTCATGGAGGGTTGCCTGGTCATCAGAGAGGCAATATCCGAAATAGCGGGAAGGAAAAAATGAGTGCCATTCTGGCAATGTGCGCCGCGACGCTGGTCCTGTTGATTCTGGCGGTCGCGTTGATGATTGTGCTGCTGCGCAGGACAGGCTCGCCCGACAGCTCACTGAGGGAGGAACTTGCCCGGAGCCGGGCAGAGACAGCTGCGCAGGCGCGGGATTTGCGGCAGGAACTGTCCGCTGGCCAGCGGCAGGCCGCCGAAACGCTTGTGGGGACGCTGGCAAAAATCGGAGACAGCCAGGTTGTTCACCTGAAGCAGGTCGCCGAAGCCACGGAACGGCTGCGGGAGGACGCGAGGCGCAGCGCTGAAGAATTGCGCGGCAAGATTGAGGAGCAGCTCCGCCATCTCCAGGAGAGCAACGAACGCAAGCTGGAACAGATGCGCCAGGTTGTGGATGAAAAACTGCAGAGCACGCTCGAGCGGCGGCTCGGCGAGTCGTTCAGGATCGTCGGCGAAAGGCTGGAGGCCGTCCAGCGAGGTCTCGGAGAGATGCAGGCGCTCGCTCATGGAGTCGGCGACCTGAAACGTGTGCTCACCAACGTGAAGGCACGCGGAACATGGGGGGAGGTCCGACTCGAGGCGATTCTGTCCGAGATCCTTACTCCGGACCAGTATGCTGCAAACGTGGCGCCTGTTCCTGGATCGAAAAAAACTGTCGAGTTCGCTGTAAAACTGCCCGGCAGGGACAGGGACAAGGGCTCATGCGTGTGGCTTCCGATTGATTCGAAGTTTCCCAAGGAGGAATATGAAAGGCTGCAGGAAGCTGCCGAGGCCTCGAACGCAACAGCGATGGAGACGGCCTCCCGCAACCTCGCGAGGCAGGTGAAGGATCATGCCAGGGACATACGCGAAAAGTACATCATGCCTCCAAACACGACCGATTTCGCCATCATGTTTCTGCCAACCGAGGGGTTGTACGCCGAGGTGCTGCGCCAACCCGGCCTGCACGAGGAATTGCACAGGACATACAGAGTGCTGCCGGCAGGTCCGACGGTTCTTGCCGCCATGCTGAACAGTCTGCGCATGGGATTTCAGACGCTCGCAATCGAGAAAAGGTCAGCCGAGGTCTGGCAGATACTCGCCGGTGTGAAGGCGGAGATGGAAAGGCTCGACGAAATGCTCAAAATTCTCAAGAAGCATCTTGATTCCGCATCGTCTGCTCTCGACAGGACAACCGACCGGACAAGGCAGCTCGGTCGGAAATTGCGATCGTTGGAAGCCATGCCCCTGCCCGATGCGGAAAAGCTCCTTGAGGTCGGCGAGGAAGCATCCGAAAAGACGCAGGATGGGCAGGAGCAGTCTGCGGGAACCTGAGTCCTGTGCGGCTGCGGCCTGCCGTTGCGTTTACCGCGCGCGCCACTTTTCAAATCTCGGGGAAGTGCTTGCTTTTTATTCCGGTAATGCGCAAATGTGACATGCGGCCGCCTGGGAATGTTGGTTGAGTGGGACCGCTGTTGCGGAATCCGGGATGAAACATGCGGATTGTTGACAGATATATTTTCCGTGAGTACGGCCTGCACCTGTTTTACTGCGTTCTGGCCCTCGCGATGGTGTTTGTGGTTTATGATCTGTTCAGCCACCTGGGCACGTTTCTGGAGGCGCGGACCCCGGTTCATCTCATCGGATACTTCTACGTTTGCATGCTTGCCCAGGCGATGGAGTTTCTCCTTCCTGCGTCTCTGCTTCTGGCCACCCTTTACACGCTCTGGCAGATGACCCGGCACAACGAGTTCACGGCCATGCGCGCATGCGGAATCAGCATGCTTCGTCTGATGTCTCCTTTTCTCATGGTGGGGGTGGCAGCTTCGCTCTGCACGGCAGCCGTCAAGGAAGGTTTTGCGCCGGAGGCGAGTCTGTGGGCGAGAGAGTTTGCCGGTGCCAAGTTTCACGAAACGCGGGGCACGACCTATGAAGATGTGGCGTATTACAACACGCTCAATCACAGGGTATGGCTTATCGGCAGGGTGAATTCCCTGAAGCCCAATATTCTGATGCGCGTGACAATTATCCAGGACCGGCCTGACGGGACCAGGGCATGGACACTGAGAGCGAAGGATGTCATGTATCTGGACGGGCAATGGTGGATCAATGATGTCACGGAAGTCCAGCTTTTCGACGAACGCGGCAATCCTGTGAAGACAGCCATCCCCTGGAAAGATCCCTCCATGCCCCGCGAGTTGCGGTTTCTGAATGAGAGGCCGTCGGAACTGCTGGCCGAACTCAGGCCGTGGGATTTTCTTTCGTCCGCTGACATAGCCCGGTATCTCTCCTGCCATCCTGGGCTGTCTCCGGAAGCGATAACCGACAGAAAATTCGACCTGCACAGCAGGCTTGCCATGCCGTGGGCGTGTCTTGTTGTGACGTTGTTCGGAGTGCCGGCAGGCGCGCGCTGCGGCCGGCAGAGTCCGCTCGGCGGCCTTTTCATGGCGCTTGTGTTTTTCTTCGCCTACTATCTGCTGATTCATGTCGGCATTTTCGTCGGCAAGAGAGGAATCGTCGAGCCGTGGCTGGGCGCCTGGCTGCCCAACGGGGCCTCGCTCGCTGCCGGCGTCCTGATGCTGTTCAGGCTCAGATAGCCCGCCCGCTTCATGCAACCGCGCTCCGGAGTATCTTCCGCGCCCGCGCCAATCGCAAAATCTGGATTGAGTATCCGCGCCGCTTGGGTCATGCTGGATGTGTGGATGAGCCCGCATTTTGCGTTTGAGAAGCAGCGGAACCGGATCGAGGGAGGCGGAAGGCTGTTTCTCAAACAGCGGGTGTCTGGACGGAGCGCGGCATCTGCCGAGTTCGGACCAGTCGTAAAATGCGGGTTCATCATCCGAAACGATCGGGCCAAAGAGCAATGCCCCTGATGGCGAACGCGGGCTCGAACAGGGAGGGACGAGCATGTCTGCAATTCGCGAGCTGCTGGAAAAGGCCGTTTCATTGAATGCGTCTGACGTCCACATCAAGCCGGGCAAGGAGCCGGTGTTCAGGGTAAGCGGCGACCTGGTTGACAGCGGGTTCGAGGTGCTCACCGCTGAGCAGGTTGCGGCCATAGTTGACGACATTCTTCCGGCGCACATCCGCGCCCGTTTCGAGGAAGAGCGCGAGGCTGACTTTTCCCATAACGAGGAGGGTGTGGGACGTTTTCGCGTCAACATTTTCTGCGCTCAGAACGCGCCCACGATAGCGATGCGGTACGTGAAGGACAGGATTCCCACTTTCGAGGAATTGCGTCTGCCCCTGCAACTCAAGGAACTGGCCAACGTCGAGCGCGGAATAATCCTGATTTCCGGAACCACAGGCAGCGGTAAATCCACGACAATGGCTGCGATCATAGGCGAAATGAACAGGCGCCACAGGAACAGGATCATCACCATCGAGGACCCGGTGGAGTATGTTTTCAAGGACGAACAGAGCGTTATCACTCAGAGGGAAGTCGGCCTGGACACGCTGTCGTTTCAGAACGCTCTGATCCACGTGCTCCGACAGGATCCTGATGTGATATTCATCGGTGAAATGCGCGATCAGATCAGCATAAGAACAGCTCTGCTTGCCGCCGAAACCGGACACCTTGTCATGTCCACGCTGCACGCCGGAACTTGCGCTCTGGCTGTTCCGCGCATTCTCGACGTCTTTCCTGAATCGGAGCAGGATCAGATTCGCATGGCCATGGCCGGGAACCTGTACGCCATCATCTGTCAGCGGCTGATCCCGGATGTGCAGGGGTCGGTGGTGCCTGCGGTCGAGATTCTCATCAACACTCCGACGGTCAGAAAGCTGCTGGAAAAGAACCAGCTCGACGTCATCGGCGCGGCCATCGAAACCGGCGGCGAAGACGGCATGCAGACCTTCAATCAGGCGATTTACAAACTCATCCGTTCCGGCCTCATCACGGAAAAGGAGGGCATGCGTTACGCCACGAATCCGGAGCAGCTCCGGATGAATCTGCAGGGCATCTTCCTCGACGAGGGCAAACGGATCCTGTCCACCTGAGGCACGCGCGCGTTTCAGGCATGAAACTGTTGGAAGGCAGAAGAGTACTCGTGACCGGCTCCACGCGCGGCATCGGCAGGGCCGTTGCCGAACGCATTGCGCAGGCCGGCGGCCGCGTCGGAATTCACGGCAGGTCTCCGGAGAATGTCAGCCGGGCAGCCGGGGCCATTGGCGGTGCGGTGCCGGTTCCCGCCGATCTTTCCGATCCGGCGAACGCGGCCCTTGCAGTGAGACGTTTCGCCGAAGCCGCCGGAGGAATCGAGGGCCTGGTGAACAACGCTGGTGGCGGCAGAGCGGCGGCGTTCAGAAGCATGACGCTCGAATCATGGAGGAAAACCTTTGCGCTCAACCTCGAAGCCGCCATGCTCGCATGCCGGGAGGCGTATCTGATAATGAGGAATCAGGGATTCGGGGCCATTGTCAACATTGCTTCTCTCGCCGCTCACGGGCCCGGGAGATGGATGGGAGCCGACTATGCCGCAGCAAAGGCCGGCCTCGTGAGCCTGACAAGGAGCCTGGCCTTTGAGGCTGCGAGATTCAACATCCGCGTCAACGCTGTTTCGCCGGGGTTCGTGGAGACCGAAATGACCGCCGCGCTCACTCCGGAAATGCGGGAACGTCTCCGCATACCGCTGGGTCGGCTGGCCAGGCCGGATGAAATCGCCGAAGCAGTGCTTTTTCTTCTTTCCGACGCCTCCTCGTACGTGACCGGCGAAACGCTCATTGTGGACGGCGGACTCGGATTGGGAGGATAGCCGGTTTATGAACAGCGTTCCCCGCAGGGTCGTGGTTACCGGAATGGGGCTGATAACGCCTCTCGGTTCGGATGAAGAAACGGTGTGGAACGCCATGATGCAGAAGCACTGCGGCATCAGGCGTCTCACGCTTGTAAATCCGGACGATTACAAGACTCCGGTTGGCGGCGAGGTTGACAGCAAGGCGATTCCCGCGATGCTGCGCGAAGCGGGAGTCGAACCGGTTGGAGACCGGACAGTTGACCTTGCGCTGGCCTCGGCCGGCGCTGCCCTGCGTTCTGCCGGCATTGGCGCGGGTTGCGGATCTTCGGGACCCGTGCCCATGCCGGTGATATTCGGCTCAGGAATCGGAGCTTCCCACAGCATGTATCACGCGTTTGAGGCTTTCTTCCAGAAAGGCGTCCGCGGCCTGAGGCCGACCAGCGTCCCCCGCTGCATGGGGAACGCCATATCGGCGCAGATCAGCATAAAGTTCCGGCTTTCGGGCCCCAATTACGTGATTGTCTCGGCATGCACATCGTCCACGACGGCCATCGGCGTATCGTTCCGGATGGTCCGCGACGGTTACGCGGATTGCGCGCTGTGCGGCGGGACGGATTCGGTGTTCGATCCGTTCGTTTACGCCGGATGGAACAACCTCGGAGTCATGTCAAAGAACCCTGATCCCCTCTCGGCGTGCAGGCCTTTCGACTCCAGGCGCGACGGCTGCGTTCTTGGAGAGGGCGCGGGTGCGCTTGTGATCGAGTCGCTGGAGCGCGCCGCGGCAAGGGGCGCGCGAATACGAGGGGAAATCCTCGGCTACGGCGAGTCGTCCGACGCTTCGCACATAACCAGTCCGAGCGTCGAGGGGCAGGTTCGCGCAATCCTCGATGCGATGTCGTCCGCAGGCGTGGCCGCCGGTGATATAGGCTTCATCAACGCGCACGGGACGGCGACCCGCGCGAACGACGAATGCGAGAGCAAGTCAATAACAGCCGCGCTCGGGCCGGCGGCGGCTTCAGTGCCAACCGCATCCAGCAAGTCTTTTTTCGGACATCTCCTCGGCGCGGCCGGCGCGGTTGAAACGATCGTGACGTTTCTCGGCCTGGAACGCGGCATGATGCCTCCGAATCTGAATCTTGATGAGCCCGATCCCGGGTGTAATCTGTGCCTTGCGCGCGGAGAAGCCGTCAAATTGAAGTCGCCCGTTGCGATGAAGAACAGCTTCGGGTTTGGAGGAAACAACGCCGTGCTGATCCTGCGCGGATGGGAGGAGCGCAAGTGAGCAACGACGATATACTTGTCAGACTGCGGCATCTGATGAAACAGTCTTCCCAGGCGAAGGTTGACTGGGACGCTGTGACGGCTGATTCGACCATAGCCTCGCTGGGCTTCGATTCGCTCACAATACTGGACCTGGTGTACGACATTCAGCAGGAGTTCGGCGTGGAATTCGAGGCGGAGAAACTTGCAGGCGTGAAAACGGTCGGTGAACTCATCGCTTTCCTCAGGAGCTGCATGGGCGGGACGGCCGGTGAAAAAGCTGCGCCACGCTGTTGAATACGGCGGCGCCCGGCTTGCGCTGGCGGCTTGCGACCGCCTCGATCCGCGTCGGGCCTTTTTCGTCGCCGACCGGCTCGCGGACGCGTGGTTCCTTATTGACCACAGAAGGCGGCGGACCGCTGTTTCAAACATCCTTGCAAGCGGAGTGGAAACCGATCCGCGCCGGGCATTCGCCCTGGCGCGGGCCTCGTTCAGGCACATGGGCCGGGTGATAGTCGAGTCGCTGAAGGCGGGCGATGTTCTGGCCGACGAAGGCGGGCGGCGTTCGGCCGTGGAGATGCAGATTCATCCTGGCGCAATGGAGGCGCTTGCCGCGCCGGGACGCGGAGTCATCGTGATTTCCGGCCACATCGGCAATTGGGAGATCGCCGCGAGGATGCTTTCGTTCATCAAGCCTGTTGTCGGCGTCACCCGTCCAATGAACAACCCGCTTGTTGAGCGGCTTGTCCGGGACCGCAAGCCGTGGGGAAGATTCACCCTTACCCCGAAACACGACGCGAATGCCGCGAGGTTTCTCCAGACGCTCGCCGGGGGAAACATACTCGCGCTTCTTGCGGATCAGCACGCTCCGGACATGAAGCACATGATTCCCTTTTTCGGGAGGCCCGCCGCCACACACGGCTCAGCCGCCCTGCTGCATCTGATCACCGGCGCGCCGCTGTGCTTCGGCTATTGTCTGCGATCAGGAACCATGAAGTTCCGCCTGATTGCCCTGGAACCCATTGTCGTGAAGCGCACCGGCAGCCGGAAGGATGACGTCGAAACGATTCTGACGCGCCTCACCGCCGAGCTGGAGAAGGCGATTCGTGTGGCGCCCGATCAGTACCTGTGGGCGCACCGCCGCTGGCGCGATCAACCGGCGAAGCCGGCCTCGTCGTGACATTTGGCGCCCCACCCGGTTCCCACTTGGAGCCAGCTCCTGGCCTGACCCAGGGTCGTGGATGGCATGAAGGAACAGGTGAAGGCGACGTGAGGGCCTTCCTTCGACCGCTTTGGATTGCGCAGCACCCCATGTTTGCTCTTTGGGTCTGACACAGCTCCTTTGCTTATCATGATGGAGTTCATGGGATTTATTGGCCTGCCCATCACGCTTGTCGCCGGAATGCTTGTCGCCATCGTTCTCACGATTGTGATTGTGCGGCGGAAGCTCCGCGAACGGCGCTGTCGACTTCAGGAATGCCAACATCTGGATGGTGGCAATGCGAACCCCGCGCCGTAGTCGCAGCGTTAGAACACCGAACTCGCCGGGTTCGAAGGAGTCCCTCGGGACATAGTCAGCAGGGCCCCCCTGGTTCTGTCTTCATCCAGAGAAGCAATGGCGGGAGTCAGTGCAGCAGATGCTGCGCATCGCTGCACCGCCACGAAGCGAACCGAAGTTTCTGCTGCTTGGCGCGGGTGGTCAATCTCAATTTGACTTTGTCGCAACCTCCTTGATTACCAGGCGGTTGCGAAGATGGCAGTGAGCCAGAGTCACCGTCTATTCGTCTGCTTGGCCATCAACCGGCCTGCTCATCGTGTCCTGCAGCATCAACTGAAGTGCTCTCTTGTCCTTGGATGTCTTGAAGTACTGCTCTCTTCGCATGGCATCCTTCTTCGACCTGCAGTGCTCGCAGAATATCAGTATGAACGGCCGCCGTAGTGCGGTTGCAGGACACTGGCCGGATTCGTGTTCGGCAAGACGGCGAGGGAGGTCAGTCGTGAAACCCGTCTAGAGCAGTCCATCCTTCTGTCTCAATAGGACATGAACGCAGAACGGAAGTTCTGGTTCATGGCGCGCCCAGGGGGAGTCGAACCCCCCTTACCAGGATGAAAACCTGATGTCCTGTCCGATAGACGATGGGCGCCCAGCGACAAGGCTGCAAAGACTACCAGCTTTTGGGACTCAGGCAATTCAAAAAGCTTCAGGCTGGCTCTCATACCTCTCGATGGCGCGCTCCCCCATCCCACATCACGGACGGTGTTTGAGAACCGGCCTCTTCATCCGTTTGCTCTTTCGTTCTTGGGCATTCAACCAGCATTGCGCCTTAACACGATGCTGTTTCCGACAGGTCATGCAATCCTGTGATTCACCGAGCGGAGCATCCGGGGGCTTGGATATATGGCGGACGGGTGTGATGCGGTTGTAATGACGCAAACACCTGAAACCTTGCGCTTCCCTGATC
>Ga0129299_1001177_pt1 | contig 17422 bp, 16 predicted proteins | sample ConPoolayeCmetaG_FD_94477 | JGI IMG/M metagenome (GOLD analysis project Ga0129299, IMG submission 94477) | Hot spring microbial mat communities from California, USA to study Microbial Dark Matter (Phase II) - Cone Pool mat layer C metaG ... | reverse complement strand
CTTTTCCATATTTTGCGGTTAACTGCACAAATTGCCGCGGATGAACTCATAGCTTTTTTTCAAGGCCTCGAACGGATCGTTGTTGATCCAGTTGCTGTCCTGCTCGACAATAAACCATGTGCATCCTGCTTGTTCTGCGGCGTCAACGATGGTTCTCCAGTTGATATTACCGCTGCCGATCTCGGTCATGACGCCCTGACTCTGGCTGTTGACGCCGTAGTCTTTCATGTGCAGGAGCGGGAGCCGTCCTGCAAGCTTGCGGCACCATTCTACGGGGCATGCGCCGCCTGCCTGTACCCAGTAGGTATCGATTTCGCCCTGAAGATACCTTTTGTCGGTCTCGTCGTAAATAATATCGAGAACAGCTTTCCCGTCGATATGGCGGAACTCGATGTTGTGGTTATGATAGGTGAGAACCATGCCGGCTGCGGCAAGCGTTTTACCGGCATTGTTAAGCCGTTTGGCAAGGTCATGTACAGCGGCAGGATTGGAGAAATCGATGCCCGAGGGGTAAGGGTATGCGGTATAAGCACAGCCGAGCTTGTGCAGCCGCTCGACAATTTTCTCCGGATTGTTCAAGATGGTATCCCCGCTTTCATGCGTGGCGCAGCAGACAAGCCCTTCGCCGTTGAGTATTTTCATCAATTCCCTTTCCTCAATCGGCCCCATACCCGACACCTGGACCGCTTGGTAGCCGCATTCGCGCACCTTTTTCAATGATACTGCAATGTCTGACGGAGTTTTGAGATAGTCCCTGATGGTATAAAGCTGGGCTGCTACCTGATCTGCTCGCATCGCGTTGCCTCCTGTTTAAAAAGATGAATATCACTAAACTTGATATATTTTGCCATCAAAGCTAGAATATGGATGAGTGGGAAACATTGGCTGTTGCCGGAAAACGCATATGATTTTTATTGGGGGATAATAATCTAATGTGGTTAATTATATAAGATTACCGGCATTATTTGAATGTGAGAAACAGCCATAAATATGTGAAAAACGGCCATAAATATAAGGGGGGGGAATGGCGGACAGAATACGGGGCATTGAGCAGAATTCGATGTACGAATACACACACGACAGTTTTATTCCGCCGCTGAAAGTCACAACGGTCGTGGTGTCGCGATGGATTCAAGGCGATTATTTCGACCGCCGCAGCAGAGGCGTTTTTTCCATGAGCCTGATTACCGGAGGCAATGCCCGTTTTACCCAGAACGAATCGTGCGGCGAAGTACATGCCGGTGAAATCTTCCTGGCGCACAAGGGAAAGAACCAGGTGCTTGCAACCGGCGATGCGGGGCACATGGAGAAAATATCAGTTCTGGCTGAAGGGCCGGTGCTTGACGCGTTCCTGGCCGCAAGCGGCCTTGCGCACTGCGACGTTGTTCGTCCCGTGCGTTCCGACCGCGCCGCGTATTTGTTCCAGTGCGCCTGGGACGTCATGAAAGAGAAACGGGGCGGATTTATCATGCAGCTTACGCTTATCATGTATGAAATACTTATGGAGCTCGGACAGAGCATCACCACGCACTATCCCATGCAGGTGCGCAGCGCAATCGAATTCATGAAACGGAACATGCAGCGTTCCCTCACTCTTCGGGAGATTTGCGCTCATGTCAATCTCAGCGTTCGCCACTGCACGCGCCTTTTCGAACAGCACGTGCACATGCCGCCCATGGAGTTTTTCAACGAGCAGCGTATGGCCCTTGCGCGAAGCATGCTTGCCAATACGCCGATGACGGTTAAGGAGATCGCGGTGAACCTGGGGTTTGACGATCCGCTGTATTTTTCGGCGCGGTTTAAGAGCTCCTGCGGCGTGTCGCCGAAATTTTTCCGCGCACAACTGGGTCAGAATAACAGCCGGCCGGTAAAGGTGAAATAGGCGCGGACACATTGATCGCCGTAAAGCGCCGCTATCCACGTGCCGGCCGCAAGGAAGGGACCGAACGGTATACGCCGGTCGGCGGGAAGCCGGCCGGCGGCAAGAAGCGGAAGAGTTGCGCAGGCGCCCAGCACCGAACCAAACACGATTGCTAAAAGCGCCGCCTTCCACCCCCACAGCGCGCCGAGAAACGCCATCAGCTTTATATCGCCTCCGCCCATTGCTTCGTCTTTTTTGAATACATATTCTCCAAGAGCGCCTAGCGCCATGAGTGTCCCGCCGCCGGCCGCCGTGCCCAGAAGCATCTGCAGGGGAGTAAGCGGACCGGGGAAAAATGACGCTAGTATTCCAACCGCAAGCCCGGGAAGCGTGATGGAGTCGGGGATGATAAAATGTTCCAGGTCAATGAATGCCACAGGGATAAGGACAAGAAGAGACGCGATGCGAAGGACGAATGTAATATGGTCTGCCGCCCGATGCGGGATGGCGGCATATGGAGAAACATACGTCTGCCAGAGAAGCAGGCAGAGCGCCGCGGTTAAAAGCTCCACCGCCGGGTATCGCCATGAAATCGCCGCCCTGCATCCCGCGCACTTTCCGCCAAGCATGATAAAACTGAGTACCGGAATATTTTCCCATGGCCGGATGTGCCGGCCGCATGCTGGGCAGTGTGAACCGGGCGCGATGATCGATTCGCTGCGGGGAAGCCGCCAGATGAGCACGTTGAAAAACGAACCCAGTATCAGGCCTGTCGCAATGCATATTGCGATAAAAAAACTTTCCATCATTTTTCCGTATCCCGATGGGCTTGTTTTTTCAGCGAATCGGCAAACGCCTTTGCCGAATCCACCTTTTCCCTGAATCCGCCCAGACGCTCCCTTGCCTCGCGCAGTGTTTCGAGCGGCCTGTCAATATCGACAACAGTGCGAAGTGACGGCAGAGTGTGGGAAGCGGCCGGGGAGCGAAGGCGCAGGGGCAGCGCGGAAAAAAATCTGTAGGTACGCGATGTGTTGATCATTGAGTATATCCGGGAGTGTGGAACGATTGCCACGCACATCATCAGTATCCACACCAGGAGCGCTGCCTTGGCACAGCCGATGCATGCGCCGAGAAGTCTGTCAACCCATCCGAAGAGCGTCAGACGCACCAGTTTCTTTACCAGCCATCCCGCGCCCAGTACCGCAATCGCCGCAGCTATGTAGACGAGGAGAAACGCGACTGCGGTTTTTGCCTGGTTCGGCATCATGATAAACCCAAGGCGGTCGTATGCCGTTTGGTACAAAAGAAGCGCGGCGATAAAACCCGCCACGACCGCAGCACAACGGAAAACCTCGCTGATAAATCCGCGCTTGATGCCCAGACCGGCATAGACGGCGGTTATGACGAGGATGACGATGTCGAAAAAATGCATATATATTTGGGAACGTAATAAAAAGGACGGGCGCGTGCCGCCCGTCCTTATTCACTCCATTGTCGTCCTGCAATGTCTCGTGGTGTAGCTTTGATCGGCGCATCTCCCCCTCACGCACCATTGGGAAACTGCCGTTTCCCCCCGCTCGATGGTGGGGAGTGCGTTCTGAATACCTCTCAGTTTTCCTCGATGCCGACCACGCCGTTGTCTTCCATATAAAAGACTTTGAAATTGCCGCGCTTGTACGTCCATTTTTCCTGCTGCGCCCACGGCTGCTGGATTATTTCAACCGAACGCGGTTCACCGAGCAGAAAACGCACCGTCTCCTTTTTCATGCCAATCTCAAACCGTCCTTCGTAAATACACGCCTTGTCCAGTTCCGGCAGATCGGGATTGGATTGAATATAGGCATCGATTTGCGCCTGGGTCGGCTTGATAAAATCCTTCCCCATGCATCCCGTGAACACAATCGATGCGGCAAATGCGGCGCTAAGAAAGAGTCGTATCATTTAAAAACGCCTCCTCGTTCTGATAAATTTTGACCAGCTTATCAAGCCCAACCACTTCGAGGACGTCGCGGACATACTCATTGGGTTCGATAATGCACAACGTTCCGCCTTTTTTTGAGAGTGTGTTGTGGCAATAGATGAGGACATTGAGCGCGCCGCTGTCAAGGTAGGTGACCTTCCCCAGATGAAGGGCCAGGTCGTTGACATTTTTCTCCAACAGCGTATTGATAAATGATTTCAGGACTATCGAATCTTTCAGCCGGTTGATCTTTCCGACCACGTCGATGACATGGAACTTATTAACCTTCCGCGATCCTATATCCATTGCTTTGCCTTTGACATGATGGGCCGTTCCTATATACATAATATAATTAAGCATCAGCAACAAAAAAATGAAAATGAAAATTATAGGACTGTGCGGGGGATTCGGCGTATCGACACCCGGCAGGATGCCGGCCGCCGCTCCTATCCCGGATACACGGCGTCGCGCTGCTTCTGTTTTCCCGTCTTTAAAAGCGTCTCCATTTTCTTTATAAAATCAGTCGCATTTTCATTGTGCTCGCACTGGGATACCGATAAGGTTACCGTTATGCCTTCGCTCAACTGTGATATGCGCCTGGTTCGTTTCGGAATATTCTGACGGATCCGCTCGGCAAGTTCGATCGCTTCACGCTTGTTGGTGTTGGGAAGAATGATAAGAAAAATATCGCCCGAATAGCGCGAAATGATATCGACCGTCCGGATCGATTTACGGATAATTTTCACGATGAGAGACAGGATCTCATCACCGACGGCGAACGAATGCTCATCGTTAATCCTGCTGAAATCGTCGACGTCCAGCATGATTGCGGATAACGCATGGTTGTAGCGTTTCGCCCGCATCACCTCTTCCTGCATTTTCTCTATATGATACGACGGCGTGTAGATGCGATTGAGCCATTCCTTATGTTTTCCATCGTCCCCGCCGGTCTTTTCATGCATGGCCGATAGAAAATAGTCCATGGCCGCGGTCTCTATCGCCACCCGCCGACCGAGTTTCGATTCCATATCTTTCTTGTTATCCAGAATCTTCTTCCAATGACTTACTGCTGCCGGCTCACTGAATATCCGGTTGGATAATTTTTTTATGATATATGAAAATGGCGCGCTTTTGCTTTTCTCGTCTTCCATGCAAAGCTGTTTTATACGATTAAACGATTGCTGATCACTTAGAGCAAGGGGATCTCGTATCAGAGCGTCAAAGTTTTCAAAAAGAGTCTGTTCATGCATGATGTTGGTTTTGATGAAGGAGGTTATCTACGGATGAAACATTCTCCTGTCGGGGAGAATATTTCAATGCGTTGCATCAAAAAATATATAAGTATATACTCCGATCCAAATCCGACGCCTTGCGCACAGGCAACTACTATTTTTATACAAAACAGGCAACGCACAATCCAATGGAGAGGTGCGGAATATGAGCATGTTTGAAATCAGGTGTCCGATGTGCAAGGGAACGCTATGGGTGAATCCGTCTACCGGAGAGGTGGTCGATCATAAGGCAGCCGATCATCAGAAAGCGGATCTGAACCAGTTTCTTAAGACACAGAAAGATCGGGGAAGCCTGCTTGAGGATAAGTTTAAAAAGGCCAGGCTTGAGCAGGACAGACGCAAGCAGTCGCTCAATGAACGATTCAAGGACGCGCGTAAACTCGCGGATGCAAGCAAGGAAGATATGGGGTCGCCCTTTCAATGGGATTGAAATCCAAAACCCAAAATCCAAAAACCAATGTATATATGAGAGCGCCTTTTTTGAGGTATGGATTTCGTGTACCGCCTGATAACTTTTAACAAGGAGCTTCGGAGTATGCGTCCATTGATCGCTGGAATCATGATGGTGATATCACTGGCGTGCTGTGCGAAAAACCAGGAAAAACAAGAAGGTAAGATGCCGAAGAACCACGTGCAGGAACCGACACCCAGCCAACCGCACCAGCACACACAACGTGAGCTTGCGGATGGCATGTACGCTGAAATAAAAACGAACAAGGGCACAATTCTCTGCCGGCTTGAGTTCGAAAAAACCCCTCTTACCGTGGCGAATTTCGTGGGACTTGCGGAAGGCGCGATTAAAAACACGGCTCGTGGACCCGGTAAGCCGTTTTACGACGGCCTGAAGTTTCACCGGGTGATTGCCGATTTCATGATCCAGGGCGGCGATCCCGAGGGAAGCGGACGAGGCGGGCCAGGCTACAAGTTTCCCGATGAATTCGACCCGTCGTTGAAGCACGACGGGCCGGGAATACTCTCGATGGCAAATGCCGGGCCGGGGACCAACGGGAGCCAGTTTTTTATCACCCACAAGGCAACGCCGTGGCTTGACGGGAAACATACGGTGTTCGGCCATGTTGTCGAGGGGCAGGATGTGGTCAACCGTATCGCGCAGGGAGATGTGATGGAGAGCGTGCGGATTATCAGGATCGGCGAAAAGGCGAAGGGTTTTAAGGCTGACCAGCAGGCTTTCGACAATCTCCTCAAGTCGATACAGGACAAGAAATCCGAGGAACTGAAGAAGCGCTGGCCAACCGCGATAACCACGCCGTCGGGCCTTCGCTATGTTGTCAATAAAAAGGGAAGCGGCGCAAAACCGAAAAAAGGCTCAACCGTGACCGTCCACTACACCGGCTGGCTTTTGGACGGCACCAAGTTCGACAGCTCGCTCGACCGCGGCCGTCCCTTTACGTTCACTGTCGGTATAGGCCAGGTGATACCAGGGTGGGACGAGGGTGTGATGGACATGCAGAACGGTGAGAAACGCACGCTTATCATACCACCTGAACTCGGTTACGGATCGCGGGGCGCCGGCGGCGTGATTCCGCCCGACGCGACACTTGTTTTCGATGTGGAGCTTATCGATTTCAAATAACCTGCTTATTGTCTGTAAGTTGGGCAGCCCGGAAAGACACAAAGAATGCCGCGAATGAGAAGCGAGAACAACACAAAAATTCCGCTTTTGCTTCTCCGGATAACGTATCATAACCCGGCAGAGCAAGAAAAATTACCGCAAAAGTCAAAATCTGCGTAATACTTCGTCCCGCCAGTGGCGGGATCAGTACAAGTCCTGTTTATTTCCGGAGAATCCGGATGATGATATGATCACGGCAAACAATGGTATCAACGAATTATTTTTTTGACTGTCATAACGCTCACATGCAGAAACGGCAGGGTATGGGTTCAGTAAAAGCCGGCCTTCAAACGAAATCGCATATTTTTTTGGCGTTGTTGCTGCTTGGCCTGGCTCATGCTCCGCTTGTGTATCCCCAGGCCGCGCGCATATCCGCGCCTGAGGCGCGCAGCGACGGCGCGGAGAAAACAGCGCGTAATTTCCCCGCTCCCGGCTATGATACCTCCGCCGACGCTCTCACCGGCGACGAAATTATCCTGGCCGATGAAGAAACCGATACCGCAGAACCGGAAAGTCTCAGCATAGCGAAACTGCCCGAACTGACCGCGTTTGTCGAAGCCGATTACCCGCCTGAAATTTATAAACAGGGCATCGATGGAACGGTGCTGATGGACTTGGTGGTAAGCGACTCGGGCACGGTGGACAGCGTCAGCATTGTTAAAAGCCTGCATCCGGTACTTGACAGCAGCGCAGCGGCCGCGGCAAGAAAATTTGTTTTTACGCCGGCCCTTCTTGCAAACGGCGAACCGGTCAGCGTAGTGCTTCAGTACGAATACCGATTCTCGCTTCGCGAAGTGACCGAAAAGGTGGAGAAATATGTCAATTTCACCGGTCTTCTCCTGGAACGCGGCACGCGAAAACCGCTCTCCGACGCCATGGTGGTGATTACGTTTATCGATACGCTATCCGACACGTCCCTGCCGGTGCCGTTCGGCGTTTATCGCGAGCGTCTGGGACAGTTCGAGGGACAGTATCTCGAAGAGGACAAGCTGGTGACTCTCACCGATTCGGCCGGCCGCTTCTCGTTCTATTCACTTCCCGCATGCAGTATCGAGGTCACCGCGCCGGCGCCGGGCTATGAACAGCTCCGTGAGCGCGAGCGGATTCATGCCGGCGAAGAGCTCTCGGTAACCTATTATGTCCAGCGCGTGTCATATGCCGATTACGAAATCATGGTATATGGCAAAACAGAGGAAAAGGAGGTTGCCAGGCGCCAGCTCACGCTTAACGAGGTCAAGAAAATCCCCGGCCTGAGCGGCGACGCCGTGAAAGTGGTGCAGGCGCTTCCCGGCGTGGCGCGCGCATCGTTTGGCGCCGGCGCCGTTATTGTGCGCGGCGCGCCCACGTGGGACTCGCGGTTCTTCCTTGACGGCGTGGCGATTCCCACCCTGTATCATTTCGGCGGCGTGAAGTCAACCTACAACAGCGATGCGCTGGCGTCGGTGGATTTGTATCCCGGCGGTTTCAACAGCCGCTACGGCGGCGCAATCGCGGGTATTGTCGAAATAAAGGGACGGCCAGCGCGAAACGACCGCTGGCATGCAAAGCTTGATGCAAACCTGTTCGACGGATCGGTGCTCCTTGAAGGGCCGGTAACGGATAAGGTCGCGGTGCTGGCAAGCGCGCGGAGGAGTTTTATCGGCGATGTGCTTGGATGGGCGGTGGAAAACCTTGATTTCATCAATTTGCCCGTCACAGTGACGCCGTTTTATTGGGATTACATAGTGCGGACCGATTTTGACCTGTTTAAAAACCATCACAATTTTCTTACCCTTTTCGGCTCGCGCGACCGGCTCAGGCTTATCGTGCCCAACGTGCGCGGCGGAAGCAGGGAAATAAGCGATGCGGCCGATCAGGTGGACGTATCGAGCTATTTCAACATGGCGCTTGCAGGATGGGACTGGAAAGCGGCTGAGAATATCGATAACGAACTGCGGTGTGCCGTCACGCACTCCTCCGGCCGAAGCTCCATATTCGGCACTGCCAAATGGGAATACGGCGCATGGGAATATTATATCCGCAATAACCTTCTTGTGAAACCCGGCGATCGCCTCGGCTGTAATATCGGCCTCGACGTCGATCTGACCCGCCTGAACCAGCGCACCAAATTTCCAACCTTCGAAGAGAGCTTTCTCACCGACACCATCGACGACTGGTTCGGGGTGACAGGCGGGTATGTGAATGTGGAATGGAAACCGCTCGAGCGACTTACATTTATTCCCAGCATACGCTACGATTATTTTCCTGAACTTCAGTACGACGGCTCAATCGTGCCTGCGTTCTGGGACTACCATGTCATTGATAACAACCGTGGTCTTTCAGGTGAACCGTCGTTTCGCCTGACCGGACGGTGGGAATTCGTCAAACGCCACACACTCAAGGCCGCCATCGGCAATTACAGCCAGACACCGCAGCCCGCCGGCGCGGTCATTAACAAGACCATCGGCAATCCGTATTTGCCGGCCACAAAGGCGCGGCATACGGTGGTGGGCTATGAATGGCAGGCGACTGATCTTATATTCGCCGATATTCAGGGATATTACAACCGCCAGTGGGACATACCGCGCTTTGCCGATGAGCGTGATATTCTGGTGGATCCCGCCAGCCGGGTGATTGCCGATGAAGAAGCGCGCTCATACGGCCTTGAGGTGCTTCTGCGGCACGATCAGGGCGAGCGTTTTTTCGGCTGGATAGCATATACGCTTGCGCGGAGCGAGCGCTTGGATGCGCCTGACAGCGCCTGGGTGCTGTACTCGCGCGACCAGACGCATAATCTTCAGCTTATCGGCAACTACCGCCTGGGCCGCAACTGGGAGGCGGGAGCGCGGCTGCGGTTCGTGAGCGGCAACCCCTATACTCCCATTGTCGGCAGGACGTATGATTTCTACAACCGCACGTATATTCCGGAATTCGGCGAGCCGCGGTCGCTTCGAAGCGATCCGTTTTTCCAGATCGACCTTCGCGTTGACAAGAAATTCGTGTTTAAAAAATGGATCCTATCGGCCTATATCGACGCGCAGAACGTGGCGTGGTTCGCGTATAAGAGCCCCGAATTTCAGATATCGAATTACGATTACACCGAGCGCCAGCCGATCTCGGCGCCCTTTGTGCCGTCGCTGGGCATTGCCGCGGAGTTTTAACTATGAATAATCAGGCTGTCAATAGTATAAACGGTGCTGATATCCGCCGTATCCCGCAGTATCCATTGGCTGCGCTTATTATCGCAACAGCATTGCTGGCCGGAGGCTGCGCGGACAGCTTTTCGACTCGCTATGAGCGGATTGACGCCGACCGGGTACGGCCGCTCGCCATGGTGTTCGAACCGGCCGAAGCCGCGCCGGGCGATACGGTGAAAGTAAAGGCCTGGTGGGCCGGTCGTCCCGTCACATCGGTCTGGTGGGGCATGTCGTTCAATTATGTTTTCAATATACTGGGCGTTGACACCGCGATCGACACCTTCAGCCTGCTCTCAAGCGCCTGGGCCGTCGCGGGCTCCGATACGCTTGTGCCTGCGGCCGACAGCGCGGGCATAACCTATGCGACGGCCGCATTCGTTATCCCGCCCGATATTATCCGCGACAATATCACCGTAAGCGGGCAGATGCTGGCGGCGCTGCCGCAGGAATTCACCGCCGCCGTGCCTCAGGAACTGGCCGCTGATCCCGCCCTGATTGCCGATATGGCCGAGCTGACCGCGCTTATGTATACAATCAATATCGATTCGCTGCTTCTGCTCGACAGCGTGACCCTGGAAGACGTCGGGCTCGATTCATCGCTGACCGCTTCTCTTGCCGCCTTTGCCGGCAGCCTCACCGGCGCTGCCGCCGACCCCCGCAGCCTTCTGATGCTGTTGAAGCAGGTTCGCGACCAGGAGGACACCCGGCGCCAGGCTGCGAAGCTAGCGCAGATGCTCACCGTCCGCATCAAGATCCTGGTGCGCGCGAATGAAATCTACAAGGGAGAATCGTATTTCAGCGTGCGGTACACATCGGCCATGCGCTATAATCCGTATGCGTTTCCCAACACCAATCCCGCTGTCGACTGGATAGGCGTGTACCGCGTGAAAAATCCAAACCTCCAGTTTTTCTATCCCGGAAGCAGGACTGATTACGACACGCTCTTTTACCTGTACCGCCGCGAATGGGCCGATACAATCGCCGGCGATTCGGTCGAACTGCTTCCCGGCGGCTATTCATACTTCCTGGCCGCGCACATCAACCCGCTTTCGCGCGACACCGCCATGACGCTCAACGATACCGTGGGTGTGGAGGAGCACTTTTTCGACTGGATGTACCGCATCGACGACCCGCTGCCGGGTGTGCATCCCGATTCCCTGATGGTCATCAATAACATCGGGGCTGATTCCACGGTGCGGCTGTATCCGCCGGTGGACCGGCGGATGCGTCATTTCACGGTCATGCTGACGGTGTACGACTGGTATATCGGCGAGCGCCTCAGACCGCGCGGGTTCGCGTTTCAAAGTGTGCAGGGGGTATTTGCATTTAGGCAATAACCGGTGTTTTGGCACCGGTCACTCTACTAAGTAAAATTCCGGCCCGCCGTGCATCCCGATGTCGTTGCGCGACCCGTCGGCGTCAAGATAGGCCTTGCCTTTCTTGCCGGCGTCGATACACGGGGAATAGGGCGAGAGCTTGTAGCGCAGGGCCGCGGTCGCCGCAGGCCTGACGAAGGGGAGCGAATCGATGACTGTTCCGTACAGTACCTGAGCCAGCGCGGTGTCCGTGACCTGCGATTTTCGCGGCGGAATTCTGTTGTCACGCTCCATTGACAGCGACTCAGCCGGCGTTCCCACAAAAATCGGGTCCTTGAACAGGTTTTCATGCGCGTCGGTGGAGTCCTTTTTCTCGTTTTTCTTTACCAAGATACCCAGCTCTGGGTCACAGCCGGCGAGATTGCCCGCGGGATGGCCGAACACGCAGTTGTTCTCAAACGTCATCTGCGATACCCCGTCTGACCACACGCCGTTCTGGCGGTTAAAAACGATGAGATTGTTGTAAATCTTCGGATTTGCCAGCGAGATCCGTATCCCGCACGTGGCATTATACGCGATGGCGCAGTTGAGCACCTTGACCCGCGATCCCTCGGTAATCGTCATACCGATATTATTATATTCAAAAACGCAATGATGCACGAGCGGCGATCCTTTGCGCACCATCAGGCCATTGCAGCTTCCCGCAATATCGGTGAATGCAACCTCCGATTCTCCTGACAGCACGCCGTCGAGCACCACCCCGTACCATTCGCACTGTGAGGGGTTGCCGTTTTTTCCTGCGAATGAAATGCGGCTTTCGCGGCGTCCCGCGCAGGTCAGCACGCCTTCCACCCGCAGCGCCACCGTGAACGAGTCAAGATGGTCGAGCTGCTTGATACGGGGGTCGAACGAATGCGGCCTATCGACCAGAACGGTTACGCCCGGGCCGATATAGAGCCGCGCCTGCTTGGCGACCAGCACGTCGTCGGTCATCAGGTACGGGCTTTTTTCCACGACCCAACGCTCGTTAACCTCGATCACGCCGCGCACCTCGGTTGCCGCATGCGGCGCGGCAGCGAGCGCATGCAGGGCGGCAACGGCGTTGAGCGTATGAACACGCAGTGTTTTCATGGTTTCGGGACCAGATTGTCGAACGTGCATTGCAGCATGTAGAGATAAAACTGCGGTCCGTTGACGGTTATAACAGCCGGTGCCGCATCGGATTCCTTTCCCGCCGTTTTTTTAGCGTTGAGTATCTCCATACGTTCCATCTCATCGATGATCGATTCTTCGCTTTCGGTGCATCCACTTGCCGCAAAAACCACATGGAATTCATCGGCGCTCATGGTCGGCTTTCTGTCCTCGCCCTCCCGCACCTTGAGCGTTCGCTGCATTTCCTTGATAATTTCCTTGAGGGGGGTGCGTACAGGGACGAGTTTTTCACATTGTTTGCGTACGAAACAGCGAAGGAACGCGCAGTAGTCGTCGAAGCGCTCCATGTCCGCGCATTCGATTATGTCGTCGGAAAGCGTGATAAACCCATTCGACTGGAGAAAATCGAGCACATAGACGAGGCGCTGCTGGGATGTGGCCACAAGCCGCGGCAGATGGTTTTTGTATATGTTCAGCTCAAGACGGTATTTCTTCTCATTCTGCGCGGCCGCGGCGGCACGGTGCAGGTAATATTGCAGCATAAGGATGATGTTGACGCCGCGCTGGTCGAGCTGTATGCGTTCAAGATGCTTGTGGGCGTTGCGGATTTTGGTGGAAACGATGCGGATGATGGTGAGAAACCACGACGGAACTCCGCGGGTTTTGGTCTCGAACGTCTCGACGTCGACCCTGGTGGCCGTACTGGGTTCGATTGCTTTTGCCGATGCGCTGCGCGGCCTGCCGTCGATAAGGGCCATCTCACCCAGCACCGCGCCCTTGCCGAGGACCGCAATCTCTATCTCGCGATTATTGACGGTACGGAATACCTTGACTTTGCCGCTCTGGATAATATACAGCTCACGCGATTTATCGTTTTCGCGGAACAGATACTCGCCGGCTTTGAACGATTTCTCCGTGGGTTTCATATACAGTCAGCACTGGCGGATACGCATACATGGTATCCGATATGTCGAAAACCGCTTTGAAAGTTTCCCTCTGGCATCATATTTTACTATATAAACATACTTTCCGGCAAGTAGAAGGCGTATTCAATGAAAATATGGGTCAGGCATGCGTGGTGCGTGGCTGCGGTGCCGCTGGTCATGTCGTGCGCCAGGCGCGAGCCGGTGACGCTGACGGTAGACTTTACCACGCGTGATTCGTGGGTATACGAATTCAACGTCTCGGTGGGCGGAAAGGTCGCCATGAGAGATTCGACCGCCGCCTGCGCGCATGCGATTCACGGTAGACTCACCGGCATACCCGATACCGCCGACCCGTCGGCGCTTACGGTCACCACCGGTGATGTCGTGCTTGAGTCGTCGATGCTTGACGAGGATGAAAAAGAGAACATGCGCCGCCTCCTCGACAATTTTACCATTTCCTTTTCCCTCAGAAACGGATTGAACGATATGAGCGATTCCCTAAAAACGCCCCTCATGCCGGCAGGGCAATGGGATCTGTACCGTCATTTCGCCAAGATGCTTCCGGTGCTGCCCGAAGGCCGCGTGCGGCCAGGGTATACCTGGGAACGGCATGCCCAGGTCCCGCTTCCCACCAGCCACGGTGATGCCGTGGGGCATCTGTACCAGTCGTTTCGTTTCGACAGTCTGACCGGCCGGGCGCCGGATCATGGCCGGTATGCGCACCTGAGCTGGCAATTCAGCTATGCGATTGAAACCGGCCATACTGACACGGCAGGATTGCTTGACGAGATACCGCACACGGGAAGCGGCGCCGGCAGTGCAACGGTTGACGTGGACGCAAAGAGCCTTCGCGAAGCCGCGGTGGAATTCACTATCCCCCAGGATTCGAAGTCAGATGTATTTTCCATCGAATGGAACGAAAAAGCGTGGATAAAAATTGTCGAATAATGGCAGGCACGTCATGCCCCGCAATCGTGGAAAACCGTCACTTTCCGGGGGGGAAAGCTTTCCCCCGCCTGATATATATCCTTTTGCTATGCTCCTTCTCCCTATTTGCAGGCGAACCATCGTGGGTCATCGAACGCGATACCACCCTGACCGCATCAATAGAAATACGTGAGGATGGAGTATGCACGGTCAAACCCGGAGTGACGATACGGTTCGACGGGTATCAGCGGGTGACAATCAAGGGCGTGTTTATCGCCGAGGGAACGCGGGACAAGCCGATATGGTTCACCTGCGCAGGCCGCATCCGCGGTTCCACCGACAAACCATGCTGGCAGGGGTTCGAAATCGTGGGCAATCGTGCCAATGCCATATTCAGGCACTGCCGGTGGGAAGGCGCGTTTCGTAACCTGATATGGGAGGCGCGGCCGGTATTTGACTCATGCGAGTTCGTGGGCAACCACTATGCCCTGTACTGCACGAAAAAATCTGCCGCGCACATAAAAAACTGCATTATCTACCGCAACCGCTACGGCATTGTCGCGGACTTCGCTTCTCCGCTCGCGCTCGACAATTGTATCACCGAGAATTCCGTCGGTATCTATCTCCAGCTCAGCTCCCGTCTTATCGCCGGCCGCAATACCGTGGCCAACAACAAAACCGACATTAAATCGGAGGAGGCGATGGGGGGCACCAAGGACGCCCTTTCGTCAAAATACCTGTGGGATTTGATGCGGCAGTTGTATTAGGCGCTACCGGTGAATTATATACGTTTTTTGCGTAGATATCTCTCGTACATCTCATGGGTATTCATGGGGTTGAGGGGCCGGGGGAATGAGGGACTGGGGGAGTGTGATATGAGGGGAGCGGGTTTTGGATTTTGAGTTTTGAATTTTGGATTTCCGGCTCTGCCGGCTTAGATATGGAAATACTCAGAACAGATGTTCGCTTGAAACAATAGCCTGGGCAAAGTTCATACCCGAGAACTTTTGACCGTCGAGGATTTGCTAATTATCGCTTTTTAACGTATCGGAGAGTACGGTATACCATGGCGAAACGAATTTTAATTGTCGGCGGCGTTGCCGGTGGGGCCAGTTTTGCGGCGCGCATGAGAAGGCTCGATGAGCAGGCAGAGATAGTGATGTTTGAGAAAGGCGAGCATATTTCGTTCGCCAACTGCGGCCTGCCGTATCATATCGGCGGCACGATCAAGGACCGCGATAAGCTGATTATCCAGACTCCCGGGGCGTTTAAACGCCGGTTTAATGTCGATGTAGAGGTGAGAACCGAAGTCGTGCGGGTGAACACCGGCGACAAATTGATAACCGTGCGTACCGTGGATGGGTTGCGCGAAGAGCGCTATGATGTGCTGCTTCTGGCTCCTGGGTGCGCACCGGTGCGGCCGCCCGTCCCGGGGATTGATTCTTCGCTGGTGCTCACGCTTCGCACTATCTCCGATATGGACAGGATCCGCGCTATTATCGATTCCGCCGTGCCAAGCGCCAGTGCCGTCGTTGTTGGCGGAGGATTCATAGGACTGGAGATGGCCGAAAACCTTCGTCACCGCGGCCTCGATGTTTCCTTAGTCGAGATGGCGCCGCAGGTGTTCGCGCCTGCTGATCCGGAAATGGCTTCGGTCATTGAGAACCATTTAGCCCTTAACGGCGTCAAGCTGAAACTCAAAACCGGCTTGAAAGCATTCGCGGAGCTTTCCGGCCAAAAACTGCGGGTATTGCTTGATAACGGGGAAGGACTCGATGCGGATTTTGCGATACTGGCTATTGGCGTTAAGCCTGACACGTCGTTTCTCCAAGGCAGCGGTGTGCGGCTGAGCCAACGCGGCGCAATTATTGTTGACGATCGCATGCGGACCAGCGCGCCTGATGTGTATGCGGTTGGTGACGCCATCGAAGTGACCGATTTTATCTCTGGAGCTGCAGTGCACGTGCCGCTGGCTGGACCTGCAAATCGACAGGGCAGGATCGCGGCGGACAACGCTGCTGGGCTTGATTCACGGTACCGCGATACACAGGGGACGGCAATCTGCAAAGTGTTCGATGTGAGTATCGCGGTTACCGGGATTAACGAAAAAAACGCCCGGCGCTCTGGTGTCGCGTACGGCAAATCATACACTCATTCGGCGAGTCACGCCACCTATTATCCTGGGGCGTTTCCGCTTTCGATTAAAATCCTCTTCGACCCGTCCTCTCGCCGCCTTCTCGGAGCGCAGATCGTGGGCAAAGAAGGTGTCGACAAGCGTATCGATGTATTCGCGACCGCGCTGCGCAATCGTTTGACCGTCGATGAGTTGGCGGAACTGGAACTTGCCTATGCGCCGCCGTTTGGCAGCGCTAAAGATCCGGTCAATATGGCGGGCTTTGTGGCGCAAAATATCCTGGACGGCCGCATGCCGGTGTGCTACCCCGATGATATCGATACGTTCGATTCTTCGCGGCAGGTTCTGCTTGATGTGCGAACGGCGGTTGAACATGAACAAGGCGCCATACCAAATTCACTGCTTATTCCAGTCGATGAACTTCGCGGGCGTCTGGGTGAACTCGATAAGTCCCGCGAAATACTGGTCTATTGCCAGGTCGGTCTTCGCGGCTATCTCGCCACGCGCATTCTTGTTCAGAACGGTTTTCGTGCCCGCAATCTTTCCGGCGGCTATAAAACGTACCGTACCGCCTGTTCGTGTAGGCAAAGTTCTGAGTGAGGTAGTTGAACAAACCAAAATGAGACGCGCAGGAGGTATCCCCCTTGCCTGCCTTGGGACGCGGCATAAAGAGGTGCCGGTCGGAGAGCAAGCGTATAATTATTCTTAAGACATCGCGTAGTGTAACGCCATCATTTTTACAGAGTTATTTACTTAACTCTTGCTATCCGGAAAAAAGCTTGCATTATCTATTCTCTGGAATTAAAATTATAGATAATATTATTATTACGCCTTTGCCGTCCGGAGTTTGAGTGTAAAATGCAACGAGAGGGTATCGGCATTTGAAAATATGCGACTGCTCAATTTAAGCATATATGTCTGAATTAAACCTAAATTCCGCAGTTGGGGTGGATGCGAGGTCGCAAGATGTTGAGATGATATGGCGTGAAGGCGGCGCAGGGCATATCCGCCGAGTGATATGTCCAAGCCGCCTGAAGCGCCAGAG
>Ga0129299_1001174_pt1 | contig 17439 bp, 14 predicted proteins | sample ConPoolayeCmetaG_FD_94477 | JGI IMG/M metagenome (GOLD analysis project Ga0129299, IMG submission 94477) | Hot spring microbial mat communities from California, USA to study Microbial Dark Matter (Phase II) - Cone Pool mat layer C metaG ... | reverse complement strand
TCCCAGGTTCGTTGGGAGAACAAAACCCCGATCGAGCCGCGGGATTCCATCCCGCGCGGCGCGGTCCTGCACGGACCGGAATCGGTCGGTATAAGTACCTCACGGAATCGGTGTGGAAAGGAAAACAGGTCCGTTTTGTGCGAAGCACCCTTCGGGCCGCCTTGCGGCAAAACGGACCTGCCCCCCTTCCAGGCTTGCGACCCGTCCCTGATCCCATAGAATGGTGTGCGGCCGGGTTCTCAGGATGCAAGGTTCCGGCATGACTCCGTGCGAAACGATCGCCGTCGTCGACTTCGGCAGCCAGTACGCCCAACTGATCGCCCGGCGCGTGCGCGAGAACCATGTCTTCAGCGTCCTCGTCAGGCCGGACGTGACCGTTCGGGAGTTGCGGGAGCTCCATGTGATCGGTCTGATCTTTTCCGGCGGACCGGCCAGCGTCTATGCGGAAGGTGCCCCGCAATGCGATCCGGCGATTCTGGAGATGGGCGTTCCCGTCCTGGGCATCTGCTACGGGATGCAGATCGGTTGCCAGATGCTGGGCAGTCGGGTCAGGCCGGCGGCCTCTCGGGAATACGGTCGGACGCACATTCGGGTACGGAAGGCGGATCGGTTGCTGGCCCACGTGCCGGTCGAGACGACGGTGTGGATGAGCCACGGCGACGTCGTTGCGGAACTGAACGAGGATTTCGTTCCGTTGGCCGAGACCAAGAATTGTCCCTACGCCGCCGTCCGGCACGGCAGGAAGGCGTTCTTCGGGCTGCAATTTCATCCGGAGGTCACGCATACGCCGCACGGTGGTCAGATACTTCGGAACTTCCTCTACGACATCTGCGGTGCGCGCGGGACCTGGCAGGTAGGCAGCCTGATCGACACGACGGTGGAGTCGGTCCGCCGGCGCGTCGGTCTCGACGAGCGGGTCATCTGCGCGCTGTCCGGAGGGGTGGACAGCAGTGTGGTGGCGGCTTTGTTGCACCGGGCGATCGGGGATCGGTTGGTGTGCCTCTTTGTGGACAATGGCTTGTTGCGGAAAAACGAAGCGGAGTTGGTGGAGGCGACCTTCCGAGACCATTTCCACATCGACCTGCGGGTCGTGGACGCCTCGGCGGGCTTTCTGTCCAAGCTGGCCGGTGTGACGGACCCGCAGCGAAAACGGGTCATCATCGGCGAGGAGTTCTTCCGCGTCTTTCGTGCGGAGGCTTCCAAGATCGACCGGGTGAGATTCCTCGCCCAAGGCACGCTCTATCCCGACGTGATCGAGTCGGGGCGGAGCGTGGGCGGACAGGCGGATCAGATCAAGCAGCACCACAACCTGGTCGACCCCAGCAGTCTGGGGTTGGAGCTGATCGAGCCGCTCCGCGACTTGTTCAAGGACGAGGTGCGGCAGGTCGGTGAGGCGCTGGGTCTGCCCGAGGAGATCGTTTGGCGCCACCCGTTTCCGGGTCCGGGCTTGGCGGTCCGGGTAATCGGGGAGGTCACGCCCGAGCGTCTCGACCTGCTCCGGGCCGCCGACGAGGTCGTGATCGAGGAGATCCGCGCGGCGGGTTGGTACCGCAAGATCGCCCAGGGTTTTGCCGTACTGCTGCCGGTGAGCGCCGTGGGCGTCATGGGCGACGGGCGCAGCTACGAGGGGAATTCCGTGGTGGCCATCCGGTTCGTCGAAACCACCGACTTCATGACGGCCGATTGGGTTCGGATCGACCACGAGGTGCTCGCACGCATCAGCAACCGGATCATGAACGAGGTCCGAGGCATCAACCGGGTCGTGTACGACATTTCGTCCAAGCCGCCGTCCACGATCGAGTGGGAGTAGGAGGCTGCGCCGCAGGAGCACGCCTACGGATTGGCCCCGCGGTTCGGTTGGGGTACCCATCGGAGATCACGAGGACATGGCAAGCGAGCTGGCGATCAAGGGCGGTCCCAAGGCCGTGCAGACGCCCGTGGGAGACATGTTCACTTGGCCGATCATCACCGAGGAGGACGAACAGGCCGTCCTGGATGTGCTCCGTACCGGTCGGATGTCCGCCTGGGACGTCACGCTCGAGTTCGAGAAGGAATTCGCCGCGTGGCACGGGGTTACGCACGCGCTGGCGTTCAACACGGGAACGGCGGCGCTCCAGGCGGCGTTCTTTGCTTGCGGGTTGGGCTACCGGGACGAACTGATCGGTCCGAGCATGACGTATTGGGCGAGTTGTCTGCCCGCCTTCACGTTGGGGGCGACCATCGTCTTCGCCGAGACCGACCCCGAGACGCTCTGCATCGATCCGAAGGACATCGAACACCGCATCACGAAGCGGACGAAGGTCATCGTCGCCGTACATTACGCCGGGCACCCGTGCGAGATGGACGCGATCATGGACATCGCGAAGCGCCACGGCGTCAAGGTGGTCGAGGACGTCAGCCATGCCCACGGCGGTCTGTACAAGGGGCGATTGCTCGGTACGATCGGGCACGTCGGGGCGATGTCGATCATGTCGGGCAAGGCCCTTCCGGCGGGCGAGGGGGGGATGCTGATCACGAACGACGCGCGGATCTGGCAAAGGGCCACCGCCTTCGGTCACTACGAGCGGACGGCCGAGGTCCTCAAGGGCACGGCGTGGGAGCGATTCGCCGGTCTGCCGATGGGGGCCTGCAAGAACCGGATGCATCAGTGCAGTTCGGCCGTCGGGCGCGTGCAGCTCCGTCATTACCGGGATCGCATGGTCGAGATCCAAAAGGCCATGAACTACTTCTGGGACTTGCTCGAAGGGGTGCCGGGTCTTCGTGCCCACAGACCCTCCAGGAACTCCGGCAGCACGATGGGCGGGTGGTACGCCCCGCACGGGATCTATCGCGCGGAGGAGATCGGGAGTCTGCCGATCGACACGTTCGTCGAAGCGGTCAATGCCGAGGGCGTGAACATCCATGCCGGGGCGAATCTGCTGATGCACCTGCACCCGGTTCTGAACGAGCTGGACGTCTACGGTCACGGCAAGCCGACGCGACTGGCGAACGCCACGAGAGACGTCTTGCAGCCGAAGGGCAGTCTGCCCCGCACCGAGACGATCCCGACGGGGTGTTTCAGCATCCCGTGGTTCAAGCACTACCGTCCGAGGATCATTGAGGAGCACGCGCTGGCGTTTCGCAAGGTGTGCCTGAATGCGAAGGAGCTCCTATAATGCGTGATCGGCGTCGTCACATCGCTCCGGTCAGGCAGATTCCAAACAGTCGCCGCGAGCGATCGGCCGATCCGGAGGCAAGCCCATGGAACGGACGCCGATCCTGTACGGTCGGGGGACGTTGACCGTTGAGCACGACGACCGCGCGGAGGTGCTCCGCCCGGGGCACGCACGGATCGTGCCGGACCCCAAGCGGGCCGTCGTCCACGCCCTGTCCAACCCCATCGGATCTCCCCCGCTCGGTCAGATCGCCGAGAAGAAGCGGGGCGGTCGGGTGGTCATCGTGATCAGCGACATCACCCGCGCCGTGCCCAATCGCACGATTCTGCCCCCGATCCTGGAGGTCCTGCACCGAGCGGGACACCTGCCCGATGCGATCACGATCCTGATCGCCACGGGCATGCACCGTCCGAGCACGCCCGAGGAGCGCCTGGAACTGGTGGGACCCGACATCGCCGCGAACTACCGGATCGTGGACCATCGTTCGGAGGCAACGGACGAACTGGTCCTGCTTCCGGAGCCCACGCGGAGCGGAACCCAGGTGTGGATCAACCGCCACTACGTCCAAGCCGACCTGAAGATCGTTACGGGGTTCATCGAACCACACTTCATGGCCGGGTACAGCGGCGGGCGCAAGGCGATCTGTCCCGGGCTGGTCAACCTCGAGACGATCCAGAAGTTTCACAGTCCGACGTTCCTGGAGGACCCGCGGGCCGAGAGCGGCGTCCTTCTCGGCAACCCCTGTCATGAGGAGGCGCTCGACGTCGCGCGACGCGTGGGCATCGACTTCTTGGTCAACGTGACGGTGACGACCGATCAGGACATCACGGGGGTGTTCGCGGGTCACTTCGAGCAGGCCCATCAGGTCGGCGTGGAGACCGTGGCCCGCGCGATGGGTGTCGAAGTCCGTCGGGAATACGACATCGTGGTGACCTGCGGCGGCGGGTATCCGCTGGACACGACCTTTTACCAAACCGTTAAAGGCATGGTGCAGGGCAATCCGTTTGTTCGCTCGGGCGGGCGGATGGTCGTCGCCTCAAGCTGCACCGAGGGCATCGGCAGCCCGACCTACTATGAGATCATGCGGCGCTACGCGGGCGGTCGGTGGCGGCAGTTCCTCGAGGACATCAAGCGGAGCGACCGCGTCGAGAAGGACCAATGGGAGTACGAGATGCAGTGCCGTGTCTTGCGCAAGGTCGGCGTCGAGGGGTTGATCTTTGTGACCCACGCCGTCGACGAGGCGACCCTTCGCAACTGCTCGGTGACCCCGGCCCCCGGCTGCGGGACACGACCGGCGCAGCAGATCCTCGACGAGGTGGTGGCGTCGCTTCGATCGAGCCACCCCGACGCCGCGTGGGCCATCCTCCCGACCGGTCCGTACGTCCTGCCTCGCAGATCGCGGGTAAGTTGAGGACCCGCGCCGCGTAGATCCGCTGCGGAGTTCACGGATGCCCCGAGCCGGGCTGCGCTTCGGCCGGACGGTCGGGATGCGGACGTACCGGTCCGGGAGGGGAGAAATCGATCCGGTCGGCCGGTAGTCCGTGGGTGTGGCAAAAGTCGATCAGCATCGCGATGTAGCTCTGCGGGACGATCGTTTCGTTTCCCAGCCCGAGCCGCTCGAGCACGTCTTGGACGTTCTGCACGTCGGGACCTTCGACTTCGATGAAGCAGCCGAGGTGGGGTAACTCGTCCAGCTCGATGCGGCAAGCCTCCAGACGCCAACGCTCGCGCCGCTTCTGAAAGGTGAGCACTTCCTGGAATCCCAGGGCCGCCAACATCGCCCGCGCCGCCTCGGCGTCGGAGATGACCAGTTCGATCTCCCGGCGTCTTTTGAGGAGACCGGCGTCCCGCGGTCCCTTGTAGGTGAGCGTCGCCGGTTCGCCCGCCCCGTCAATGGTCTCGATCCGGCGGACGCGCAACCCCTGGTCGTTGGCCAACAGCGAGCGGGTGGGGCTGTCGAAGATATGATTGGTCTCAAGTACGGACCCCACGCGCCGGGCCCCGAGGGCGAGCAGGCGGGCCCGGAGGGGTTCGTGTGACGAAACCCTCAGCTTGGCTTCGGTCTCAACGGGCATCGTTTCCCTACCACACCGTCGCGTCTGGGGTGCGTTTTCCCCGTTTGGACAAGATGGGATTCTACCAAAGGCGTCGCCCGAGGGTAAAATCCCGATCGCGCCCCGTGCGGTGATGGACTTCGACGGAGCGTTCATCCTGCAACTCGATGTGCCGGCTCAAACATCCAAACAACGCGGAGTGGAAAAGCATGACCCTGGTGGCTATAAACAAGGCCCGGTGAAATGTTCGATCCGATGAACCGGGTCGTTGCGGTACAAGGCTGGGGCCTGTCACGTGCGGTAACCTCAACTGAAGGGAGGACGCCATGAGAATCGCGGGGTTCATCCTGTCTGTTGCCGGATTGGCCTGTTGCACCGGGTGCATTGGGGCCGTTGCGGGAAGGGGACTGGCGGAGGTCCGAGGGGCCAGCGCCGAGATCTATCCGTTGAAGGCCATCCCTGCGGGAGCCGCCCGATCCGCCTCGCAAATCAAGATCGCCCCCGTGGAGGCCGACGGCGCGTCGGCCTCGGAGTTCCGCGCGCCGTTGCAGGCCGGCCTCCACGCCGCCCTGGCCAAAGCCAAGACGCCCTCGGGCAGCGGCGGGGCGTTGACGATCCGATCGATCGTCCGATTCTACGAGGGCAAGGGGGCGAGCAAGCTCGTGGGCGGCATGGCCCTGGCGATCGCCCGGATCGAGGTGGTCGACCGGGAGGGCACGGTCATCGGCAAAGCCGACGCACTCGCCAGCACCAAGGCCTTGCGGACCGGCGAGGAGGACCTCGCCGAAGCGATGGCCAAAGAAATCATCGAGTGGGTGACCCAAGGCCCCAACCGATAACCCCCGACCACGAATCGCTCAAGCCGATTCGAACCGCGGACCGATAACGAGTGGGATGGCGGTTCAGATCTGCCCTGCGCGATCGAGTCGGAGCAAAGATTCTCATGACCACCAAGCGGTTGTGTCCCTTTCTGGAGTGGACGGACGGGCGCTGCGCTTCCCGACAGACGTTGGGCGGGCTGCGCGAGACGTTCCGCCTCTGTGCGGGCGATCCCTTGTTGTGTCCGGTGCATCGTGAGATCCGCCGCGAGCAACTCCTTCGGAACGTCAAACAGCGTGGTGTCTGTTGCGTCTGAGAGATCGCCTCACGTCCGACTCCCGGTGTCGGCGCCGTTCGTGAGTCAGACCCACCCCCTGCCGTCTTCGGACCGCCCGGAACGGACGGCCGCCAAAACCCCATTGCGATCCGCCGACCTCGTGCTGCGGCGGGCGGCGGATCAGTTCATGGTCTATCTCCAGGTGGAATGCGGATTGACGAAAAATTCGCTGCTCGCCTACCACCGCGACGTGAGCGCCTTTGTGGAGTACCTGGCCGGCTGCGGCCTCGAAACGACCGCGGGGGTCACGCCGGTTGCCGTGCAGGGGTTTCTTCGCGCCCTGCATGAGCGGGGTCTGGCCTTGTCGTCCATCACCCGACACCTTGCGACGATCCGCGTGTTCCTCCGCTTCTGTCAGGGAAACGGATGGATGGATCAGGATGTGGCGGCCAGGTTGGAGACACCCCGTCGCTGGCACCGCTTGCCCGAGACGTTGAACCTCAAGCACGTCGAGGTCCTGCTGGCCGCACCGGATCCGAGCGAGGCGCTCTACCTGCGCGACCGGGCGATTCTCGAGTTGCTCTATGCCACCGGGATCCGCGTCAGCGAGCTGTGCGACTTGCGGGTCGTCGATGTGAACCTGGACATCGGGTACCTTCGGTGCGTCGGCAAGGGTCGAAAGGAGCGGATCGTACCCATCGGACGAACGGCGCTGGAGGCGTTGTACGAGTACATGACCCGGCTGCGTCCCAACCTGGCCGCCGGACGGGAAGAAGAGGGCTTGTTCCTCTCGCGAACGGGCCGACGCTTGGGACGGGAAAACTGCTGGCGGTTGGTCGTCAAACATGCCCTGCGGGCCGGGTTGGCCGATTTCGTCTCCCCGCACAAGCTCCGGCACAGCTTCGCCACGCACCTGCTGCAAGGGGGGGCGGACCTCCGCGTGGTTCAGGAACTCCTGGGGCATTCCAACGTGGCCACCACGCAGATCTACACGCACGTCGATCGAAGCCGGCTTAAGGCGATTCATCAGCGATACCATCCGAGGCCGTAGCCTTGTCCTCACCTTGATTTTCCAGGTCGATTGGCTATGCTGAATGATTGAATGGCATGCGGTCGGCCCCATCCTCGGAGTTGCCGGCCCATGTCGTTTTCGCCGTCCGAGAGGTACAAGCCGTGGCAAAGAACAAGAGGTCACCCGCGCTGTTTGAGGTTATCAATCGGGCTCAAACGCAAGGGTATGATCCCCGTCTGCAGATCCCGCAGTGGTGGCGGAGCAACAGCGAAGCCGCGGAGGCGGACAAGAACCTTGCTCCGCCTTCTTCACATGACGGCGCCGCGGATCGGCAGGGGACGGAGGTGGTCGAGGTGTCCCAAGGTCCGTCGGCCGACGAGGCGAACGCGCGCTCGGACCCGTCGGGTCGGGAACCACCATCGCGCCCGGTCGGTTGGGCGGCACAAGCCTCCGCGGACCTCTTGACCGCCGACGAGCAGGAGCGAGCAGACCGGGGGCCGGCTTGGGAAAGACCTCCGTCGGATCAGCAAACTCAGGAAGTGTTCGACGAAGTGGCCGGAGATGACGAGGCGGTCGCCGGTCCATCCGGTGGAACGAGTGGTGCGTCGACCGGCCTCCCTCGCGTGCTCGACGGTCGGGTCGTTTTCTCCTTGGACCCGGCGCAGATGGTGATTGCCGTTGGCGGAATTCTTCTCTTGGTCGCGGTCGGCTTCGTGGTGGGCAACAAGGTCGGCTACGAACGGGCGCGTCAGGGAATGCAGGAGCAGGCGGTCAACAGCATTGAACAAGCCCGGAGGATGCAACCCAACGGGTCGGTGCTTTCCTTGGGCAATCAGGAGGTTTCGGCCCAGTCCCCTGTGGTTCGTCCGACGGCAAAGAAGACGGTTCCGCCCGCGCGGACTTTGGAACCCCCATCACCCAAATCGGTAGAGACATCGGCCCCGAGCGGGGTCATCCGGCAGGTAGGATGGAACTATCTTCTGATCCAGCATTTTCGCGGCGCGGACGCCCTGGAGGAAGCGGTCAAAGCCGAACGGTTCATCCTGTCGCAGGTCCCGGCCGAGGGCGGTCCGCCACCCGTAACCGTGGAACCTCACCCGGAAGGGGGATACATGCTCCTGAGCACGGTGGGGTACTCCTCGGGCGACGTTGCCGGCAAGGAGGCCTTCCAACGGTTTCAGCAATGGGTCGTGAATGTGGGCAAGCTGTACCGTCAGCGAGGCGGTGGGTACGATTTCCGTGATGCCTACGCCATGAAGCTGTCGCGTCTGCCGAACACCCGGAGGAAGTAGTGATGTCTTTGGATCGAACGCTCAAAAGCCGCGCCGCATTGGTTCGCCACCGCAACGTGCTGACCCGAGCCGAGCGTTTGGAGCGGCTCGCGGACGCGGAACGTTGGAGCGAGGGGATGAGCGTCTTCGGATTGCCGAAGGTGGCCCATCGGAAGAGCTCCGCCGGACACAAAGGCAAGAAGGAAGAGAAGGCCGCCGCCCCGGAAGCGGCGGCTGCGGCGCCTCCTGCGGCGGAGTCCGATACGAAGAAGACCGAAAAGAAGGCTCCCGAGAAGAAGGGCGCGGAGAAGAAGGCCTAGCACATCCTTGCCCGGGTGTGTGTACAGCCGCCGTGTGACGGATCGCGGCGGCTGTTTGCTTGAATTGGTGCGTCCGTGGCGAAGGTTCGAGGATTGTGACAGCCAATCGATTCATTGCCAAACGGATGGGTTTGATTGACGCGTCGGGGGTCCGGCGAATGTTCGAGCTGGCAATGGGCCGTCCGAACGCCATCAGCTTCACCATCGGGCAACCGGACTTCGACGTGCCCGAGCCGTGCAAGGCGGCGGCCATCCGTGCCATCCAGGCCGGTCGCAACGGGTACACCGTTACCCAGGGCATCCCCGAACTCCGCCAGCGAATCGCCGAGGAACTGAAACGGGAATTCGATTGGTCTGCCGGCATCCTCGTGACCAGCGGCACGTCGGGGGGAATCTTGCTGGCCATGCTGGCCGGTCTGGACCCGGGCGACGAGGTCATCCTGACCGATCCCTACTTCGTCCTGTACAAGCACGTGATCAACATGGTCGGAGGGAAACCGGTCATGGTCGGCAGCTACCCGGACTTCCGCCTTCCGATTCGGGGGATCGAGGCCGCCGTCACTCCCCGCACGCGGATGTTGTTGTTGAACTCGCCGAGCAACCCGACGGGCACCATCTACGGTCACGACGATCTTCAAGCCGCCGCCGCGCTGGCGCGACGGCACGATCTGCTGATCGTGACCGACGAGATCTATGCCGATCTGAGTTTCGACGGTCCGTGCCCGAGCGTCGTTCCCCACGCACCGGAGCGGACGCTCCTGTTGCGGGGCTTCAGCAAGGGCCACGGCATGACGGGTTGGCGCCTGGGCTATGCGGCCGGTCCGGAACCCTTGATTCAGGAAATGACCAAGGTCCAGCAGTACACCTTCGTGTGCGCACCCAGCATGGCCCAGTACGCCGGGGTGGTGGCGATGGATACCACTGTCTCCCACCATGTGGCCGCCTATCGCCGCAAACGCGATCTGGTGTACGAAGGACTGAAGGACGCGTTCGAGGTCGTCCGACCCGGTGGGGGATTTTACATCTTCCCAAAGGTTCCATCGACGTTCGGCAACGGCACGGAGTTTGCCGCCGCGGCAGCCGAGCGGGACGTGCTGATCGTGCCGGGAAACGTTTTCAGCGAGCGCGACACCCACTTCCGCATCAGCTACGCGACGACCGACGAGAAGATCGTCAAAGGTTGCCGAATCCTCTGCGACCTGGCAACGTAGAGACCCCTTGCGCAGGCGCGGGACGGTCCCCGCGGAACGCGGAGCCGCGAATGCGAGGTAGTGTAACCCGCTCCGAAAATGCGCCGTAGCACGGGCGTCTCGCCCGTGATGGGTCATGAGAAGTAAGCCTGACCCCCTTTTCTTTTTCAAATCTGCCGCCTGGGTGGTAGGCTTCTGCGTCCGTCCGGAAGCTCACAACCCGGCGTGGAGCGGTCGGTATGCACTGGTTGGACGCGAGCATCTTGGCGGTGTACGTGGGTGCCGTGCTGGCGATCGGGTTCGTCGTCAAGCGACGGGCGGCGCGAGGGCTGGAATCGTACTTCCTCGGCGGGCGACAACTCCCCTGGTGGATGATCGCCATGAGCGGGTCGTCGAGCTACTTCGACATCACCGGCACGATGTGGATCGTGTCGATGTTCGTGGCCTACGGGTTCAATGGCTTCTGGATTCAATGGATGTGGGGCTTTCTGATCGCCGCGTTCTACATGGCCTACATGGGCAAGTGGATCCGCCGCAGCGGCGTGCTGACCGGTGCGGAGTGGATGGTGTATCGTTTCGGACCGGACCGGAGCGGCGATGCGGCCCGGTTGGCGTACACGCTGTTCGCGGTGCTGACGCTCACGGCGTTCATCGGCTACACCGCCGTCGGCATGGGCAAGTTCGGTTCCCAATTCCTGCCGATCGGCGAGTGGTTTGGCGGCGTCGGTCCCGCCCACGCGGACAAGATTTGCTCGACGCTGATCATCGTCGTGACGGGCGCCTACGTTGTCGTGGGCGGCTTTACGGGGTTGACCATCATCGAGTTCTTTCAAACCATCGTGCTGAGCACCGGGGCGGCCATCATCGCGTACCTGGGGTTCGCCACCTTCGACGGGCAGATGGTCTCGCAGGCCCTGCATACGCTCAGCTCGGGAGACAAGCCGCTGGTGGCCGTCAACCCCGACACGTGGTACTCGATCGTCCCGCCGTGGCGGATCGCCGACGCCGGCAACATGTACGCCGTCTTCGGCGCGGTGGTGATCGCGTTCCTGGCCAAGGGCCTGCTGCTCGGCGCCAGCGGACCGGAACAGCTCTACGACTTCCAGAAGTTCCTGGCGGCCCGTGATCCACGGGAGGCGTCCAAGGCCGGCATGCTGTGGGGCGTCTGTCACACGGTGCGCTTCCCGATGGCGATGGCCATCACGATCCTCGGGTTGGTCGCGGTCGCTCGCACGCCCACCGGCGGGTTTGATGCGGAGAAGGTCCTGCCCTACGTCATCGCCCACAAGCTGCCGATCGGACTGAAGGGCGTCGCGCTGGCGGCGCTGATCGCGGCGTTCATGGCCACGTTCAGCGCGATGGTGAACGGGGCGGCGTCCTATCTGATCCGGGACATCTACCAACGATACATCCGCCCGACCGCCTCGGGCGAGCACTACGTCCGGGCGAGTTACGTGGCCAGCATCGTGATGATCCTCGTCGGGATCGGGATCTCGTTCGTCAGCGGGTCGATCAACGCGATGCTGACGTGGATCATGGTCTACCTGGGTGCGGGTGTTCTATTGCCAAACGTCCTTCGGTGGTACTGGTGGCGGCTGACGGGGTATGGTTACGCGGCCGGTGTGTGGACGGGGATGGTCCTGTCGCTGGCCGAGACCTATATTGAGCCAAGAATCGCGGACCAGATAGGGCATGCCGTGCCCGTCTATTACACGCTGCCGATTCTGGCCATTGCCTCGATGCTTGCGTGTATCGTGGTAACCTACCTGACCCAACCGCCGGAGATGCAGACGTTGACGCACTTCTACTGCACGACGCAACCGGCCGGATTCTGGGGGCCGGTGGTGAAGCACCTGCGGCGCGAAGGTTCGGCCTTCCGCAAGGAGCCGTTCGCAAGAGACGTCTTCCACCTCGTCGTCGGGCTGCTTTGGCTCGGGGCGATGTATGTCGGTCCGAGTTATGCGGTCGCCCGGCAGTGGCCCCCGGCCGTCGTTTGCGCCGTCATCGTGACGATCTGCTCGATCGTTCTGGTGACGAGCTGGCGCCGGTCGTTGCCGTCTTGACCGGATTCCGGGAAACTGCTGGAATTCGGTAGGCCCGTTGAAGCCCGATGGAAGAGGGAGGGGTTGCCATGCACTGGCGCGCACCGCTCTTTCCACGAAGACGGACGGTGGGGGCGACGTCCATTCTGTGCCCCCTTCTCGCCGGATGCCAGGTCTTCGTCGAGGACGCCGACCGGCAAGTCTACAAACTGATTGAGCAGCGCGAACAGCAGGCCATCGGTCAGAAGCCGGACGCCACCATTGATGAGGAGCACGTTCCCCGGCCGGTTCCCCCGACCGCCTACGACCGCGTCCCCAGCGCGACCCAATCGGCGGTTCCGCCGGCAATGCGGGTGGCATCCCGCCCGAGCACCCAGCCGCTCGCACCGCCGACCAGCCAGGAGGTCGTCGCGCCGACGACGCGCGCCGTGGAAATCCGGCGGATGACCTTGACCGAGGCCTTGGCGTATGCCTTCCGGCACTCGCGCGAGTTCCAATCGGCCAAGGAGGACCTCTATCTGGCCGCGCTGGCGCTGACGCTCGAGCGTCATCTGTGGGGGCCGCGGTTTCTGGCCGGCATCCGCTTCGACTATGCCAACTACGGGGAGATCCGCGACTTCGACCATGCGATGCGGGCGGTCGCCCAGGTGGCGGCGGAGCAGAAGCTCCCCTACGGAGGCGAGGTGACCGCCAAAGTCATCAACACGCTGATGCGCGACCTGGGTCGGCAGATCACCTCGAAGGAGAGCGGTCAGGCCATCTTGGAGGCGAACCTCCCGTTGCTTCGCGGTGCGGGCAAGGTCGCCCGCGAGAGCCTCTATCAGGCCGAGCGGGACCTCATCTATGCCACCCGGACGTTCGAGCGGTTCCGGCAGACCTTCGCCGTTCGAGTGGCGGGTGATTACTTCGACCTCATTCGCATCAAGCAGCAGATCGCCAACGCACGGAGCAGCTACCGCAGCTTCTACGACGACAGCGAGAGGTCCACGGCCTTGTTTCAGGCGGGGCGTCTGATCGAATTGGAGGCCCAGCGGGCTCAACAGAGCCTCCTGGCGGCCTGGAACAATGTGGTCAATGCCGAGCAGACCTATCGCACCCGTCTGGACCAGTTCAAGATCCTCATCGGCATGACCACCACGGAGCCGCTAGATACGGTGGAAGAAGAGTTCGACCTGAGGGTACCCCAGGTGGATGAGCAGGCGGCCATCCGGATCGCGATGGAGAACCGGCTGGACCTGATCAATTCGCGGGACGCCATCGACGACGCGCATCGGGCCGTCGCCGTGGCCCAGAACAACCTGCTCCCGGATCTGAACCTGCGCGGCAGTGTGACGTGGGACACCAATCCGAACAAGTTGGATCAGTTCTACTACGACCACGAGCGGACCACGTGGCGGGCGGGCGTGGACTTGGAAGTTCCCCTGGACCGCGTCAAGGAGCGGAACGAGTACCGGGCCGCCCTGATCGACCTTCGCCGGGCCCAACGGAGGTATGACCTGGCAGCCGACTCCATCCGACTCCAGGTTCGTCAGGATCGTCGCGACATTGAACGCGCCCTGACGTCGTTGTCCATTCAGAGCCAGAGCATCGAGCTGGCCCAGAGGCAGCGGGAAGCGGCGGACTTCCGATTCAAGCAGGGTCTGATAAGTAACCGGGAAGTCGTGGACGCCGAGAACAACCTGCTCAACGCGCGCGACCGTTACGCGGATTTCCAAAGTGCGCTTCGCAAGGCCATTCTGGCGTTTTACCTGGACACGGGCATGATTCGGGCCGACGACGAGGGGAATCTCCTGGACCCCGCCGCCTTGAAGCATTAAAATGAGGACCGGATGGAAAGAGGCCACGACAGTCTCGGCGTTCGATTCAGCGTGCCCAAGTGACGCGCGTGAGCGATCCACAAAGTGTCGGCCTGCGCCAACAACGGTCAGCCCTTCCGGGTTTGAGGACCGCCGATCTTCCGGCCGAGGTGTTCGAGGTCCCCCCACCTGTTCGGCGAGTCCGGCGGGCGCGGAAGCGGACGCTGTGGTTCCTCCTGCCCGTGCTTATCGCGGCGGGGGTTGGGTTATGGTTTTGGCGAAGTCGGCATCCCGCCGCCTCGGAGCAGGACATCCGGACCTATGAGGTCCGGCGGATGGTCCTGCCGATTATCCTGACCGCCCGGGGCGAGGTCAAGGCCAAGAAGAACACCGAGATCCGCTGCGAGGTCGAGGGGCGCAGCACCATCGTCTGGCTCATCGACGAAGGCAAGCAGGTCAAGGAGGGCGACTTGCTGGTCGAGTTGACCAACGAGGGCGGTGGAGGCGGTTTGAGCATCGACGATCGCATCAAACAGCAGGAGATCGCCGTCGCCAACGCCAAGGCGGCCCTCGAGGCGGCGCAGAAGTCGCACGAGATTCAGCTCGACCTGAACGCGAGCAACATCCGTAAGGCCGAACTCGCCCTGTCCCTGGCCCGGTTGAGCCTGACCAAATACCAGGAAGGGGACTCCAAGCAGGACAAGCAGACCGCCCGGCTCAATCGGGAGGAGGCCGAAGCCATCCTTCGCCGTCGCCAGGCCGATTATGAAACCAGCAAGCAACTCTACGCCCGTGGTTACATCACAAAGACGGAACACGAGAACGACAGTTTCAACGCCTACAAGGCCAGGCTCGAGCTGGAAAAGGCCAAGCTCGCCGAGGAGATCCTGGAGAAGTACAAGCACCATCGTGAACTGGCCGAGAAGACCTCCGCGGTGGAAGAGGCCGAGAAGGAACTCGAGCGGACCAAGAAGAGCGCCGAGGCCCAGGCGGCCCAGAGCAAGGCCGCCCTGGAGGCCCGGCAGGCGGAGTATGGCATTCAGGTGGGCAATCTTGAGAAACTCCGTAGGCAGAAGCAAAACCTCAAGATTCGCGCCCCGGCTCCGGGAATGGTGGTCTACCATCGCAGCAACCCGTGGGACCCCCAGCGCATCGAGGTCGGCGCGTCGGTCCACGAGCGACAGCAATTGATCAACCTGCCCGATCCGTCGGTCATGTTGGTCGAAGTGAAGATCAACGAGTCGCAGATGGACAAGATGAACCTCGACTTGCCCGCCACCGTCGAGGTGGAGGGAATACCCAACGTCCGTTTCACGGGCAAGCTGTCCAAGATCGGCGTGCTCGCGGATGCCCAGAACCGTTGGGTCAACCCCAACCTGAAGGAATACAGTAACGAGATCACGCTCGATCAAGTCCATGAAGACCTCAAACCGGGCATGTCCGCCAATGTGGAGATCCTGGTTAGGCGGTTGGAAGACGTCTTGGCCGTGCCCGTCCAATCCGTTTTCAGCAAGGGCGGAAACGCGTACGTCTTCGTCTCCAACAACAACCGAACGGAGGTCCGGCAGGTCAAGCTCGGTCTGGCCAGCACGGAGTATGTCCAGGTGCTTGAAGGTCTCCAGCCGGGTGAGAAGGTGCTGTTGGCGGTGACCGACGATCTGAAACGAATGCTCCCGGTGGACGCGGGAACCGAGCAGGACGAGAGGGGACCGGTCAATGGGCCGGAACTCGCTCCGCGCCCGCCGAAGGACCGCCCGGGTCCCGGCGGCAGAGAGGCGCGGGGCGGTCCTGCATCCCGCCCCGTTCAACCCGTCGGTACGACGAATCCCAACGCACCCGCCCAACCGACCCATCGCTAAGGATCGGCTCCATGCATTCACGTGCAACCCTCTTGATCGCCATCCTGACCGTACCCCTCGCGGTCGCGTATTCCCACGCTCAGCGCAGTGACGAATTGACGGTGATGACCTTCAACCTCCGGTTCGCCAGCCCCGGTCCGCCGCCCGACGGGTGGTCCCACAGGTTTCCGATCGTCCGAGAGGTGATCGAAAAGGTCTCCCCCGACATCCTCGGGACCCAGGAGGGGCTTTACCAGCAGTTGAAAGACCTCCAGACCGGCCTGCCGATGTACGAATGGATCGGCCTGGGACGGGACGGCGGCAGTCGCGGCGAGTTCATGGCCATCTTCTTCCGCCGTGATCGGTTCGAACCGCTCGAGTTCGACCACTTCTGGTTGTCGGACACGCCGAACGTCATCGCCTCGTCGACGTGGGGGAACGCCTGTCGGAGGATGGTCACGTGGGTCCGATTCCTCGACCGACGTACCGGACGTCCGTTCTACGTCATGAACACCCACTTGGACCATCAGGTCCAGAAGGCCCGCGAGAAAAGCGCCGAGCTGATCCTGAACGCGACCCGAAAGCTGCGGAGCGACCTGCCGATCCTTCTGACCGGGGACTTCAACGCCGCGGCCGGGGCGAACAAGGTCTATACGATCCTGGTCAACAAAGACGCCTTCGCCGACACGTGGATCACGAGCGAGCGGCGAGGTGAAGCGTTCGGTACCTTCGGTGGCTACAAACCGCCCCAAAAAGACGGGCCACGAATCGACTGGATCCTCACCCGCGGTTCGGTGGTGACGCTCTGGACCGAAGTGGTGACGTTCTCAAAGGACGGGCAATACCCCAGCGATCATTTTCCCGTCGTCGCCCGCGTCGCGTTTCGACCCAAAGAAGGATAAAGCCCGAACCCGACGGGCGTCTTGTCCGTAGCGGAAGGCGATACGTCGACCGGGGCGGAAACGTCGAATGCCCCTTTGGTCGGTTGACGGTCGTTCCCAAGGCGTATATAGTTAGTGCATGCAACAGTTAGCAGCTGCAACTATTCGTGCACCGTCCGCCGAGCGGTGCGCGGCGGGGTTGTTGGCCGCCGTTCCACACATCATGCGCTTCATCCGATGCCAGATGGGCCGGCACCGGCGGGCGGAACTGACCGTCCCCCAGTTCCGTGCGCTGGTGTTTCTCAGCCTGAACGACGAGGCCTCTCTGTCGGCGATGGCCGAGCATCTCGGGCTCTCGCTCCCGGCGGCGTCGAGACTGGTCGCGCTCCTGGTCAAACGGGGCTTGATGAGACGCCGGGTCCGCCTGACCGACCGACGATGCGTCCGCCTGTCGCTCACGGGCCGGGGGCAAGCCGTCTTCCGAGCTGCCCTGAAGGCCACCGAGGTCGCGCTGGCCCGACGGTTCAAGGTGCTCTCGGCGGGCGAGCGGGGGGTGGTCAGCGAAGCAATGGACGTGCTTGCCCGCGTTTTCTCGCCGGAGGGCGGCGAAGGAAGACCGGAGGAGTGAGGCGTCGTTTTTGAACCTCTCGTCTGGGGAATCCTGGCATGAAGAAGGTTCTTGTGGTGTTGGTCGTGGTCGCCCTGGTGGGAGGCGCGGGCGCCGTGTATTGGCGGCGTTCGACGAACTCGCCACCGTCGTTTCGTACCGCGCCGGTGAAGCGCG
>Ga0129299_1001173_pt1 | contig 17440 bp, 15 predicted proteins | sample ConPoolayeCmetaG_FD_94477 | JGI IMG/M metagenome (GOLD analysis project Ga0129299, IMG submission 94477) | Hot spring microbial mat communities from California, USA to study Microbial Dark Matter (Phase II) - Cone Pool mat layer C metaG ... | reverse complement strand
TGGAAATCAGCCTTTCCGGGCACGCTGTGCCGGACGTCGGCTTGCGCCGACGCCCCGGTCGGCGCAGGCCGACCGCAGGCCGAAGGCCTATGGCGGGCGACTTGAGTCGGCACGTAGGTAGTCGTGAAAATCCGTTCAACCTGTGTTCATCCGTGTGCTATAACAAAAAAACGCCTTGTCTGTCAAACTTGACAAAGCGTTTTTTCGATATTCAATATTGTGCGAACAATCAGCCGGTTATGATCGCACCCACCCCCAACACCGTCATAATGGCCCCGCCGATGACCGTCGAGATCACCAGGTTGACCACCCAACCGATGGCCAGGGTGACAATCGTCGGCACCCAATCCAGGTCAAGCGCTTCTTTGGCTGCAAACACCCAGGCCACCAGGCCGGCCAGCGCAGCGATAAAGATGATCGGGCTGAGGATGCATACCAGAAAGGGGATAAAGCCCAGCAATCCTACCACGCCGACGGCATTCCAGACATAGGCCAGACCGAGCACACGCACCATCTCGCCGAAATTCGTCTCGGCCTTGAAGAACTGCTTGCCGGCCCAACTGACCACCAGGGCGGCCAGTGCAAACCCACCCACCGCCAGCAAAACCCCGATGATCGCCGCGATCAGCCAGCTACCGAAATTCTTGAACCCATACGTGGGCAGTTTGCCAAGCTGTACCAAAAAGCCGGTCACTGCCACAATAACCCACGCTGTGTTGGTGAACTCGACATCGCGTTCGACCTCAGCGTAGACCCCCTTGCGGAAGGTCAATGCCCCAATAATCCGTTCGGTCAACATTGCTTTTGCCTCCTCAAATTGAAATCAATCACACCCAGTATACGTTAAACTGCTTTAAATCGTTACAGTGCCACCTGCCATAACTGATAACACAACAGTGGCATCCAGGTTGTGGGCAAAAGCTCAATTGAACCAAGATCATGACCGGCGCATACGGCGTGCGGCAATAAGCAATCCGCTCAGTCCCACCGCAATGGCCGTGATGCCCAAACCGCCTAATCCCGCCTGCGGCGTCGATGCCCCCCAATCGGCCGAGGTAGGACGTCGGGTTGCCGTTGGTTGCGGTGTAGCCTGTCCGCTACCTTCGAGAGGCACCACACGCGTCGCCGTTGCCGTTGGAATAGGAGTAAAAGTGGGTGGCAAAGTTGGAGTCCACGTGGGAAGCTGCCTGGTCGCCGTTGGCTCGGGCGTTGCCGTCCAGGCCTGTGCAATGGCCGTTGCCGCTTCAATGGTCTGCGTGGCCTGCATGGCCACCCTTTGTCGTTGTGCCGGAACAACCCAAACAAACGCGGCCACCAGCGCCAGGATTCCCAACAACACCAACCCGGCCATTGCGACAATCAAAAATATAGCCGCCAGATTTCGTTTCTTAGGCTCTTGTGGTGTCTCTTGAGGCGGTTCACTTTCCAGGGGCAGTCCCCCCAGCGGCCCTCCACCAAATGACAGACGATCATCCAGACCCATTCTGATACTCCTCTCTGTATTGCGTTCTCAAGCCTGGTGAATGAATTGATTCCCCCACACACAGACTTGTCTGACAAGCCACTTGCCGATGCATCAGAATACACCGGTTACAAAACTGGAGAGTCTCAATAGACCTCAATGTAGTCGCGGAGTCGAGGCTTTTGCCGGAGCATTCCGCCTGAATGCTCCACTCCAGCTGCTCTCTTGCAGGTAATTCCCTTGCAGTGTACCGAGTCTCCTATCAACTTGCGATTTCGGGAGTAAACCCGGCCAAAACTTCGATTCCACTACCAGACGTAAATTCGCCCGACGAGTCCGGTCGCCTAGATAATGACCTCCAGATTGTCCAACGGCACAAAGACCCGCCCGACGACTTCCAGATCGACCCATGCCCCCCGCACCAACACCCCCGACTCGATCCGGCGTTTATGCACCGGCAATGAGACAACCGTGCCGATCAATGACTGATAGGGCGCTCGGACAGCACGTACCCGGCTGCCCACCTGAAGCGTGTGCGCATCTCGACTGCCTTCTGTGCGCGTATCGGGCGGCAAAGGCACAACGATCTCGGGTGGATTGGCTTGTGGATTCAGGCAAACCTCGCGCCCGTCGTAAGAACGAAGAAGCTCAAAAGTTCGCGCGTTCATGCCTACACTGCCTATTCCATCGGTCACGAGCACAGACAGCGATGACGCCTCGATAGCCGGCATCAGCTCACTGGATATGCTGCCGACCACCACACCGGCGATTTTAGTCTGAACGACCTGCTCGATGGCCGCGCGATCCAGGGTGCGCCCGCCCAACAGAATTGTGCCCATTTGATTGAGCGTGATTTGCCCAACCTGTAACGGCGTTTCTCCATTTGATGCAGCGACTTGAATGCTCGCCCGGAGCAATTTGCCTATGCCCCACACGCCCTGGATCACCGCACCGGTCACTTCGATGACCACACCGCGGTCGGGAATCACTTTGACCACCGTACCCGGATAAAATGCCGTCAGATCGATGTGTAACGGCGCAATTTGGACCAATACCTTACTGCCACGCGCATCGAGCAACGTGCCGGTCACCGGTGAAACACATTCGGCCTTGAGCAATCCTCCGGTACGGGCCAGCACTTCCCCTGCTTCAACGGTCTCACCACGCTTCTTGACTAAAACGCGGCGTGCATCGGACACCGGTTTGCCAAGCATCTCGGCCAGGTCGAGCAGACGGTAGCCCATATCTTGCTCGGCCTGAGCGACAACCGTCTCCGCAGCCACTCGATCGCCAACCCGACGCAATACCGTACCGGGCACGGGAAGCATCCGCACCCGTTGGACGGTTGCCAGTGAAGAAAGAAAACGTGAATGAACGATCACGACACCTTGTCCCCTAGCCGCTCTTGCCCACTTGTTGGACTGTTCCCAGCACCGAAAGCCAGTGTTCAAGCTGTGCACGTCGACGCGCGCCATCCGACGGCAACTCGAGCGGACGGCCACGCGCATCAACGATCAGTCCCACCGTTCCGCCACGATACTCGATGGTACGGCTTTTGCCTGCCCCCCAACCAATGTCAAATCCGCGTGCCGGAATCAATTCCAGCATATTTTTCTTCTCAAAATGAAAAGGCAAAACGCTCACTTCGCCATAGTTGATGTCGACATCGATGCCCACTGCCTTGTCCACACTGCGAACGGTCAACACCTTTTCGCCGGGGAGTGCCTGTCCTACCGGCGCAACAACCGTGCCGAGAAAGGCCAGGCCGTCGTTGTGCAAAACCTGCACCAACGCCAGTGGTTCAACGGCTCCAACAGCCCCCAGCAAGGAGAACAATTCACATTCGTCCAGATAAAGGTTGCTGATCCCGGCCGGCTGAAGCGCATCGAGCAGAATCAGCGCGGCGTGCCCGGCGGCAGGTGCACAAGTTAACACACGCCCCAGGCCAATGATCGGATCACATGGTGGCAAGACGCCGTCGAGAGGGGTTTTGCTCAATGGCCAGCCAGGCCGCGAGTCGGCCAAGACCAGACGGATCGCTTCTCGGGCGGCAGCCTGTATCAGCCACAAGTCTTCGTGCGTCTGCGGGATCGAGGCCGGATACAACGCCTGGCTCAACAGTCGATCGTGGGCGTCCGCCGGGTTGATCTCGAAAGGCACCCAGCGCAAAATATCGTTCAGTTCAACCCGTTCAAGGAGTGAGCGCATCGCATGTCCCATACCCAGGTCGGTGCGCATTGTTGTCAGGGCACGTCCACCCTGACAGACGTTGAGGGTTACCGTTGCGCTGCCGACATCAACGGCCAATGCCGGCCTGGCGGTTTTCTGCAACTGCTCCCAAAAGCGCAGCGCATAATCGGTTGCGCGTGCGGTCGGCAAAACAACCGCCTGCCTGCTCCAGCGCCCCAATGTGCCGATTCCGGGTGTGTGAACCATTCTTTGCTCATAAAACATCACTTCTAGTTCTTCTTGCAGCGAAGCAATGTTTTCGGCATCGGACAGCGGCCGCACATTGTCAACGACCCGCACTTCGGTCAGTCCTTCGAACATCTTGGTAATCTGTCCGGCGATTTGGGCGTTGCCGGCAAACAGCACCGGTGGCGCCGATTCACCCATCAGGTACACGGCCACGCGGACCACATTGCGCACCAGGCTTAGCAGTGGGGTCGATGCGCCGCCATCGGTGCCGCCGACGATGCAGATCACGTCCGGCGCAGCGTGCCAAATTGCATTGATCGCCTCATCTTCACTGCGTGGGTGGCTTCGCTCAGGGGGTTGCTCGACCGAGATGACATCGACGATTTCGGTACAGGTTGAAAGCGCTGCGCGTCGGGCACTGGCAATGCTTACGTCGCGTACCAAACCAACCAGAATCACGCGCAAAGGACGTGCAGCGCTGCTGGTGGCGATCAGGCTGTCGACACCATGACCATTTTCACGTTCGGGGCTGATGAGTTGACCGTCTTGGTCCAAAAAATTGCGTCCGGTCAGCGCCTGGAGCTTTTCAATGGCATCGACTACACCGACCGCAAGGTTTTCCCAGGGCGGTCCGGCCGTGCCCAATGACTCAGCGCGGGCAATGAAACGGTATTGCCCGTCTACCCGGTCGATTAATGCGACCCGTGTGGTAGCATTTCCGCAATCGACGGCAAGAATCGATTCTAACTGTGCTTCGTATTCGCTCATCAATGACGTTTCTCGCGTTCGGGAAAGCCTATCTCCCAGCCGTAATCGACATCCCTGCGCCATGGTATAAGCGGCATAGGAATGCCGTTTGTACGGTTTTTCGGACAGGTTCTAAAGCGTCGGCAGCCAGCTCCAAAGGGTCAAAATCAAAAAGCGGATGCGGTCGGCCAGCAAAGACAGGCATGAAATGGCGGTAGTGGCAAAGATGGCTCCAAAAGTAAACATCATAAATACTTTGCCAAAGCCCGTTGACAGGTTCAAAATCGGATCGCGCAAGGCGGCCAGGCGACGCGAGCCACCTTCGGTGTGAAAATAAAAGTAAAGCAACGTGCTGACCGTTCCAACAACCATCAACAGCGCTTCGAGCACGTAAATAAGCGGTGAAATGGCGCCTTCCAGTGCGGCCCGGGCCTGGTAATGTAACGGGTTCAGTGAGACCAGGCTCGCCTCGACCTGCGGAATGAGCGTGCCGAGCAATCCGCCGCCAACGGCCAACGCCGCGCCGACACCGAGCATAAAAGCAATCGTGATGTTGCCGATCTGCCATTGTGGCCGGACCTTGGTCAGCAGGAGCAAACACAACGCGAGCGGCACCAGGTTCCACCAGTGCCCCTGTTCGAGTTGCAGCAACAGACGCGGCACCAACACGCTATGCCAGGCCATCACTGCGGCATACCCTAACGCCACCCCGACAAATAAATAGGCAGCGATACGATAAATAGAGTAAAAAAGGGGGATGTCTTTGAGCAAATAGGCATAGACCATCAGAGTCAGCAAAAATGCCACCAGGGTGCCCACCAGGTCTAAATTCAACCCCATACTTCAGGCCCGCCTTTTCAACACCAACGTTATGCCGCTTAACAACAAAATCATCACCATCACCAGTTGCCCATACCCCTGCAAGGCCAGGTTGCGCTGGGCATAATCCAACGGTGTTCCGCCGGTCAGTTTGCGTTCGTAATCTGCAGCCCCGGCCAGTCCAATCAGCAGCCCTTTGATTTGACCATAGTCTCCCTGGTAATAGGGCAACACATAAGGGGCTGTAGCCGCACTGACCCCGGCCACGATGTCGATCCCGTATCGAGTGCCCACCTGTTCGATCCACCAGCGCACGTGATCCACGCTGCCGCTGATGGTGACGATCAGATCGATTTCGTTCAAATCGGTTACTCTGCTGCCCAGGGAGGTTGTTGCCAGATCGATTTGTAGGCCCGCGGTAAGCGCATTGAGCGGCCTGTCGATCAAGGCCTGGAGAGAGGCCGGGTGAGGGGGCAGGTAGCCCAGGTTCAAATAATTTTGGCCGGCAACGAGATTGCCTTCTTGCGCAAACAGTTCTTCGATGATTGCACTTCCCTGGGGCGTGAGGCTCACTGCCACCATCCCAATGCCGCGTTGGGCCAGGTGATGCACAATGGCCCGCGCTTGGGGAGTCAACTCGCCGTCAAGCGCGGCATCATAATCAAGAGCCAGCAACACGATACTATCTTGAGGCAATCGCTCAACGGCGGCGTAAAAGCCGGTTGTTTCCAGCATTTCCGGTGCACGGATCAACTCGTTGAACGGCCTGGGCAAAAATGCGGCCAGGATCATCACGGCCAGTAAGGTTATGTAAATGAACCAACGCCCCAGGCTGGCCAATGCCTCTTTAGCTTGCGTGTGCTCGACCACCGTCGGCCCGGCGGGAGGCGCTGACAAGATGGTCTCAAAAAGTTTGGCTGCCGCCACGTGCGCATCAGGAGTGGGCTGAGCCGGCCGATAAACAGATTTGGGGAAAAGGCCTAACAACGGCTCTGGGTTCAGCAGTCCGCGCAATCCGGCCAATGGGCCGCTGGTCTCGACGGGAAGAGCCGGGTCATTCACCGGTTCGGTCTGTGTGCGTTGTTTGTCAATCCACGCCAGGTCATCTTCTGCGGCCGGGCGCAACCCTGTTTGGGCAGCAATAAGCCGAATTTCTTGCTCTAGCTCGCTTAATTCCGGTGATAAGGCCTGGTCTGTCAGGCCAACAAGTTCGTGTTCGCCAGGCTCACTTTCTTCGACCTGACCGAGCCAGTCGGGCAAACCGGCTGATGGGGGGGTTGGCCGTGCTTGAGCGGGTTCATTCCAATCCAGCGCACCAAGCCAATCGGGAGCGGGCACGGTTTCTGTCGGCTCTTGTTCGGCAAGCGGCTCCGGCGGAAGCGGCGTTTCTTCGATTTTGCGCAGCCAATCGGTGCCGATAACACGTGATTTGGTCGCACTGGGGATTTCGCCGAGATCATGGAGCCAATCGGGCAATGAAGTGTCGGTTTCCGGTTCGAGAGGTGTTTCAACGGTCGGGGCAGGCGATTCAAGTTGAGCCAACCAGTCGGGCGGCGTCTCTTGTTCCTCAAAAGGCTGTGATATGCCTGTCTGCTGAGCAGGTGTGGTTTCGCCTTCGGAGACAATTTGCTTTAGCCAGCCGGGCAATTCGAGGGTTTCTTCGGCGGCGGGGATCTCGGCGCCGGTCTCGACTGCCGACCGTAGCCAGTCGGGCAGTTCGGTGGCCTCCGGCTCAATCGCTTTTCGAGGGCCCTCGGCAGCCAGCCAGCCGGGCAGTTCGAGGGTTTCTTCGGCGGCGGGGATCTCGGCGCCGGTCTCGACTGCCGGCCGTAACCAGTCGGGCAGTTCGGTGGCCTCCGGCTCAATCGCTTTTCGAGGGCCCTCGGCAGCCAGCCAGCCGGGCAGTTCGAGGGTTTCTTCGGCGGCGGGGATCTCGGCACCGGTCTCGACTGCCGGCCGTAACCAGTCGGGCAGTTCGGTGGCCTCCGACTCGACCGTTTTTTGAGGCACCTCGGCCGTCAGCCGGTCAGGCAGTTGGGTCTCCGGCCCGGAAACAGGCTCTGGCTCTGACACGCCGAGCAACCAGGATGGTATCTCGGTTGACTCGGGCTGAGTTGCCGGCCGGACCGGAGCAGATTCTTCGAGGCCTAGCAGCCAATCAGGCATTGGCAGTTCTTCGGGCGGCGTCTCGGACGGTGCTTGAGGGGATGCGCCGGGAATGGCTGCCGTTTCAAGGCCGCTTAGCCATGCGGGGATTTCGGGTTCGCCCTGCTGAGGTAAGCTCTCAAACGGGGTTTTGGATGCTTCTGGCCTGGCGAAATCGGCCAGCCATTCGGGCGATTCCCCTTCGGGGATACCCTCAAACAAGTCACCGGCCGCCGCAGCCGGTTCGACCGCCGTCTCTTCTATGTCAGCAAACCACTCCGGCACCTGAATCTCGGCGCCGAATTCGTCTGCCTGAGTGAACGATTCGTTGTCAAAACCAACCGCTTTTTCGGTCTGAGCTGTTTCCTGGCTGAATGGCTGGGGCGCGACGGTATCCCAGGTCTCTTCCTCAACCTGAGCAAGTCGGCGCAGCCAGTCTGGGATTTGTTCTGCGCCTTCCATACTGCGCAGCCAATCTGGCAGCCGACCAGGTTCGTTTTGTCCGATGGATGCTTTCTGGCTCATCAGACCTCACTCAAAGTATTACTCGCTGTAAGGATGTTCGATCCCCAGCAAAAAACGAATGCCGGTCACCACCGTGCCCAACACGATGCCCAGTAAAATTCCCCGTGCCCCAGCCGTCGTCGGCACGGTCAGCACCCAGTTTTTAAGCTCGACCACCTGATTCCACACTCCGCTACCGACATCCAGATAGATCGATCCCAGTAACACACAAATGGCGGCAATAAACATCACCAGTGAAGCAGCGCTGCGAATGCGAAAAGCGCGCCATGCTGCTGTCGCGACGAAAAAGGCCATCAAGGAAAAAAGGGTGGCTTGTAGGGGACGTTGAACATATTGATACATAAATTTAACTATAATTCCATTTGGCCCCAAAAGTTCGGCAATATCACCCGCAGATTGTGGAGCGGTCAAAATTCCGGGCACAAAAACGGCCAGGAAGCCGAGCAAGGCGATCAGACTGTAAAATGCGCCCTGACCTTTTCTGATCCGTGTGGCGTGAACGCGCAGTACATTCAACACGCCGAGCAAGATGGCAAAGGCGGCAACGATCACCGTCCATTCGACCAGCACGCCACGAAATGCCTGCAAAACCGGGCTGTTGAAGAAAAAAGAAGCCAGGACCACAATGCCGGTAGACAACGTAATCACGGTCAGCAAGATGGGATACAGGCGTTTCACATCAAATCGCACAGGGCTTTCCACCTCAACCCAGCAGGGTTTTCCAGAGCACGCCGAGCAAAATGACCAACACGATCAGCACGCGCAACACATCTTGAACGCGCAGACTGGCCGTGTACCGTGGTTCGCCGGTCAGGTAGGCGCCGGCGGCAAAAGCTTCTTCGCCGATCAACACATTGTGTGCGGTGGCGAGCATAAAGGGTTGTGCATCAACCGTGTCGGAACCGGCCAACTGAACCAGCCCTCGTTGAGCTCCTGCCTCCCCAAGCAGCAAATACTCGCGCTCAAAATGGCCCAACATCACGTTGGCGGCCACCGCTTCCTGGTTTACCTCACCTTGCACGCCAACCGCATAGGCAGTGGCATCGGGGGCAATCATGTGCACGTCGGTCGGCTGATAATACTTGTGCACTCCCTTGCGCCGGTAAGCATCATAGACAACGTCTTGGGCTAACAACATCGTTGTTGGGTCGGCCACCGTGACCAGCGGCACGACCCCCAGCGGAGCACCTTGCCGGGCCAGGTACCGGAGCACGGTCAATCCGCTGAGCAAAATCGGCAATTGTGCGTCGCCGACGCCGCCTGTGCCCAAAGCAATGTGTACGCGCCGGCCATCTTCGGCCATTCGCCCAACCAGGCCTTTCAGGGCATCAAAGGCGGGAATGGGTCGCCAGGTTCGTCGGTGCTGCGTGCGCGCGCGGGCCATAAACCACCAGAGCAGCAAAGCACTCAACAAGATTATAGCGATGCTAATTAATGCATAGAGAGGATCGAAAAAAGTCGGGATCATGCCGGTTTTTCCATCAGTTCCAGAATCCGCTCAATGTCAGCCGGATTTTCCAATAAAGATGCGTAATCGGCCCAAAAGCGCTCGCTGCCGGGCCAACCCAACATGCTCCCCAGTGCACCTAAAATGGGTTGAAAAAAGAGCAGCATTTGTCCGCCGATGGGAGCCAGTGGTTTGCCGGCCTGCAAAAATAAAATGGCAGGGAGTTCCAGCCCCCGCTCTCGAATCCAGTTGACCAGGTTGATCACCAGCTGATCATTTTGTTCCATTGAAATTTATTATTTTACACAAAAACCAGGCAATCGTTCGTGATCTTGGGTTGCGTGGCGATGGCCATAAACCCGGTGCTTTCATCTTAATACAGTTTCGTGGTTTTGTCAAGTAGTTTATGTAAATATGAATCCGGCAAAGGCCCAAGCGCGCTTTGGTGGGGCGGCCCAAACAAACCGCCGACTGCAGAGAATCCTCTGCAGTCGGCGGTTGAAGGGCCTATCCGAAAAATGCCACCGATGCATTCCTATGCGCCGATACAAGCGGCATAGGAATGCCGCTTGTACGGTTTTTCGGATCAAGTTGCCGCGTCGGCGGCCGACAACTGTTTACACGTGTAACTCGCATACCGTGCGAAAATGATAGCCATAAATGGCCAATGTGATCGCTTCGGGGAAAAGGGCCGGTCGGTGAAGCAGCGTCCATATCCATAGTCGCCAATAATGCGCCCGCTCAACGCCCTTGATCCCCAACTGGTAAATCGAACGCCAAAAGGCCATCAGATAACTGGAATCGAGATACACGCCAATGCGCGGTGGCTTGTATTCTTTCAAGAAAGTAATGACGCGGTCGTAATACATTTTGGGTGAGTAAATCTGGCGCAACACCCACCGGTAGCCTTCTTTGAGTTGCTCGATGTCCATTTTAGGCACGATGTTGGTCGAGCCGTCGGCGTTGTCGCCCGACATTTCGGTATTCAGACGTCCTTCCTGTTCCATACGCCGGTAGAGTTTGGTGCCATAGGGAGCCTGCAACAGCCCAACCATAGCCGCGACGATGCCGCTCTTTTGGATAAAATCGATCTGGCGTTGAAAGATTGAGGGCGTATCGCTGTCAAAACCCAGGATGAATCCCCCCTGCACTTGCAACCCGGCGCGTTGCAGCCGCTTGACGCTTTCGACCAGGTCGCGCCCACGATTTTGAAACTTGTTGCACTCGGCCAGGCTGTCTTCATTGGGCGTTTCGATGCCGACAAACACGGTGTTGAACCCGGCCTCAACCATCAGGTGCATCAATTCTTCGTCGTCGGCCAGGTTGATCGAGACCTCGGTGTTCAGCGGAATGCCCACTTTGCCTTTTCGCCAGGCGATCAAGGCCGGCAGCACTTCTTCTTTGAGTTGCTTTTTATTGCCGATGAAATTGTCGTCTACCACAAAGACGGCTCCACGCCAGCCCAAACTATAGAGTTTATCCAGTTCGGCGACCAGTTGGGCTGCCGTTTTGGTGCGCGGTCGACGGCCGAACAGGGCGGTGATGTTGCAAAAATCGCAGTCAAAGGGACAACCACGCGAAAACTGGATGCTCATTGTGGCATAATGCTTCATATCGAGCAGTTCCCACATCGGCACAGGAGTCTGGCGGATGTCGGGAAACTCGGCGGTGGTGTAAAGGCGCTGTGGCTGACCGCGAGCCAGATCGGCGAGAAAGAGGGGCAGGGTGATCTCGGCTTCGTTGAGCACAAAGTGATCGACTTCGGGAAAATTTTCATACTCACCGGTGAACAGTGGACCACCGGCCACCACCGGCACGCCGGCTGCTTTGCAACGGGCGATGACCCGCTGCGCGCCTTCACGCTGTATCACCATCGCGCTGACAAACGCATAATCGGCCCAGGCCAAATCTTTGTTGGTCAGGTGTGTCACATTCAAATCGACCAATCGCTTGTTCCAACCGGCCGGCAGCAGTGAAGCGACGGTCAACAGGCCCAGCGGCGGCGCTCCGGCCTTTTTACGGATGAACTTGAGGGCGTGCTTGAAGCTCCAAAAGGTATCTGGAAACTCGGGGTAGATCATGAGAATGTTCATTTTTTCGCCAACCTTAAAAAATTAAAGTAGATAAGGAAAAAGGAGAAAAAATCAGGGCAGTGCCGGGAAGGTGTCCAGGGCGGCATAGACCACGCCAACCAGGCCAGGCCCGGTGTGCGCCCCTAATACCGGCGCAATGGAGCATGCAGGCAGCCATTGACAGCGAAAACGGCGGTCGATCATATCGCGCAATTGTTCTGCGCCGGTTGGGTTGTTGGCATGGGCTACTTGAACCCGCAATGGGGTGCCGTCTGGATGGTCTTGGGCAATGACATCGACCAGCGCGGCCAATGCGCGACCAAACGTGCGTTTTTGATCGCGCACATAGTATTTGCCGTTTTCTTTGCTCACCCCGATCAACGGGATGATCTTGAGCAACGAAGCGACCAATCCTTTCAGATGGCCAATCCGTCCCCCGTGGATCAGATATTTCAGGTCTGGCAGGGTGAAAACGGCCTCGGTCGCCTCGCGAACCTGGCGCACCAATTCAACAATTCGGTTGACCGACCAACCTGCCCTGGCTGCGCGTGCTGCCGCCTCAACTTGCCAGCCCATTGCGCCGGAAAGCGTTAACGTGTCGATGATCGTGACTCTGGCTTCAGGCACCATGGCCGCGCCGCTCTGAGCGGCGCTCAAGGTGCTGCTCAGACCGGAAGAGATGTGGATCGAGATGATTTCGGGGTCATCCCTGGACAATTCACGATAGATTTGCGCAAACTCTCCCGGCGAAGGCAACGACGTAGTCGGCATTCCGACAGCATTTTCGAGCAAATCATAAAAGCGATCAACCGTCACATCAATCCCACTTTGATAGCTTTGGCCATCAAGGTGAATCGATAAAGGAACCTGGTAAATCTCTAACCCTTCACGTTGTTGGGGTGAGAGATCCATGCCCCCGTCGGTGACGATGTGCATAGCCACCCCTTTACGATGACACCGGCACAGGCTGTAGCCGCATGCCGACGTGACGCATTTCGCTTTCTTGTGCCAGCTCGATGATCTGACCCATCACCTTGTGGGTCACAGCATTGACCTGTTCATGATCTTGCGGGTCGCCTTCAAAACGCATTGCTTCGCCGACGGTGATGTGATACGGCCCGTGAAAATACCATTCGCCGACCAATCGCTTTTCGCCAACATGGGTGATGATCGTTGTGCGGCGATCGCGGGGTATATAGATACCGACCGGAATGACCGGGGCACCGCTGCTCAAGGCCAGCCGACCTACGCCGCTGCGTGCGCGATGAAAGCCACCTTCACGTGGGCTGATCAGCCCTTCGGGGAAAATGACGACGGTGCGCCCCTTTTCCAAAAGTTTGCGCGCTTGTTCTAACACGGCATCACCCTGGCCGGGCACCACACGCACATGTCCGGATTTGCGCAGATAAAAGCTCAGCAACGGCACACGAAATGCCTGATCGAGCAACATCAAACTCATTTGAGCGCGATCGAGCAAAGGGACGAAAAAGGGGTCAATTGTACTGGGGTGATTCAGGGCAATGATCTTGGGGCCTTCGGGCATCGGGGCGTGAAAAACAACATTTCGCCGGTGCATCAGCCAAGCATAAAGACGGACAATAGGATAACCCAACAACCAATATAAAATTTTCTCAAACATCAATGATAACCTTTCAAAACTCGATTCAAAAACACAACGCATTCGAACGGTTCGAATGCGTTGCACCGGATCCAAACTATACTCAGTATACGAGATTTGTCCCCGCCCCACAAGTGCCGAACGAGCTAATTTGTCCGATTTCAACCGCCATCCGGCATAGGCCAATCGGCATATTGTGCGCACTGAGGCTAGTGTGCTATAATGCAGGTAACTGCCCGTCAGACAAAGTCCGGCGTCTTTTCGTGAAGCGATGGTCGATTCTGGAACAGCGGCCGAGGTCAGTCGAAACAGGGGGCGTGCGAACCGGTGGCGCAGGCATATGATGGCTGACAGCGGGTGACAAATAGTGGATAATCCTGGCAAAATAGAAAGCCTGTGTCAATGCCGTCCGTCGGTATGAACCGTCCGGGCAACAGGCCCAAGTCATCGCTGAGGCCTCGGAGGAGCAACGCGAATAGCAAGTTTTTGGTAAAGCGCAGTCAGGTCGTGCATGGTAACACCAATGGAGATACTTGGTGCAGCGCATTTACTGCAACCCGATAGGGGTTGGATTCGCTACAGATGTTGTCGTGGTCACCGCCGAAGACGTCCATCGTTACGGGGAGCATCCAGGTATGGTCATCCGTCCCGCTCTGGCAGAAGAGAAGGTTATCTATGCCTCTTGAAAGGGATGCGTCAGCTACGTTTTTCGGATAGGCCCTAAATTGAGGGCTACTGAGTCTTGATTTGCGATATGAACCGATTGCTCAACCGAGATAGTTGTGCGATGCCTTTCCGAAATGAAGTTTCGTTTTCTACGTACCGAGAAGCGATCAATGAACAAGTAACCCGCTGGATGGCCCAGCAGACCTCGCCGCAGTCTTTTCGCTCCATGTTTACGCTGGTCTACATCGGCATCATCGGCATCATTGCCTATTTCAACCAGTTGGGACGTGCTGAAAGTCGAATAGTTCTGTGGCGCAATGCCGGCCTGGGGTTGCTGCTCATTTTGTTGCTTGGACTGGAAAGGGTGGAACACCGCCATTACCAAAACGGCACGCCGTTGCCGGTTGCCATCGTCTTGTTGGTGGCACGAATGGCCCTTTTTGAAGGCGTTGTCGCCCTGGACAGTTCGATGGTGTCGATCTTTTTGTACCCGATCATCCCCTTTAGCGCTTATTTTGCCTTTGGCAGTACGGTGAGCAGCATCCTCAGCCTGTTTTACCTGCTTGTCGCCGGTGGACGGACATGGAATCTCGACAACCTGTGGTACACCAACGTCAGCATGACCTCGACCCTGGTCGCCTTTGTCTTTGTGCTGATCTTTATGCAGGTCGTGGCCCCGGTGATCAAGCGCGATGAGCAAAATCGACGCCGTACCGAAGAACTGTTAGCCGAATTGCAAGCCTCGCACCTCAAGTTGCAAATGTACGCGGCCCAGGTCGGCGAACTGGCAGCCATGGAAGAACGCAACCGTCTGGCCCGCGATATCCACGATTCGCTGGGGCACTATTTGACGGCGGTCAACATCCAGCTCGAAAAAGCGCTGGCCTATCGAGACCGCAACCCGGAAGAGGCCATCCAGGCAATCCGCGATGCCAAGCATGCCGCCGAAGAAGCTCTGCAAGATGTGCGGCGTTCGGTGAGCACTCTGCGCAACAGTGCCGATTTTTCGCTGCGCAATGAGCTTGAAGCGCTGGTAGCGCGTGTCAACAGCAACACATGCACCGTCGAATTGAACATCACCGGCAGCGAAGCAGGCTATGCGCGGCCGGTGCTGATGACGCTTTACCGTGCCGCCCAGGAGGGTCTGACCAACATCCAAAAATATGCCCAAGCCACGCACGTCACCCTTGATGTTCACCTCGGCCCCCACCTGGCGACGCTTCGCCTGCACGACGACGGGCGTGGATTCGACCTCGATTCGCTCGAACAAGATACAAATCGGACGGGTTTTGGACTACAAGGTATCCGCGAACGGGTTGAACTGGTCAGCGGGCAAGTGTCGTTGCACAGTGAGCCGCAACAAGGCACCGAGTTGTTCATCACCGTGCCCCAAAACCCCGCCGAACTGATTGCCGGCAATGGGTCCAACATACACATTCTACCCCAGGAGGAACGGTGAACGAAATCCGTGTGCTGGTAGTTGACGATCAACGGCTGATCCGCGAAGGCATTGCTTCGCTGCTCGACATTCAAGACGGGATCAAGGTCGTCGAAACGGCTATCGACGGACAGGAAGCGGTACAAAAAGCGCTGGCCCTTTCGCCGGATGTGGTGTTGATGGATGTGCGAATGCCGGTGATGGACGGCATCACGGCAACCCGGAAAATCCGTCAACAATTGCCTACGTGTCAGGTTTTGATGCTGACCACCTTTGACGATGAAGAATATGTCGTCAAATCGCTGCAGGCCGGCGCCTGCGGTTATCTGCTCAAAGACATTCCGGCGAACGACCTGGCGCAGGCCGTTCGCCTGGCTTACACGGGCATTTATCAACTTGCGCCGTCGGTGGCCGGCAAACTGGTGGGGCAATTGCTCACCCATCCCGCCGCCGAACCATCACCGCCACCCCCTCCGCCGAATCTCGATCTGACCGGCCGCGAATTGGAAGTGCTCAGGCTGGTCGCCACCGGTGCAACCAACCGCGAAATCGCCGAATCGCTGTCGATCAGCGAAGGCACGGTCAAAAACCATATTTCCAACATCCTCAGCCGGTTGGGCCTGCGCGACCGCATCCAGGCCGCCTTGTTTGCCCACGAGCACAATTTGGTTTAGAATCTGCAACTGTTCAGCCCAGGTTGGGATGGATACAAACAGGACACAGATTGGCACGGATGCGACGGATGATCACGGATTTTTTTTGATCCGTGTTGATCCGTTGAATCCGTGTTTATCCGCGTGCTATGCAACGGGACACGGATTTTGATCCACGCCTAACACAACCATGTTCCGAGATCAAGGAGAACCGCCTATGCAGGCCCTTGTGCTTCAAGCCTATCATCAACTTGTTTTCCAGGATGTGCCTCAACCAGACATTGGCCCCCATGATGTGTTAATCCGCGTGCGTGCATGTGGCATCTGTGGCAGCGACGTGCACGGCCTCGACGGGAGCAGTGGACGGCGCATTCCGCCGATCATCATGGGGCACGAAGCTGCCGGTGAGATCGCCGCGCTTGGGTCGGCGGTAAGTGACTGGCAAGTCGGCGAACGGGTCACTTTTGACTCGACCATCTACTGCGGACATTGCCATTTCTGCCGTCAGGGGCTGATCAACCTGTGCGATCATCGCCGCGTGCTCGGCGTCTCGTGCGCCGAGTACCGCCAACATGGTGCCTTGGCCGAATATGTCGCCGTGCCACAACACATTCTCTATCGCCTGCCGGAAGCGGTGAGCTTTGAACAGGCGGCGATGGTCGAAGCCGTATCGGTTGCCTTGCATGCCGTCTCGCGTCCACCGCTCCGACTCAACGACACCGCCGTGGTCGTCGGCGCGGGGATGATCGGCCTGTTGGTGATCCAGGCGTTGCGTGCGGCCGGCTGCGGCACGCTGATCGCCGTCGACCTCGACCCGGCACGGCTGGCGTTGGCCCAACAGCTCGGTGCCGACCTGGCCCTGCGTTCCGATGTCGATGATGTGATTGCCCACGTGCACATGCTCACCGCCGGACGTGGTGCCGACCTGGCCTTTGAGGTGGTCGGCCATCCATCTACCTTTAACCTGGCCTTGTCGAGCCTGCGCAAAGGCGGCGCACTGACCATGATCGGCAATCTGACGCCCTATGTCGACCTGCCCCTGCAGGCCGCCGTAACCCGCCAGATCACCCTGTACGGCTCGTGCGCTTCATGTGGTGAATACCCGGCCGCCCTGGAGATGATCGCGCGCGGGCGGATCAACGTCGACGCGCTGATCAGCGCCGTTGCGCCCCTGGCAGAAGGCGCAAGCTGGTTCAAGCGGTTGTACAACCGCGAACCCGGACTGATGAAAGTGATTTTACAGCCGTCACCAGCAGCATAAGGATTCCGCTTGCGACGGTGCCGTGGCCGACCCGGTGCCGTGGCCGCTGTGGCCGACGCTGTGGCCGACGCTGTGGCCGCTGTGGCCGACGCTGTGGCCGCTGTGGCCGACGCTGTGGCCGACGCTGTGGCCGCTGTGGCCAACGCTGTGGCCGACGCTGTGGCCGCTG